>JAEEGL014306229.1_pt1 | contig 15902 bp, 13 predicted proteins | sample 9134231 | NCBI WGS metagenome assembly JAEEGL01 (sample SAMN16246548, study PRJNA631951) | gut metagenome | biome: gut microbiome; feature: rumen; material: fiber-attached | host: Bos | place: Iran: Karaj | collected 2018-10 | reverse complement strand
GTTCGCGGGTCCTACGACCGAACGTCCGCGGCGGCCGTTGTCGATCAGGGCGTCGACAGCCTCCTGCAGCATTCTCTTCTCGTTGCGGACGATGATGTCCGGAGCGTTGAGCTGCAGCAGTCTCTTCAGACGGTTGTTGCGGTTGATGACACGACGGTACAGATCATTCAGGTCAGACGTCGCGAAACGTCCGCCGTCCAGCTGTACCATGGGGCGCAGATCCGGAGGAATGACCGGAACCACGTCCATAACCATCCATTCGGGACGGTTGCCGGACTTGATAAAGGAATCGATAACCTCAAGACGCTTCAGGATACGGATCCTCTTCTGTCCGGATGAGCCCTCAAGCTCCTCGGACAGTTCACGGGATTCCTTTTCCAGATCAACGTCACGGAGCAGCTCCTGGATCGCCTCCGCACCCATCTGTGCGCGGAAGTGGGATCCGTTCGCGAGCTCCTGACGGTACTCGGTCTCGGTCAGCAGCTGCTTGTACTGCAGGGTGGAATCACCGGGATCCAGTACGATATAGGCTGCGAAATAGAGAACTTTTTCCAGAGTCCTCGGAGGGATGTCCAGCATCAGTCCCATCCGGCTCGGGATTCCCTTGAAATACCAGATATGTGAAACCGGGCAGGCGAGCTCGATATGGCCCATCCGCTCACGGCGGACTTTTGCTCTTGTGACCTCGACGCCGCAGCGGTCGCAGATCACGCCTTTATAACGGATACGCTTATACTTTCCGCAATGGCACTCCCAGTCCTTGGTGGGTCCGAAAATGCGCTCGCAGTATAATCCGTCCCTCTCGGGCTTGAGAGTTCTGTAATTGATTGTTTCAGGCTTTTTAACCTCGCCGTGTGACCATTCGCGGATCTTATCGGGAGAAGCCAGGCCGATCTTGATAGCATCAAACTGAATCTGCTGTTTTACACCGGTATTAGCTGCCATTCAATACGCCCCTTTCTCATTGTTCATCCAGATCGATCTCAAGATCATCAGGACCCTCTTCACTGAAGCCGGCGTCACTGAAATCCAGATCTTCCAGACCGATCTCGTCTTCGTCGAAGCCCGCGTTCTCTTCGTCGTCGCCAATAGACGTATAATCGTCATCTCCCGGCATCGCAGAGGAAGCCGGATGCATGGTATAGGTCTTTCTGGCCTGCGGAGTGTCCTCCCAGCCCTCGATATTGACATCCAGAGGCTTCTCCTCCAGATCCATATCGTCGTCCATGTCCTCTCTCAGCTCGATCTCCTTGAGATCAGCGGAAAGCACGCGGACATCCAGTCCCAGAGACTGCAGTTCCTTAAGCAGAACCTTGAAGGACTCCGGAACGCCCGGCTGCGGGATGTTCTCGCCCTTGACGATGGACTCGTACGCCTTGACGCGGCCTACGATATCGTCGGACTTGAACGTCAGAATCTCCTGCAGGGTATATGCGGCGCCGTACGCTTCCAGCGCCCATACTTCCATCTCGCCGAAACGCTGTCCGCCGAACTGCGCCTTGCCGCCCAGCGGCTGCTGGGTAACCAGCGCGTACGGTCCGGTTGAACGTGCATGGATCTTATCATCTACGAGATGGTGAAGCTTCATATAATACATGTAGCCGACGGTAGAATAGTTCGCGAAATATTCACCGCTCCGGCCGTCGCGCAGCGGCACCTTGCCGTCTTCGCGGATCGGCACGCCGGCCCACTCCGCTCTGTGATCCAGATGGTCTTCCAGATAATCCATGATCTCCGGAGCCAGAACATCTTTATACTTTTCTTTGAATTCATCCCACGGATGGTTCACGTAGTCGTTTGCCATCAGCAGGGTGTCCGTTACGTCATCATCATGCGCGCCTTCAAAGATCGGGGAAGCGACCTTGAAGCCGAGGGCTTTGGCCGCGAGACCCAGATGCATCTCGAGGACCTGTCCGAGATTCATACGGCTCGGAACGCCCAGCGGGGAAAGCAGAATATCCAGCGGACGTCCGTTCGGCAGGAACGGCATATCCTCTACCGGCAGAACGCGGCTTACGACACCTTTGTTGCCGTGGCGTCCGGCCATCTTATCACCGATCTGGATCTTTCTCTTATGCGCGATATATACGTGAACGACTTCGTTAACGCCCGGGGACAGCTCATCGCTGTTGGTGCGGTCGAAGGTCTTGACGTCGACGACGATGCCTTCCTCTCCGTGCGGAACACGCAGGGAAGCGTCGCGGACCTCTCTCGCCTTCTCACCGAAAATGGCGCGCAGCAGTCTCTCTTCCGGTGTCAGATCGGTCTCTCCCTTAGGCGTGACCTTACCGACCAGGATATCTCCGGCATGAACTTCCGCGCCGATGCGGACAATTCCGCGCTCATCCAGGTTCTTACGGGCATCCTCACCGATATTCGGGATATCGTTGGTGATCTCCTCCGGACCCAGCTTGGTGTCGCGGGACTCCGCCTCATGAACCTCGATATGCAGGGAAGTATAGATATCCTCCGCTACCAGGCGCTCACTCAGCAATACGGCGTCCTCATAGTTATAGCCTTCCCATGTCATAAAGGCAATCAGCGGGTTGCGGCCGAGAGCCAGCTCGCCGTCAAACGTGGACGGTCCGTCCGCGATAACCTGTCCCTTAATGATATGGTCGCCCTTGGACACTCTCGGCTTCTGATTGAAGCAGGTGCCCTGGTTATTGCGCTGGAACTTGCGCAGATTGAAGATGCGGCTTGTTCCGTCCGCATCGTTTCTGATAATGATCTTGGTCGCGTCGGCGAAGATAACGTCGCCCTCGACATCCGAAACCACACATACGCCGGAGTCGACCGCGGCCTTGTATTCCATACCGGTGCCGACGACAGGAGAGTCGGTCGTCATCAGCGGGACCGCCTGTCTCTGCATGTTGGAGCCCATCAGCGCACGCGTAGGGTCATCATTCTGCAGGAAAGGAACCAGAGACGTAGCAACGGAGAAGACCTGCTTGGGCGAAACGTCCATGAAGTCGATCTCTCTGTTGTCGATCTCGATATTATCGTTACGGTAACGGCCTGTAACTCTCGCGTTCAGGAAATGTCCCTTATCGTCCAGCTTCTCGTTAGCCTGCGCGACACGGTAGTTCTCTTCCTCATCGGCCATCATGTAGACGACCTCGTCGGTAACGACCGGTTCTTTTCCGGAATGGTCGACTCTGCGGTAAGGCGCTTCGATAAAGCCATAGATATTGATGCGGGCATAGGATGCCAGAGAGTTGATCAGTCCGATGTTAGGACCTTCAGGCGTCTCAACCGGGCACATACGTCCGTAATGGGAATAGTGAACGTCACGGACTTCAAATCCGGCACGGTCACGGGACAGACCTCCGGGACCCAGCGCGGACAGACGGCGCTTATGCGTCAGCTCTGCCAGCGGGTTGTTCTGATCCATGAACTGGGACAGCTGGGAGCTTCCGAAGAACTCCTTGATAGCTGCCGTTACAGGACGGATATTGACAAGAGACTGGGGCGTCGCGGTATTCGGGTCCTGAGTGGACATTCTCTCGCGGACACCTCTCTCCATACGGACAGCGCCGATTCTGAACTGGTTCTGCAGGAGCTCTCCGACGCAGCGGATCCGGCGGTTGCCCAGATGGTCGATGTCGTCGATCGTGCCCATGTCATATTCCAGGTTCAGATTGTAGTTGATCGAAGCCATGATATCCTGGAACGTGATATGACGCGGGATCAGATGGAAACTCTCTTTCTTGAGAACCGTCATCAGCTCGTCATGGTCAAGCTCCTGATCCAGGATCCTGACAAGCTCCGGATAATGGACTTTCTCGTTAATGCCGCATTCCAGCAGTTCTTCCTCGGTCAGATCGACATACTGACGGATATCGACCGCCTGATTGGACAGAACCTTGACATTGCGCTCGTCTGTCTGTACCCATACGAAAGGAATACCAGCGTTCTGGATCTCGTCGGCGAGCTCTCTCGACACGACAGTACCGGCCTCACCAAGAACCTCACCGGTGGAAGCATCGATGACATCCTCTGCCAGCATCCTTCCGGTAATACGGAAGCGCAGATCCAGTTTCTTATTGAACTTATAACGTCCTACGCGTCCGAGATTATATCTCTGATCCTCGTACAGCATAGCCTTCAGAAGGCTGTCCGCGCTCTCTACGGTAGGAGGCTCGCCGGGACGCATCCTTCTGTAGATCTCAAGCAGACCCTCTTCCTCAGACTTGGCGGTATCTCTCTCCATCGTCTTCACGATCTTGGGATCCTCGCCGAACATATTGACGATCTCGGCATCCGTACCCACACCAAGCGCCCGGATCAGAATCGTTACCGGGATCTTGCGCGTGCGGTCCAGACGGACATTGAAGATATCATTGGAATCTGTTTCATATTCAAGCCATGCTCCGCGGTTAGGAATAACCTGGCAGGAGTACAGCGGTTTTCCGAGCTTGTCAAGCGTCTTGGAATAATAGATTCCAGGGGAACGGACCAGCTGGCTTACTACGACACGCTCGGCGCCGTTGATGACAAAGGTGCCGGTGTCGGTCATCAGGGGAAAATCTCCCATGAAGATCTCGTGATCCTGGACCTCACCTGTTTCGGAATTGGTAAGGCGGATCCGGACATTCAGCGGAGCGGAATACGTCGCGTTCCGGGACTTGGTCTCCTCAATGCTGTACTTTGGCTTGCTGTTCAGGTCAAAGTCGAGGAATTCCAGTGAAAGAACGCCGCTGAAATCTGTAATCGGAGAGATTTCCTCGAACACTTCCTTCAGGCCGTCCTGAATGAACCAACGGTAGGAATTCTTCTGCACTTCGAGAAGATTCGGCATCTCGAGAACTTCCTTCTCCTGAGAGAAAGAAGCGCGGACGCGATCCCCAAAACGCTGCGGATGAATACGGTGTTTTTCCATAAATACGCTTCACTCCTTGATTATATTGAACTGCCGTAGGACAGATGCCGGGCAGGCGTCAGTTTCCTGCAGGGCATTTATAAATTTCCGAAAAAGTATTGATTTCTTTCCGAAAATGTGCTATCATATCCATAGATAGGCATAGGTGGACATAATGGCAATTTAAAATGATATCATAATTTTTTCAGGCTGTCAATAAGCCTGGAAGATTTTTTATGTTTTTCCCAATTTTTCTTCAAAAACAAAACAGACCCGTCCCCTGCCGACTTACGGCAGGGAAAAGGTCTGTTTTTTCTGTCGGTTTCAGTCTTACTTTTTCGCAGAAGCGACGTATTCGTCGATATTCTTCTGAATAATCGAGAACGGTGCCGCGCTGTCCTTAAGCAGTGCTTCGTGGAACGCTACCGGATCAAAGTCTGCGCCAAGCTCCGCTTCCGCGGCGTCCCGCATATCCTTGATCATGGCATATCCAACATAATACGGCATAAATATGCAGGGATTCGCCCACAGCTGCTTGTACTGTGCCTCGGTGGATTCCTCATCCATCTGGAATCCGTAATCGGTCAGGAAATCGCCGAATTCCTTAATATCCCAGCCTTCATAATGGATTCCGATATCGCTGAGCACCATCGCATAGTAGGTAAAGGCCTCGAAAGCCCCGTAAATGTCCGCATAACCTTCCATAATGCCGTCCAGATAATTGAACGCCTCATAGCTCGCATAGACCGCGTATCCTTCGGTATAGCCGGAGAAATTGGTACAGGTCAGCAGATACGGTGAATCCAGATACTTATAGGCATAAGCGAACTGATACATATGTCCCGGGAAGCCTTCATGTGAAACCGTGTTATAGAGGCTCAGTGTATCCACGCCTTCGTTATTGGGATTTACACGCATCTCGCGCGTATCCGTCCCGTCGATCTGCGGAACGTTGAAATAAGCCGCAACACCTGAATCCGAAGCGATCTCTTCATTAATATCCACGATATTATAATCGATCTCGCCTACGTCCGGGAAGTCCTTGCCCATCTTGGACGCGATATCATCCAGGATTTCTCTGTAGGAAGTATATCCTGTCGACGGATCTTTCCCGTCATAGTACGCGTTCAGAGCGTCAGGATAAGAGATCGCCATGCGGCGGATAGACTGCAGCGTCTTGTTGCTCTGGTCTTCAATGAAAGCCTTGAGCTCTTCGACTGTCATATCTGTCCCTGTCTCGTTCTTAACCAGGATCGAATAGAATTCCTTGCCGTCCGGCAGCGCAGCAAATCCAAGCTCGACATTCTTTCCGTTCTCCTTGAACTGCTTCATTGCGTCCAGAATGTCCTGATAAGCGGGCAGGAAGGATGTTTCAAACGCATCGGCAAGCTGTGCCTTGTATTCATCAGCCGCGCCTGCGTCCAGTCCGACACCGTCGATCGCTTCATTCAGAGAGGAAAGAACCGTAGAATCCATTCCTTTATCCAGAATGCCTTCACAATAGGAGATGACGTCATCCAGATCGATCATCATCAGTCCCTGCTCTTCCTGTTTGCGGGTGTAATCCAGCAGAGAATCCACATATTCCTGTGTTGTGCCGATCAGGGTGATAACGTCCTTCACTTCCTGTTCATTGTGCAGCTTCCAGTCAGCGAAAAGTGTCGCCAGCTGGTAATGGATACCGGAAGCAGATTCAAAGTAAGATCCGTAATAGTCAAACTTCTTATCATCCGCACTGTTGTCGAACTCGATCTGATACTTCAGAATATCATACTCGAGTTGCTGAGCCTTGGACAGTGAAGCGCGGTCAAACTTTGCGAACTCTTCCTCAAGAGCATCGTTATCCGCACGCATCTGATCAAATACCTCGTCGGTCGGATAAGATCCGTATCCGATCTCGGTATTGGCCGGATCGATCCCGTAATTCTCGGGATGAGCAAGCTGGATATGCTGGCTGATATAGTCGGATTCCAGCGCGTTTACAAACTGCTCGTTTACGAAAGCAGCGAACTCTTCATTATCTGTCTCGGAATAAGCATCGGGATCCGCGGCGGATGATTCCTCCGCAGATGACTCGGCGGCTGAGCTCTCCGCAGCTGACGATTCAGCCTTGGAGCTCTCTTCCTTACTGCTCTCGGCCTTGGATGACTCCGTCTTAGAAGACTCTGCAGAACTGTCCGAAGGCATCGGTATGCAGCCGGATAAGACTGCGGACAGACCGATAATCACGGCAAGCAGAATTGCCTGAACTCTTTTCATAAATACCCTCCGTTTGAAAAAAGGCGCATTTGCATGCGCCTTTTTGTATTGTTCCAGATTACTTAAGGGTGACCTTGGCTCCAACTTCTTCAAGCTGTTTCTTCCAGTCCTCAGCCTCTTCCTTGGAAAGGGCTTCCTTCAGGATCTTCGGAGCAGCCTCAACGGTGTCCTTGGCATCCTTCAGTCCAAGAGCGGTCAGCTCGCGGACGACCTTGATAACCTTGATCTTCTGTGCGCCAACCTCAGTCAGCTCAACGTCGAACTCGGTCTTCTCTTCTTCCGGAGCAGCGGCAGCGGGGCCTGCTACTACAGCGACGCCAGCGGCTGCGCTTACGCCGAAAGCTTCCTCAGCAGCGGTAACCAGCTCAGAGAGCTCCAGAACGGAAAGTTCCTTAACCGCATCGATGATTTCCTGAATGCTTAATTTTGCCATTGTAATATCCTCCTAATAGAATCGATCGCGCAGTGATCACTGTGCGTCAGCCGGTGCAGCTTCTTCGCTGTCCTTTGCTTCTGCGGCGCCTTCGCCGCCCTTGCTCTTAACGATCTCGTTGATAACACGTGCAAATGAAGCCATCGGAGACTTGAAGCTTCCAAGAAGTCTTGCAAGCAGCACTTCGCGAGACGGGATCTTAGCGATCTTCGCGATAGCCTCGGTGTCGTAATACACGCCCTCAACAACGCCGCCCTTGAATCCCAGCTTATCATACTTGTCAACGAATGATCCAAGTCCGCCTGCAGCCTTGGCTGCGTCGTCGTAACTGAAAGCAACCGCTGTAGGTCCGTCAAGATGAGCTGCGAGATCCTCGAACGTAGTACCCTGAATGGCACGCTTAATCAGAGTATTCTTGTAAACTTTGTAATCGATAGCCTGTTCACGGAGAGCTCTGCGCATCTCTGTGTCCTGGGCGACGGTAAGTCCGCGGGCGTCCACGAGAACCATGGACTTAGCCTTAGTGAGCTTATCTGCGATTTCGTTTACGATAATCTGTTTCGCATCAACATTCGGCACTGAATTCACCTCCTATGAGTCAATTCACCGGAACATATCCGGCATGAAAAAAGTCCTTCCGGAGAGAAAGGACGAGGTTTGATCATCTGTAGAAAGAAAACCACTTACCTCGGCGGGCAAATTAAGCCTTACGGCGCCTGCTGTCTCCGGTAACGAACGGTGACAGTATAACAGAGAACCGTTATCCTGTCAAGCATAAATTTTTAAAACGTCCGGACCGGGGCCATCCGGCCCGGAACGCCTTAAAACCAATTGATTATTCCTGCGTGGCTGCGGACTGAGCTGCAGCGGTAACGGTGTTGACATTGACACGCACGCCGGGGCCCATTGTCGAAGCAAGGGTCAGGCTGCGGAGATACTGTCCCTTCGCTGCCGCAGGTTTAGCCTTTATGATTGCACCAATCAGAGCCTGGAAATTCCCTTCGATCTTTTCGGGACCGAAAGACGCCTTACCGATCGGAACATGAATAATGTTGGACTTGTCGAGACGATATTCAACTCTACCTGCTTTGATATCCTTGAGCGCCTGTGTTACGTTCATCGTAACGGTGCCGGACTTCGGGTTGGGCATCAGGCCCTTGGGGCCGAGCACACGTCCCAGACGTCCTACAACACCCATCATATCCGGTGTCGCAACAACAACGTCGAAATCAAACCAGTTTTCCTTCTGGATCTTGTCTACATACTCCTGGCCGCCAACGTAATCAGCGCCGGCTTCCTGAGCTTCCTTCTCCTTGTCGCCCTTAGCAAATACCAGGACTCTGACCGTCTTGCCTGTACCATTGGGCAGAACGACAGATCCGCGGACCTGCTGGTCGGCGTGACGTCCGTCAACGCCTAAGCGAACATGCACTTCAATCGTCTCATCGAACTTGGCCGTTGCATTCTTCAGAACGACTCCGATCGCTTCAGACGGAGTGTAGGCAGCGCTCTTGTCGATATTTTTCAGAGCGTCCTTGTACTTCTTACCTCTAAACATGAGATAAACCTCCTTGTGGTTTTATCGGGGAGCTTCCCTCCCACTGGGTTGTCCCGGCGGACCCGAAGTCCCTGCATCTACAGCGGATAGACGCTTACCGGGGCCGGACATATCCTGTGATTACCCCTCTACGGTAATTCCCATACTGCGGGCAGTACCCGCAACCATCTTCATTGCCGTCTCGACGCTCGCCGCGTTCAGATCCTTCATCTTAAGCTCGGCGATCTCGCGAACCTGCGCACTCGTGACTTTGGCAACCTTTTCGACGTTCGGACGGCCGGATCCGGACTCGATCTTAGCGGCTTTCTTCAGCAGAACTGCCGCCGGGGGAGTCTTGGTTACGAATGTGAAGCTCTTATCCTGATAAACGGTAATGATGACCGGAATGATCATTCCGGCTTCATTTGCAGTACGTGCGTTGAATTCCTTGGTGAAAGCCGGAATGTTAACGCCGTGCTGACCAAGCGCAGGTCCGACCGGAGGAGCCGGCGTTGCCTTGCCCGCAGCGATCTGCAGCTTGATATATCCTGTAATCTTCTTTGCCATTAATTGACACCTCCAAAAAATTTACTTCTCGACCTGAGTGAATTTCAGGTCCTCGACGGTGGTATCCCTGCCGGCCATAAACATCGATGCCTGCAGCAGCCTGGCCTCATTATCCACAGCCGTGATGCGGCACTCCTGATTCTTGAACGGTCCGTCAACGATCGTGACGATATCCCCGACCTCAAATACAGGATCCGCTTCCTTGTGCGATCCCATCAGAGCAACGACTTCCTCGTCGCTGAGAGATACAGGCTTGGATCCGGGACCTACAAAACCCGTGACTCCGCGGGTGTTGCGCACTACATACCAGGTATTGTCGTTCATGATCATGTGAATGATGACGTATCCCGGGAAAACCTTGCGCTGCACGGTTCTGGACTGTCCGTTGCGTTCCTCCTCGACATCCTCGACGGGGACCAGGACCTCCATAATCTGGTCATGCATGTTGCGGTTCTCTACGGTCTTCTCAATATTCGCCTTGACCTTGTTCTCATAGCCTGAGTATGTATGGGCTACATACCACTTTGCGCTCGAATTCATCTCATCCGCCATTCTACGTTCCTCACAGACCAAACAGTCCCTGAATCAGTTCTCTGAGAGAGACGAAGACCCAGTCATAGGCTCCGATGATCAGAGAAAGGACGGCGCAGAAAACGATAACGATCAGAGACTTCTGAGCCAGTTCCTTGGGACCCGGCCAGGTGATTCTTCTGAATTCGCTTCTCAGTTCCTTAAAATCAAAACGGGACATCTCGTTTCTCCTTTCTGCCCTTATTCAGGTTATCTGGTCTCCTTGTGAAGGGTGTGCTTGTGACAGAAACGGCAGTACTTCTTGATCTCCATTCTGTCGGGATGAGCTTTTTTGTCTTTTGTCGCATTGTAATTCCGCTGCTTACACTCTGTGCATTCAAATGTTATCCTTGTACGCACAATTTCCACCTCCATTGGCTAATATCCAACCATTGCGGGCGCTTCTCCTGCCGCACCGGACGGTTGGCCCTCCGCCGGTTCAGAGCGGCACAAAAAAAAGCGCTCAAATGATGCCTTATAACTTTATCACACCCGAACCGCGTTGTCAAGCAGTTTTTTCTGTTTTTTAAGCAAAAAAGCTGTCCGGTCCCCGCAGGGAATTCCGGGCAGCTTCTGATTCTTATGATACGCAGAACAGGCAGCACGCAGACTGGTCGGCAGCATCCTCGATCGCCGCCTGAAGCTCCTGAAATGTCTCCCAGACCGACTCACAGTAGACGTCAAATTCGCTCTCCTCCACGGACTGCGCAATGCCTTTGCTCTGCAGCTCTTGAAGATCCATATAGTCCAGGAAATCTTCCTCTGTAATATCACCGACCGCATCCGCTATCTCCGCCAGCTCGTCGGACGGAATATAATACACAGTCCCTTCGTCCTCACATTCGAACGGGCGGCCGCCGAGCAGTGCGTCATGCAGATAAGACCCGTTATCCACCTCATCCGAATACACTTCGAAGAAATAATTGATCGCGTCCCAGTCTGATCCAAGATCAACCGCGCAGATCACATCGTCATCGTACTCGATCTCGCAGATCGGAACGCCCTCCTCCGCTCTGTCTGCCAAAGCCTGCGTTACGAACAGGCACTTACCGTTAGCTGCCACTTTATCTGTTTCTCCTCTGTCTTGTGTTACTGAACAACGGACATTACCATATCATACAGTGTATGTTTTGTCAATCGGTTCCCTGCAGATATTTGCGGGCGTTCTGAATGTCCGACTGCTGCTGGGCACGGAGCGCTTCCACATCCGCAAATTTCCGCTCCGGCCGGATAAAGCCGCACAGCTCTGTCCTCATCTCGACGCCGTACAGATTTTCATCCAGGTCGAACAGAAACGACTCGCAGTGTGCGTCCGTCTCATCCGATACCGTCGGATTGACTCCGATATTGGACACACCGTTATGTGCCTCTCCGTTCCAGTAAGTCCGCGTCGCGTAGACGCCCTTCCTCGGAACGATTTTACCCGGCATATACGGCAGATTGACTGTCGGTATCAGCCTGCGGTGTCCAAGCCCGCGGCCGTGTCCGACCGTGCCCATCAGCAGATACGGTCTCCCGAGCAGCCTGTTTGCTTCTTCTATATTGCCTGCCGCAAGCAGTTCGCGGATCAGACTGGCGCTGACCTTGCGTCCGTTATCCATCACGTCCGGAATCAGCTCTGCCGCCGCTCCGTGCGCCCGGCACAATCCGGCAAGCTGCGCTGCCGAACCGCTGTTGCCGTTTCCGAAGCGGAAATCCTCTCCGACCACGACGCCTTTGCAGTTCCATCCGGCAAACAGCACTTTCCCGGCAAAATCCTCCGGCTCCATCTTCGCGAGGCTTTTATCAAAGCGCATCAGCACAAAGTGATCCACCATACCGGTCTCCCGGAGGATCCATTCGCGTTCTTCCGGAGTATAGATCATCGGGACGGGATCCTGCGGATTCAGCAGAACACTCGGGTGCGGATCAAAACTCAGCACCGCTACATCCGCGCCTTGCTTGTCCGCAAGCCTCCTTGCCTCCCGGATCAGCCTTCGGTGGCCCAGGTGAATGCCGTCAAAGAATCCGATCGCGAATACAACCGGTTTATCTCCATACGGGCAGGGATCCGTCCAGCGGATTCTTTCCAATCTGACTCCCCCTCATAATCCAAACATCTTAAAACATACAGCAGTTCCTGTCTCCGGATGGATCCGGTACAGTCCGGCAAAAGCTCCGTCCGGCAGGTGCATCGCGATCAGCTGATCCGGATTCTGCACAGCTTGCTCCTCTGCAGCCTGCTCCGGCAGCGGCTCTGCTTCTGATGTGCAGCAGATCCGGTCCAGACACAGCGGGTTGCCGTTCCGCAGTCTGTTTTCGTCCTCCTCAAGAACCGTCCCCTGCGGATACTGCGAAAAGATCTCCGCGAGCGGAATGATTTTCTGCTCTATCCCGCCGTCCTGCACGCTCTGGCGGATCTCCTCCAGCGACATCGCCTGATCCAGCGTGAAAGAGCCGCTGCGCGTGCGCGTCAGCTTCTCCATCGAAGCCAGGAAACCGGCTTCCCGTCCTATATCCGTCACCAATGTACGGATATAGGTCCCTTTGGAACAGACGATCCGCAGTTCTGCGCCTTTTTCGTCCATTCCAAGGATTTCCGCCTCATGAATGACGACTGTACGGGCAGGCCTCTCCACAGACATACCCTGTCGCGCCAGATCGTACAGATGCTGCCCGCCGATCCGGATCGCGGAATACATCGGCGGGATCTGCCGGATCTCTCCGGTCAGTTTCCGTACCGCCGCACGGAATGCTTCTTCAGAAAAAGTATATTCACAGGACTTGATGATCTGCCCCGTCGTATCCTGCGTATCGGTCTCATAGCCGAAAACCATCCGTGTAACATATTCTTTGGTCTCGGCCGTAAGCAGCTCGGCGGCTCTCGTCGCGCGTCCCAGACACACCGGCAGCACGCCTTCCGCCTGCGGATCCAGAGTGCCGGTATGACCGATCTTTTTCATATGCAGGATCCCGCGCAGGACCGTCACAACGTCGCTCGACGTAAAGCCCGCTTCTTTGCGGACAATAATGACGCCGTCCACTTAGGATTCCTCCGGCAGCTGCCGGTACAGTTCATTCAGAATCTGCTGCTTGGCCATCAGCATCGGTCCCTCGAGCGTACATCCGGCCGCGCGCACATGCCCGCCTCCGCCGAAAGCCCGTCCGGCCTCCGCGACGTCGATATATTTCTTAGACCGCATATTGACGCGGATCTGGCCGTTCGTAAGCTCCCTCAGGAAAACGGCCGCTTCCGCTTCTTTGGTCTCGGCGATTACCGCGACCGCGCCTTCGCAGTCATCGGATGTCGCACCTGCCTGCCGCAGATCCGCCTGATCCATCTCGGAAACCACGATGCATCCCCGGTAAAGCTTTGCTTTACGCAGGATCGCGCCTAGCACTTTCTGCTCTTTCATCGTTTTTGTGTGGAAGAGGCCGTTCATCACATCTGTAATCGCGACTCCGGCCGCGGCGAGCTCTCCCGCGATCGTAAAGATTTCCGGCTTCATCGAAGAATGGCGGAATCCTCCGGTATCAAAGGCAATTCCGGCAAAGATGGACGTCGCTTCCTGCTGACTGAGCGGATATCCGCATACCTTGAACAGACGGAAAAGCATCTCACTCACGGATGTCGCTTCCGGATCGATCCAGTTGTGATCCGCGTACTCGCCCATGTTAACATGATGGTCAATGCAGATGGATTCCTTGCAGTACGCCGCGCAGGTCTGTCCCTGCCCTGTTCTCGAAGGCTGCGCGCAGTCCAGCAGGATCCAGGCAAAAGGCTTCCTGCATGCGTTGCTGACTGTCAGCGGATCCAGCCTTCCGACCGGCTGAGGGATCATTTCATAATGCGTCAGATCGCCCTCATAATAGATTTCCGCGGTCTTGCCGAGACTTGTCAGATAACCGGCCATCGCTGTACAGGAACCGATACTGTCCCCGTCCGGCCGGATATGCCCGCAGAGGATAAACCGGTCATGCGCCTCAACAAAAGCCTTGAAAACCGGCGCGAATTCGGCGGCTGTCATCAGTTTTCCTCCCCGGTGGATCCTTCCGCCGGATCTTCCGCTGTCTCTGCCGCTTCCGCAGCTTCTGTCTCATCGGCGTCCTTCTCAGGCACAGCATATTTCCGGAACAGCGTATCCATATGGATGCCGTATTCGATCGAATCATCCATCACGAAGGACAGTTCCGGCGTATTGCGCAGATTGACGCGGTGCGCCAGCTCTCTGCGGATAAAGCCCGCGGCCGATTTCAGCGCCTGGCGGACTTCTGTTCTCTTCTCATCGTCTCCGAGTACCGATACATAGACCTTGCAGTATTTCAGGTCCTTGGTCGTCTCGACCTTCAGTACGGAAACCAGGCGGATGTCGACGCGGGGATCCTTAACGTCCTCACGGAGAATATCCGCGAGTTCCCTTCGGACCTGTTCGTTGATGCGGTCCATCCGTCCGCTCTGTTTATAAGCCATTTTACTCCCCTTTCAACAGTCGGCCCGGGTTAGAACAAGGACAAAGATCATCCCTGCCCGGCCCGGGCCTCCTCACATTCACACTTATTACAGTTCCTGACGTTTGATCTGCTCCATCACAAAGGCTTCGATCACGTCGCCTTCCTTGATGTCCGCAAAATCCTTCAGCAGGATACCGCACTCGTAACCGGTCGCGACCTCTCTGACGTCGTCCTTGAAACGGCGCAGGGAATCGATCTCTCCCTCATATACGACGATACCGTCACGGATCAGTCTGCACTTGGAGCTTCTCGTGATCCTGCCGTCCGTGATATAGGAACCGGCGATCGTGCCGACACCGGAAGCCTTGAAGATCTGCCGTACGGACGCGTGTCCGGTGACGGTTTCCTTAAACTCAGGCTCCAGCATGCCTTCCATAGCTTTCTGGATATCATTGATCGCGTCATAGATGATGCGGTACAGGCGGATATCGACCTGCTCCTGCTCGGAGACGGCCTTCGCGCCCGCATCCGGTCTGACGTTGAAACCGATAATGATCGAGTTGGACGCGGATGCCAGCATAACGTCCGACTCGTTGATCGCGCCGACGGCTCCATGGATGACACGCACGGCGACTTTTTCGTTGCTGAGCTTCTCAAGACTCTGTCTGACAGCCTCGACGGAACCCTGCACGTCGGCTTTGATGATGATGTTGAGCGTCTTCACCTCACCGGCCTGGATCTCCTCGAACAGGCTGTCCAGAGATACCTTCTTGGTGCCCTCAAGCAGCTTCTCGCGTTCCTTCGCGCTGACCTTCTCTGCCAGGAGACGGGCTGAACGCTCATCTTCCGTGACGTAGAAAGGCTCACCGGCTGTCGGGACTTCGGACAGGCCCTGGATCTCAACCGCTCCGGAAGGTCCGGCGGCCTTGGTCTTGCGGCCCTTGTCGTCCGTCATGGCCTTGATTCGTCCATAAGCCTTGCCGACGACGATATTGTCCCCGACATGAAGCGTGCCGTGCTGTACCAGACAGGTTGCGACAACGCCGCGGCCCTTGTCCAGCTCTGCCTCTACGACATGTCCGGACGCCGGGCGCTTCGGATTTGCCTTGAGTTCCAGAATATCCGCAGTCAGCGTGATCATCTCCAGCAGGTCGGAGATGCCCTGTCCGGTCTTCGCGGAAACGGGTACGCACGCTGTAGAGCCGCCCCATTCCTCGGGAACCAGCTCATACTGCATCAGCTGC
>JAEEGL013534786.1_pt1 | contig 15902 bp, 14 predicted proteins | sample 9134231 | NCBI WGS metagenome assembly JAEEGL01 (sample SAMN16246548, study PRJNA631951) | gut metagenome | biome: gut microbiome; feature: rumen; material: fiber-attached | host: Bos | place: Iran: Karaj | collected 2018-10 | reverse complement strand
GGGGAGTACCTCGCCCGTTTTGAGGCCAAGATGTATATGTGGAAGGTGGGACGTGCCAACGCCGCGCCGCGCCTCCGCGAAATCAACGGCCTCTACGGCGGCGAGTACGCGGGACATTATTACTTCCGCGACTTCTTCTTCTCCGATTCGGGAATTATGGCGGGAAGCATTATGCTCCAAGTAGTTGCAAAACTCAAAAAGCAGGGGCGCACGCTCTCCTCGCTCATCGACGAAATCGCCAAATACCAAAATTCAGGCGAAATCAATTTCAAAATCGAGGACAAGCGCGGCGCGATGGAGCGCGTCAAGGATTTCTATGTCAACAAGGAAAAGCCGACGGCGTTCTACGACTTTGACGGCTACCGCATTGAGTACAAGGATTGGTGGCTCAACATCCGAATGTCCAACACCGAGCCGTACCTCCGCCTGCTCTGCGAGGCAACCACAAAGGAACTCCTCGACGCCAAAGTCGCCGAAATCACAAAACTCATAACCGCGTAAACGCCTCCGCCTACGGCAGGGCATTTCATAAACGAAAATTACCGTCAAGTAGTACGTCAATTTTCGACAATTTTCTAACCACGGAAAACACAGAAAACACGGATAAAAATCCTTTCCGTGTTCCGTGGTTAAGAAAAAAATTGACGTTAATTGACGATAAAATTGACGATAATTTTCGTTCAAAAAAAGAACCGCCGCAAGGCGGTTCCCGTGGATACATCACAACAGCAAGATATGAAGAAATTACTGTTAATTCTCGTTTTTATAGCGGCGATAGCCGCCACCGCCGCCGCGCAAAACAACAACAACCACTCTCAGCGCGACGTCATCTACCTCAAAAGTGGTAGCACCGTCAAGGGTCAGGTCATAGACAAGAAGGACGATGGAAGTGTCCGCGTCAAGACAGGCGACGGACACGTCTATCATTTTGACGGAAAGGAAGTTCAGCGCATCGAGAAGGAGACCAAAAAAGCTGACAACAACCAACAGCAGCAGCAAAGCGCACCACAGCAAAACTACAACAATCGTCAGAAGCAGGGCAAGCACGGCAAACACAACAACGCCAACAACTACGAGCACAACAACCCAACCGCCCAAAACAAGACCGTCTCCCAGCAAAATCAATATCAGAGCCAGCAGAGCAACCGTCGCAACACCTTCAAAAACAAGCAGAAAGACAAGTTGCCAGCCACATACGCCGAGGAGGGTTACAGATGGTTTGTGGAAGTGGGATTCCTGCCTGGCTTCACCTGCAAGGACAGCGACGACCAGGAATTTACATCGAGGGCGGCGGCGGCTACCTCACACGGCTACCAGTTTGACGCATACAAATACCTCGGCGGCGGTATCGAAGTCCAATACTTCCTACACCGCAAGGAAATCGCCGTGATGCCGTTCATCGAGTTCAGGTACGACTTTTTTGCCGAACTCAACGCACCCTACATTGGTGCACGGGCGGGCGGCTGCATCCACGACGGCGCCAACGGCGGATACTTAGACGCATACGTAGGCTATCATTTCAGCCGCGTAAACCTCACAATCGGCTACGAACTCGCGCCTTATAAATACTTAACGTCCAATTCCAAGACCTTCTACGACGACAAGGGATATTACAGTTCGTTCCTGTTCAAGATTTCGGTCGATTTTGGCGGACGTTGACAACAAATATTTTTTTGTAACACAAATTTTGCTTACTTTTGCCGTCAATGACACAGAAAAAACTTACGCATCATAAATGAACAATAACTACAAACTTATAGAAAAACGCCACGTGGAGGATGTAAGCGGTGATGTACTCCTCCTCGAACACATCAAGAGCGGCGCACGGCTGTTGAAGATAGCCAACGACGACAACAACAAGACTTTCTGCATAACCTTCAAGACCGAGCCTGACGACGAATCTGGCATCCCCCACATCCTCGAACACTCGGTGCTGAACGGCAGCAAAAAATATCCCGTCAAGAGCCCTTTCGACCAACTCCTTAAAGGCTCGCTTTCCACGTTCCTCAACGCGATGACGGGCGAAGACAAGACGATGTTCCCTGCGGCGAGCGTCAGCGACAAGGATTATTTCAATCTGATGGACGTGTACCTCGACGCAGTGTTCAATCCGTTGATATACACCGACAAGCGAATCCTCCGTCAGGAAGGTTGGCGCATCGAGGCGAAAAATCCCGACGAGCCGTTCCGCTACACGGGCGTAGTCTATAACGAAATGAAGGGCTATTACAGCGACCCGATGAGCGACGTGATGCACACCATCAACGGCGCATTGTTCCCCGACAACGGCTACGGCTACGAGTCGGGCGGATTCCCCGAGGCAATTCCTACGTTGACACAGGAGCATTTTGAGCAATACCACCGCAAACATTACCATCCAGAAAATTCCTATATCCTCCTCTACGGCAACGCCGACCTCGACAAGGAACTCCAACTCCTCGACGAGGGCTACCTCTCAAAATATGACAGGCAGGGCGCAGACTACTCCATCCCGCTCCAAAAACCTTTTGCCGAGATGAAAACCGTCAAGGCTTACTACCCCGCGAGCGAGGATTTGGATGTGGACGGCAACACCTACAACACACTCTCATTCGTCGCCAACCACATAACCGAGCCATACGCGGCGTCGGCGATTTCGGTGGTGTTGGAAGTGCTTGTAAGCCGCGAGTCGGGCACAATCAAGCAGGCGTTGATGCAAGAAGGAATATGCACATTGATGGACAATTACATCAGCCACGGACAGCAGACTGTCGTATCCGTAATGGCATTTGACTGCAAGAAAGACACCATCCAACGTTTCCGCGAAATCATCGACCGCGAACTCCGCAAAGCCGCCGCCGAAGGTCTCGATAAGGAAAGCGTCGAGGCTGTGCTCAACCGCTTGGAATTCAGCCTCCGCGAGTCAAACGACGCACAGGAAGGCCTCAAATACAATTCGGTGGTAATAGCCAACTGGATGTTTGGCTCCAACCCCATAGACCTGCTTGAACTCAACAAGAATTTTGCCGAGTTCAAGCAGTTGATAGCCAACGGCTTCCTCGAAGACATAATCCGCAAATACCTAATTGACAACCCGCACTCGGTTTTGGCGTCATTCGAGCCGAAACAGGGTCTCCAAATCGAATTTGAGGCAAAGATGCAGCAGCGTCTCGACGAGTACAAGGCGTCGCTCACCAAAGAGCAAATCCAGCAGATTGTTGACGATGACGCAGATCTCGACCTATTCCAAAAGACGCCCGAAACGCCCGAGCAACTCAATTGCATCCCCGTCCTCCAACTCTCCGACATCAACCCAAACGCCACCGATTATCCGATAGGCAAAGACACCATCGACGGCGTGGAGACATTGCGTTACGAATACAACACCAACGGCATCGCCTACGTCCGTTACATTTTCGACATGAAGGCGTTGCCACTCGACCTCCTTCAATACGCCTCGCTCTACGCCGAAGTCATCGGACTGATGCCCACCAAGAATTATTCCTTTGGTGCGTTGGACAATGCAATCAACACCTACACAGGCAATTGCGGCGCAAGCAACGACGTATATACCCGCACCGAAGGCACCACACGTCACTCAATGGCTGAACTCAAATTCTACGGCCGCTGTCTGATGCAAAACCTCGGCAAGATGACCGACCTGATGATCGAGATGTCGTCCAACACCATTCTCGACGACACCGACCGCCTGCGCGACCTTGTGATGCGTCATTTTTCGGAAATTACGATGGAACTCAATTACAACGCCTACCAGTACGCCCGCGACAGGATGATGTCGCAGTACTACAAGTCGTCGTACATCCTCGAACTCATCGACGGCATCGAGTATTACCAGTTCCTCAAAGGCCTCTGCGAGAATTTTGACAAGAAGGCTGACGAAATCATCGCCAACTTCAAGCGTGTGAAGTCGCTCCTCCTCCGCCGCGACAACCTCAAATGTTTCGTGTATTGCAAACAATCCGACTACCCCGAATTTGTGCGCGAGGCAAGGCGTTTCATAGCATCGCTGGACACGCAGAAGACCGAATACTATGATTGGGACATCACCCTCAGCCCACGCAACGAAGGCATCATCACCACCTCAAAAGTGCAGTACGTATTCAAGTGCTGCGACATGTTGCAGGATGGTTTTGTCTTCAACGGCTCGTCTAATGTGTTCGGCAAAATCATCTCTTCCGACTATCTCCAAACCAATGTCCGCGTCCGTGGCGGCGCATACGGCTGTTGGGGCGGAATTTCGAGTGACGGAGTCATCACAATGTCGTCATACCGCGACCCCAACCTCTTGAAAACCATTGAAGTATATGACCGCATCCCCGAATACCTCGCCAATTTCAACGAGGACGAGGCAACGATGGCGAAGTACATCATTGGCACCATCTCCAACAAGGACAACCCGATAGCCACCTCTCAGCGCGGCCGCACGGCGTTGCAGCGTTACCGTCAGGGCTTCACGTTTGAAGAAATCCAGCAGGAGCGCAACGAAATCCTCGCCACCACCGCCCAGCAGATCCGCGACTACGCCTCGATGCTCACAAAACTCCGCGACCGTGGCACCCTCTGCGTCCTTGGCGGCGAAGACAAGATAATGGAATCCAAAGATTTGTTTAACAACATAATAAGAATATGAAAAGAATATTATTGCTAATGATGCCGCTATTGGCGGCGATGTTGCTCGGCAGTTGTCGCGGCGACGAAGGCCCGATGGGTCCGGAGGGCCCGATGGGACCACAAGGACCTGCGGGACCTGCGGGTGAGGCAGGTCGTGACGGACGTGATGGACAAGACGGAAGTGATGGACAAGACGTTGAAGGTTTCAAGACGTTGGAATACACCTTTGAAGTCAAGCAAAACGATTGGACTCTCGAAGGCAAAGACACCGACGAACCGTACTTCAAATATTCGTTCAATTTTGTGGAACTGACGCAGGACATCATCGACCACGGATTGATAACCGCCTATGCTTTGTATGACGAAGGATTTCAGGGTACGCTCCCCGTAACTCGTTTTCGTTCAGCCAAAAACGACAAGGAAGAGACCATCTACTACACTGAACTCGTCGATTACGAATTTGCCCCCGGCACGTTCAATTTCTACGTCAGTTACAGCGACTTCTTTGTGGATGAACGTCCCGAAGCATTGCAATTCAAGGTCGTTGTGCACTACTATTGATTACAACTAATAAACAAGCCGTCCGACGAAAAGATTCCGGGCGGCTTGTTTGTTTTTTTGGGGAATGGAGTAGGGGAGATTACGCCACATTTTTCCAATAATCCACAATCGAAACTTCCTGTTTCAACGCCTTGGCGGCACTGACGATTTTTTCGATGTTTTGATACACGGAGGCATCATAAATAGTTTCGCCGCAATGCTCGCACTGATGGCATGGAACATTGCGGATTACTACCAACACTTCGCCAAGGTCGGCGGTGAAGGTCGTATTACTTTTCTCAGCTTCAAAGCCACAATGCGGGCAATTCATATTCATAATTATTATTTTTTTACTTTCAAATTACCATACCAAATGTTTGGGTCAGGATAATAACCAGTAATAACATACATAACTCTTCCATCATGGCTTACAACAGTATGAATTGTTGTTATGCTTAATTATTTATTTCTGCAAATATAACCAACTTTTTTCCCCACCCAAATTTTTCCGAAAAAAATTTTGTCATCTCACAGTATTTTCGTAAAATTGCGACTTATAAAACAAGATTATGCTTTTTCAAAAGAACATCATCAAAAAATACCTTTCCACGCTTGACGCGGAGGGTGTGAATACCGCTTGGAATTGCTTCAAAAAATATTTCCAAAACGCTGACATTCAGCAAAATATACGTCAGTGCAAGGAAGAAGAATTTCAAGAGAGATTTTTGCGTGAACTTTTTGTAAAAGTGTTCGGCTACACGCTCAAACCGTCGCCCGACTATAATCTTGTCGCCGAAAAACAGAACGAAACCAACGCAAAAAAAGCCGACGGAGCAATAATTATCGACGAAAAAGTGGTCGCCGTCATCGAACTAAAAGACCTCAAGACCACCGACCTGTCAAAAATTGAATCCCAGGCTTTCGGCTACAAAAACAAACATTCCAACTGCCGCATCGTCATAATCTCCAACTTCGAGAAACTGCGCCTTTACATCGACAACGCCGTCGAATACCAGGAATGGAACCTCTTCAACATTGGTTTTGAGGATTTTAAGGAACTGTTTTTGATGTTGTCGTTTGCCAACGTCAAAAAATCTGTCGCCGTCAAGATGAAGGAAGAATCCATCTCGTCGGAGGAACAGATCACCAACAAACTTTACAAGGACTACTCTGAATTTAAGAAGGTGTTGTATGACGACATTTGCGCCAACAACGGCCGCCGATACGCCGTGGACAACGTTTCTGCGGCAATGGACTTGTACAAAATGACGCAAAAAATTTTGGATCGTCTGTTGTTCATATTTTTTGCCGAAGACTGCGGGATATTGCCGCCAAACTTGACAAAAAAAATAATTTTAGATTGGAAACGCCTCGCCGATCTGGATGCATACGTGCCGCTCTACGACCGTTTTAAAAAGCATTTCGGATACATCGACACAGGATACAAGCACAACGACTTTGAAGTTTTTGCATACGACGGCGGTCTTTTCAGGCACGACGCAGAACTCGACAGCCTGACAATCACCGACGCAATTTTGGAAAAATACGCCACAAAACTTTCCGAATACGACTACGCAAGCGAAGTGGACGTCAACATTTTGGGGCATATTTTTGAACAGTCGCTCAACGACAACGGCGACAACAAGCGCAAGCGCGACGGCGTGTTTTATACGCCGCAGTACATCACCAAATACATCATTGACAACACGATAGGCAAACTTTGCACCGAAAAAAAATCTGAACTCGGCATCCGCGACGACGAGTATTTCGCCGACAAAAGGCGCAAGAAGGAAACCAAACGTCTCCTTTACGAAAAACTCGCCGCCTACCGCAAATGGCTGTTGCAGATTACGATACTCGACCCCGCGTGCGGTTCGGGCGCGTTCCTCAATGCTGCGTTGGTGTTCCTCATACAAGAGCACAAACTCATCGACGAAATGGAGGCAAAAATCACGGGCGATTCGCTCGTGATGCCCAACATCGAAATCTCAATCCTCGAAAACAACCTCTTTGGAGTTGACATCAACGAGGAAAGCGTCGAGATTGCAAAACTCTCGCTTTGGCTCCGCACCGCAAAGCCAAGACGCAAACTCAACTCCCTGAACAACAACATCAAATGCGGCAATTCGCTGATTTCAGACCCCGCCGTAGCAGGCGCGAAAGCCTTCGATTGGGAGACGGATTTTCCGCAGGTATTTGCCAACGGCGGCTTCGACGTCGTGGTCGGCAACCCGCCGTATGTAAACGTCAACAACATAAAAAATACATTCGACAAAGAGTTTTATAAAACAAACTATAAGACTGCAAACGAAATGTATGATTTGTATTCGTTATTTACGGAAAAAGCCAAATCTCTACTCAAACCCAACGGACTGTTAGGCTTTATATTCTCAAACAGTTGGTTAGGCATTAAGAGTTTCCGCTCGTTCCGTCAATTTTTAGTTAGCGACGTTACTGTTACGCAACTTGTTGAATTGCCCGACAAAGTGTTTGACGAAGCCTCCGTAAAAACAGTAATTTGCTTTTATACAAATCGCAAGCCATCAGACAAATCAGGAATAGAAATATATAAATACGCCGACAACAAATTCCGGTCCAAGGGATTCGTGTTGCCATACAAACAAATTTTGAGCAATTCTAATCTTTCGTTTTCATTAGAACCTGTAATAGAACTCAACAGGGTGAAAACAATTCCGCTCAAAAACATCATCATGTCAACCTGCGGCATTAAGACCGCCAATGACGAAAAATTTGTGCTGTCGGAAAAGAAAGACGATTGTTGCTATCCGTTTTTGCGCGGCAGAAACATCACCAAATGGGGCAGGCCCTGCAACCCTGCAAATGAATTTGTGTGGTACAAACCTGAATTAATGAAGGAAAACATTAATGCAAGGCCAAGGGAGTTGGACAATTTTGTAGTGTCGCAAAAGATTCTGTTTCAGGAGATTGCGACAGAAATCAATGCAACATTGGACACAGATAATTATCTTTGCAACGACACCATAAACATTATTTATGGAGTTGACGCAAAATTTGAGACAAAATTCATACTGTCTCTATTGAATTCCAAGCCAATCAATCAATGGTTTAAACAGGTTTACCCATCGGGTCTGCATATCAAAATCAACCAAATTGAAACAATTCCAATTCCCGAAATATCGCTCGAAAACCAACAACCTTTTGTTGCACTTGCCGACCAAATGCTTTCCCTCATAGCGCAGTTGCAGCAAAAGACTGCCCGTTTTCTTTCGAGAATTACGGAATCCTACAACCTGAAACGGACGACTCAGGCTCTTGAAGCGTTCTATACTCTTGATTTCAAGGCATTTGCAACAGAATTGGGAAAACAAAAGATAAAACTTTCCCTCGCACAAAAAGACGAATTGGAGGATTATTTCAACGAAAAAAAGTCGGAATGTGCAGCCATCAAAACCGAAATTGACGAAACAAACGTAAAAATCGACAAGATGGTCTGCGAATTGTACGGAATTAATTGGGAAGAATTATGAAATCAACAGCCATACTTTTTCGCATTTTTTAACTTTAAACCATATCCGCCCCCCGACGGCGCATCAGGCGCAACAGCCCCCAACAACGGTCAGCCGCCGCAGCGTCCCGAACTCACCGAGGAACAGAAGGCGAAGTTTGAGGAATGTGCACCAAACGCGAGGAGTACAACACCTATCTCAAAGCAATCCTCACAGTTTCGCTTGAATGATGCAAACAAACACCCCCGCCAACTTTCTCAAAAATTTTTGCCTTGCAGTTGTCCCTGATACAAAGAAAAACCGTATCTTTGTGGACGTCAAGGCCAGCTACAATGCGTTGAGGTCTGCCCATATCAAATTATCATCAATTGAATTAAACAAATTCCCAAATTGAGAAATTTGGGCGGATTATTATTACAATGCAAATTTAATGATGTGCCTTGACCTTTTTACTTGTCGATGTAGAATATCTCAAATTTTTTATATAATTTTGCCCCAAAAATTAAACACATTAAAAACTATGCTTCTGAACTTTTTATTAGTGGTCGTCGGGATAACGCTCGTGCTTGTGGGCGCGGACAAGATGACCGACGGCGCGGTGGCGGTTGCCACAAAGTTGAAAATTCCCGAAATGGTGATCGGACTCACGATAATTGCAATCGGAACGTCCGCGCCCGAATTTGTGGTCAGCCTGATGTCGGCGATTAACGGAACGCCTGATATGGCTGTTGGTAACGTGCTGGGCAGCAACATCTTCAATACGTTGATGATTGTTGGCGTCACGGCGTTGGTGTGCCCGATGGTCATCAGCAAGAGCACCGTCAAAAAAGACATCCCCTTTGCTGTCGTGGGCAGCGCGTTGCTGTTTTGGTTCGCGTTCGACAAGTCGATAGAGCGTTGGGAGGCGGGAGTGCTGTTTGCGGGATTCGTCGCCTTTATGATATACACCATCCGTCAGGCAAAAAAAGGCAAGGTGGACGCCGTACAGGATGACGAACCCAAAAAAGAAATCCCAATCTGGCTGGCGGCAATATTCATTGTGGGCGGCATCGCTGCGCTAATCTACGGCAGCAAACTTTTCGTTGACAATGCGTCCGCAATCGCCGAGGCGTGGGGTGTCAGCAAGGCTGTAATCGGCTTGACGATAGTGGCTTGCGGCACGTCGCTCCCCGAACTCGCCACAAGCATCATCGCCGCACGCAAAGGACAGAGTGCGCTGGCGATAGGCAACGTCCTGGGCAGCAACGTCTTCAACATCTTTATGATTGTTGGCGTAGTGGGAATGATATGCCCGATGGCACCCCGCGACATCACCCTCATCGACCTCGGAGTGATGGTTGGGTCGGTGTTTTTGCTGTGGATGTTCTCTTTCACAAAATACAAAATCGAGCGTTGGGAAGGCGCGGTGCTCACGTTGGCGATAATAGCCTATATGGGCTGGCTCATATACGGCGCGGTGACGGGTGCAACGGCTTAATCATCAGTATCTTATGGAAGAATATTGCAACTATTCCTGCGGCGGACACACCGTAGTGGCGGGATTTTCGGACGAGACGAAGGGCGAATCCGTCATCTATCTCGACGGCAATCAACTTGACGCCCTGCCGACCGATTATGTAATTGATTTTCATATACATAACGGCAATCTCTACGTCATCTACAACCGCGCAATCCGCCGCATACCCGATATTGACGGCGGCAACCTGACCCCCGACGAGGGCTACACGTTGGAGATGCAGGATTATTACAGCTACGAACCGCCAAAAATGCTCTCAGGCGGCGACGGCACGCTCTGGGCGCACATCGGGGGAAGGCTTTTCAGGGCTGACGACCCCTCTGGCGCGGCTTGGACGCAGATGGCGGAGTTTCCGATTGGCGAAACGGCGGAGGCATTGGACGGCGGATTGTTGAAATTCTCCAAAAACCTCCTCCGCGACGACATCACCGACGGCTGCCGTTGCTACAACGTGAAGACTGGCGAAATTTTTACTGAAAATAATTAAACAAAAATAGAAATGAAAAACTTATTCATATTATGTTCGTTATTTGGACTGATGACGTCCTGCGCGGCGCAACAATCCAACGGCGACGGATTCACCATCAACGGCACGTGGAGCGGCGGCAGCGACGGCGACACAGTTTTTTGCGTAACGATGACGCAGATGGACGTGCTCCCCACCGACACCGCATACGTCAAAGGCGGCAAATTCAAGATGAACGTCAAGGAGACATCGGCTGCGCTCAGGACGATTTTCGCGCTCAAAAACGGCGGCCCCGCGTCGGCTGCGGAGGTAATCGTCACTCCCAAAGGCAGCGTCAACGTTGAACTCCCCAGCAATCCCGACGAAATGGGCAAGGTGTCGGGCAACCGTGACAACGAAATCTGGCAGTCGGCGCGGCTCAAAGAGATGCAGATTTCGCAGGACGCGCACTCGCTCCTCCGCGCCGTCAACGACACCACGCTCGACATAGTTTCGCGTTTTCAGGCAAAACAGAAGATAGATTCGCTTTCCACGATAATCACCAACAATTACTATTCCGCCGCCATCGACAATATGCCATCGCCCGTCTGTGGATTGATTTTGAGGTATTTTGGCGACGGATTCACCGAACAGCAACTCGCCGCCATCCTCGACAAAATGTCTAAACAGATGCCCGACGACCCATATTACAAGGCGTTGATGGCGCAGCAAAACGCCGACCAAGAGACCGCCGTGGGCAAGCCATACAAGGAACTCGCCCTGGTGGATATGAAGGGCAATATGAAGCGTCTCAGCGATGTTGTCAAGAACAACAAGCTGACACTCATCGACTTCTGGGCGTCGTGGTGCGCTCCCTGCCGCGCCGAAATGCCCAACGTCAAACGCCTCTACGCCCAGTATCATCCCAAAGGTTTGGAGATTTAAGGTGTGTCGTTTGACGAGTATATGGTCATTTGGCAAAACGTCGTTACCCTGATGCAACTGCCGTGGATTCAGGTTTCCGACCTGAAAGGCTGGGGCTCCGAGGGCGCACAGATTTACAACATCCGCGCCATCCCCGCCACCATCCTCATCGACGGCAACGGCACCATCATCGGCAAAAACCTTCGCGGTCAAGACTTGGCGAAAAAAGTCGCCGAAGTGCTGGATAAGTAACGCTGAATTGCCTTGCGGCAATGTGGTTTTTTAAACGAAAATTACCGTCAATTTACTCGTCAATTATCGTCAATTTCTTTATCCAAAAATTTAAAGAATGGATAAAGAATGGAAAGAAATTCTTTTCGTTTATGTAGTAATTGACGAAAAATGATTAAAGATTATGAAAATGAGATTAATATGGGTGTTAGTCGTTGTGACCCTGATGGCTGCGGGGTGTGCGTCAACAACTTCCAACAGAACCTATGACAATTGCAGTGAAACTGTGGACGGCATCACAATCATTGATGTCAAAAATTCTGGCGGACCAAAAATTGCGTTCAAGGATTTGATTGATTCGGTGCGCTATGTCGTTTTGGACGAGAGCGACGAAAAGGCGTTGATTGGAAAATATTATGGAAATATCCATAAGGGCGGCGGACGAATCATTGTGGAAGAACATTCCGATTATCCTGTCAAGTTTTTTGACGACAATGGCAAGTTCATCAACGCAATACGTAAGGGGCAAGGCCCGGGCGAGGTTGAATTTGTCCACGCATCTTGTTACAATGTAGCTGCAAAAGAATTTGTTGTCTATAACGGCGGTACAGTTTCTATTTTTGACAACGACGGCAATTTCAAGTCGAAGGTGCAGGTGCCGTTTTCGTTTGACAAAATCACGTGCCTGAATGGAGACTACCTTCTTTATAGGTTGTCGATGTATCACTCTCCTAATGACAGTCTGAACAATGTTTTTCTTGTAACCGACAATAACTTCAACGTCAAATTCAAGGCGTTGTCGTTTCCCGAGAAAAGGGCGACGTCGCGTTATTCTGGACCCGACGACCATTATTTCAGGAATTTGGGCGATAGGGTTGAGTTCCCAAACAAAGACACAATCTATTCCTACGACGGCAAAACGTTGTCGCCGGTGATGTATGTGGTGTACGACAACAAGATGTCAGACGCCCCCGACGACAAATACGCAAATACTATGGAGTATGTCAGCAACGGTCAGACACAATTATTTTTTGTCGGAAGCCATAATTTTGATTCAAGTCACAATCCTGACCAACATTTTATAGTCCGTAATGTTCAGAGTGGACACTTGTTTAATCATTCACATAAACCAAATTATTTCGAGTCTCTCTTGTTCTTTTGGTCAATGGCGTTGGAAGACGGTACTATGTGTATGGCTCCAACACAAAATTTGGCGGAATATGAAGGCTCAGAAATCGCCGCCAATTTTACGCCTGAATTGAAGCCGCTTATAAAAAAGGTGGCGGAAGAGGATTCCCATATTCTTATCTTCTTCAAATTCAAAAATTTTTGAAAAACATAAAAAACATATAGACTATGAAAAAAATACTTGTTTCATTGATTGCAATATTGGCGTCAGTATGTACGACCAATGCGCAGACGCTTGCAACGACGACAGACGGCGGCAATCCGCTCTCATTCTCGGTGGACGGCAAGACGCTGACCGCCAAACTGATAGGCAACGCCACCACGGGCTATTCGTGGACGTGCAAAGTGGACGACGAATCCATCGTCAGCAAGACCTCCGACCAATACGCCACCAACGAAAACAACGGTCAGGTGGGCGTAGGTGGCATCCACACATTCGTCTTCGAGGGCGCGAAAAAAGGCTCTACAAAAATCACCTTCACCTACAAGCGTCCGTGGGAAAGCGATGGCGCAGGCGTCAGGATGCTGAAAGTCAAATATACTGGCAAAAAATTGAAGGTGTCGGAAACAAAAAAATAACAATTTGCGACGATGAAATACCTTATCATTTCCGACATACACGGCAGCGCGACAGATTGCGCCAAGGCACTCAATCATTGCGAGCGGATGGGCTGCGGAATGATTATCTGCCTTGGCGACATCTTGTATCACGGCCCCCGCAACCCCATCCCCGAGGGTTACGATTCCAACGCCCTATGCGCCCTTCTCAACCCTTACGCCGACCGCCTCGTCGCCTGCCGTGGCAACTGCGACTGCGAGGTCTGCGAGATGGTTTTGGACTTTCCGCTGATGTCGGATTACAATATGATTGTTGACAACGGCATCAAGATTTTCGCCACGCACGGCCACATCTACTCCCCCACCTTGTCGGACGGCTCGCCCGTTGTAAAAGGCTCAAAACTCTCGCCCAAATCCGGTTTTGACATTTTCCTCTACGGCCACACCCACATCCCCGTCCTCTACCGCGACGATTCGGGCCGCATCATCTGCAACCCCGGCTCCACGACTCTGCCCAAAGGCGGCAATCCAAAAAGTTTTGCGGTGTATGAGGACGGGGGTGTAAAGGTGTATGATTTGGAAGGAAATGTGATGATGGAGGTGTAAAGACTTTTTCCCATCGGAAGCATACTCGTGCATTGATTCCCTGTTGTAAAATACTTTGCCTTCGCCAATGTATTTCGACAAAATGCTGGGCTTGATTTTCCCTATCTGTTTTCCGTCTGTAACTTATGAACCTTTTAGTATATCATAATTTGTTTTTGGTTATGCGTATATATATGAAATGTTTTTGATTTTTTGGGGGGATATGCATGATGAAATGGATGTGCGCAATTGGGTTTGTAGAGACGCGATTAATCGCGTCTCTACGGATGCGGACACCGACATTTTTACAAATAATTGATTGTGCGCAATCGGGGTTGTAGAGACGCGATTAATCGCGTCTCTACGGATGCAGACGCCGACATTATTACAAAATTAATTGTGCGCAATCGGGGTTGTAGAGACGCGATTAATCGCGTCTCTACGAATGCGGATGCCGACAATGCATGACATAATTTAAATGTGCGCAATTGGGTTTGTAGAGACGCGATTAATCGCGTCTCTACGGATGCGGACGCCGACATTATTACAAAATTAATTGTGCGCAATCGGGGTTGTAGAGACGCGATTAATCGCGTCTCTACGGATGCGAACGCCGACAATGTTTGACATAATTTAATTGTGCGCAATTGGGTTTGTAGAGACGCGATTAATCGCGTCTCTACGGTCGCAGATGCCGATGCGATATGACAAAAATTAATTGTGCGCAATCGCGTCTCTACGGATGCGGACGCCGATGCAATATGACAAAATTAATTGTGCGCAATCGGGTTTGTAGAGACGCGATAAATCGCGTCTCTACATGGGGTTATGCCGAATAGAATTTATCCTGCATCCATCGCGCGGGATTGTTTTTAATATAATCTGCAATGCGGTTCAATTCACCCCAATCGCGGACGATGCGGTCGTGGAATCGCGTTTGCCATTGGAAATAAATGCCATTTTCGTGGGCGTAATGGGTGATTCGTGCCTTGAAACCACGTATTACCGCACCTAAACAATTTTTCAACATTGGATTGTTATCACCCGTAATGCCGCCAATATGGTTTTCAATTGTGGATGTATCAGCATCCGCGATGGAGGAAACGCGATTTATCGCGTCTCCACAACCACCACCGTCGTTTCCATCATTGTCGGTGTATCCATTTGCCGCTCCATTATTGCGTATCACTACCAAACAATGCACGTGATTGGGCATAACAACCCACAATGGGATTTCCGCATACGGATAATGGTCGGTTATAGTTTTGAATTGTTCATTGGCAAACCGCCCTATTTCCGTGTAATCCATTTGCGCCTCGTTGTTTTGGTCGTAAACGATTTTGCCGAAATGCTGTTCGCGATTTTGGGTGCAGATGGTCACGAAATACATTCCACCATTGTAATCGTGCCACGTCGCCCGGGCAGATGGTATGCGAAATTTGTTTCTGAATTTTTCGTCGGTCATTGTGTTTTTTTTGATTGGTATTGTAGAGACGCGATTAATCGCGTCTCTACAGAACACGATTAATCGCGTCTCTACAGAACACGATTAATCGCGTCTCTACAGAACGTAATTAATCGCGTCTCTACAGATTGCATTGTTGTCCCCTATCTAAACACCTTCTGTGCAAAATCGGTGAGATAAATTCTCCAATTGCGCCAAATGTGTCCGCCTTCGGTTTCTACGTATTCGTATTTGTAGCCTTTTTCATCGAGGTAGCGACGGAGACCGGCGTTTTGCTCGTAGAGGAAGTCGGTTTTGCCGATGGCGATGTAGTAGAGCGACGGTTTGGCGGCAAAGAGGCTTGCGAGTTGG
>JAEEGL013197809.1_pt1 | contig 15902 bp, 12 predicted proteins | sample 9134231 | NCBI WGS metagenome assembly JAEEGL01 (sample SAMN16246548, study PRJNA631951) | gut metagenome | biome: gut microbiome; feature: rumen; material: fiber-attached | host: Bos | place: Iran: Karaj | collected 2018-10 | reverse complement strand
GGTGTTTCCGTAAACTCCGGCGGAGGTGGCGAAGCGGTTTCTTTGCTGTCTCCTTATTTGGTGGTAAATATCTGGAAGAGAATCGCATAATTCCTTGCATCTGTGCAGAAACTGTGTTATTCTAACCTCGGCCACTTTATCGCTTTAAAGCGAGAAAAAGTGACGTGAAAAAGATTACGAGGTAGATGACATGAAGGAAGTATCAAAGCTTTTAGGATTTCGAGAGAGCATCAAAGTAGTGGATGCCACATTAAGAGACGGAGGCTTGGTCAACGATTTTTATTTTACGGATGAGTTTGTAAAGAAATTATATGAGACCAATATCAAAGCCGGCGTTGATTATATGGAACTTGGCTATAAGGCTTCAAAGGAATTGTTTGATACAAATAAATACGGTAAGTGGAAGTTCTGCGATGACGAAGATATCTTATCCGTTATCGGAGACAATGCAGATAAGAAGATCAAACTTGCGGTGATGGCAGATGTGGGCCGCTGCGATTATAAAAACGATATTCGAAAGAAATCGGACAGCCCAATTGATTTGATTCGTGTGGCTTGTTATGTACATCAGATTCCGGCAGCTGTTGCAATGGTGGAAGATGCTAAAGAAAAAGGATATGAAGTCAGCTGCAACATTATGGCCATTTCTTCCGCACAGGATGCAGATGTAAGAGCGGCGTTGGATATGATCGGACAGTCTTCTGCGGATTGTATCTATATTGTAGATAGCTTTGGATCTTTGTATCCTGAACAGATTGCAAGAATCGTGGACACCTATATGGAAACCGCACAGAAGTACAATAAGATTTTGGGAATGCATGCCCATGATAATCAGAAGCTTGCATTTGCAAATACCATCGAAGCCGTGGGAGACGGTGTGGATTGGTTGGATGCCACCTATGCCGGTATGGGCAGAGGCGCAGGAAACTGTTCTATGGAAAACTTGCTTGGATTCCTTCGTAATCCGAAGTACAATCTCTATCCGGTAATTAAATTTATTCAGGATGAGATGATGCCACTTCGTGAGTCCGGATTACAGTGGGGATATGATTTGCAGTACTTAATGACCGGAATCTTTAACCAGCATCCGCGTACCGCCATTGACTTCACAAAAGAACACAGAAAAGATTATACAGAGTATTATAAAGAATTGACTGCACAGGAATAAAGACAAAATCTTTATAAGAAATAAAAAAAGAAGGTATCTGATTATTCGTCAGATACCTTCCCTTAATTTGGGGAGTAATGTGCAAGATATCCCTTCATAAGGGAGGCATCTTACATATAACGTCCGTATTTTCCTACGAGTTCAACGTATTCCTTAATGGCTTCTTTGAAAAAGTTCTTCATAAGTTTTATCTCCTTTCGTTTTGTTTTTACAATTGCATTATAGTTCCGTGTCAAAAGAAATGCTCGTCAAAGAAGAGGAAAAAGTAGCCAAATCTTGTAAATTAAAATTGTATAAAATTTGTTTTGCGGTTGTAAATAAATGCAGGAAGTACTAAAATGGAAGTACTATCGGGGTGAGAGAATATTCCCAAAATTTAAACAGAAGAAGAGAGTGCTATGACGGACAGAACAGTGTTAAAAAAAATATTTCAATGCCAAGATAACGGTGTTGATTTTATCACAAATTTGGAGGAAGGGATTTTTGATGAAGCTCTTCGTCGTTACCGTGATATGGACAAAAGTGAATCCAATCAACTTTCCTGTTTGGAAGGCGTCGTGATTCAAGTAAAGTTTTTAATTATTGAAAAGCTGGAAGAGTTGCTTTTGGCATATGGCAAAGACGAATCCGACGGAGATCATGCAATTACGGTTTATGGAATGTGCCCGTATGACGATATTCGTTGTGAGATTTTACCGGATGATACACCTTTGATTTATTTGGATCAAAGAGAAGAGTACGAACGCAAATTTAAAGACACTATTATATCTGACTTGGAAGTTTTGACTCGTATTCGTTTTAATGAAAGATAAGATGAAAGGTTTTTAATTATATGAGATTGGCGTTTACTTTGGCGTGCTCCTTTGTCATGATAATTTTGTTTATGTGTGCCGGCGGAGCCAGAAAAAGTGATAAAGAAATCGGAGTTACAGTTGAGAAACTGATGTTGATGTCGTCTATCACTGTGTTTACCCAGTTGATGATTGTCGGAGTTGCTTATCCTATCGTTGCTAAAATTTTCTATAATCTCTACTATATTTCCATCGACTTATTACTTTATTTTTTACTTCGTTTTTGCTATGAATTTACACACCAGAAGATGTATAAGACCTGGTGGGATTATGCGCTTCGTGCCGTAATCGGTGTAGATTCCTTGCTGATTATCGGTAATATTTTCGGAGGCTATATTTCTACGATTCATGAAGAGGTACTAAACGGAGAATCTTTCTTTGTTATGACCTTTACGACTCATTACCAGTTCCACTTGTTTTTGTGTTATGTCATGTTTGTGACTGCGCTTTTGGCATTGTTTCGTAAGGCTGCAAACTCCGATCCGATTTATTGGGTTGAATATATTTCCATAGCGGTTGCATTAATGATTATCGTTATCTTTAATTTGATTTATATTGTGAAAGCCGCTGTTTTGGATTATTCCATGCTCGCGTATATCTATGGTGGAATTTTTGTTTATTATTTCTCCATCAAGCGAGTTCCGAGGGTGTTAGTATACAACATGTTTTCCAATATCATCTCCGATGTTAATGACGGTATTGTACTTTTTGATGTGGACGGCAATTGTATTTTTGCAAACAATACTTCCAAACGTCTTCTCGGAGTTACCACCGGAAGCTCCCACAGCGTAGAAATGAAATTGCTTGAGTGGCTGAACGAAGGCCGCGCTTATGTAACCAATGACGATTTCATGGAGGATACCTATATTCGCATGGTGGACGGAGACAAGATTTCTCTTCATATTACCTCCATGCCGATTAAGAATAAGGATACCGAAATCGGAAGCTATTATCGTATTACCAATTACACCAGACAGGTTGAGAATCATCAGCGAGAGCGTTATTTGGCGTTCCATGATCCTTTGACCGGTGTGTATAACCAGACCGGATTGTATGAAGTCATTGAAAAGCGTCTTCGCGAGAATCCGGATAAGAGTTACTATTTATTGGTTCTTGATATCAGAGATTTCAAGGGTGTAAACGAAGTTCTCGGAAGAAAATGCGGAGATGAACTGTTGATCCAGATTGCCAACCATTTGGCGGATTTCCAAAACTACAACGGACTTTACGGAAGACTTTCCGGGGATAAGTTCGGTATTATGCTTGAACGAAAGTATTTCCACGCAGGAAAGATTACTAAGATGTTAAACGAATTGCAGTTTACGGACGAAGAAACATCCTATACCGTAATTCTTCATATGGGAGTATATGAGATTCAGGAGAATGATCAGACACCGATTGATATTATGTTTGACCGTGCTTCCTTTGCAATTTCAAAGATTAAGACAAACTTTGAAGAACGTATCGCATTCTACGATGAGATTGCTCGCCGAGATATGCTTTGGGAACAGACCATTTCCAGCGAACTTGCATCTGCAATCGAGTATGGACAGTTTATTCCATACTTGCAGCCACAAATTAATTCAGAAGGCTATTCCATGGGTGCAGAGGTGCTGATTCGATGGGCACATCCGACGGAAGGTTTGATTTTGCCGGCAAAATTCATCGGTATCTTTGAAAAGAATGGTATGATTTTAAACTTGGATCGTTATGTTTGGGAGCGTGCTTGTCAGATTCTCCGTGATTGGAAAGATAAGGGATATGAGGATTATTATTTGTCTGTAAATATCTCACCAAAGGATATTTATCTGACGGATGTATGTGAGATTTTGATTTCTTTGGTTGAAAAGTATGAAATTTCTCCGAGAAACTTACGTCTGGAGATTACCGAGACCATGATTATCGATACCGAAAGCAGTATTGACTTATTAAAACGTTTACAGGATTATGGATTTATTATCGAAATGGATGACTTCGGAAGCGGGTATTCATCTTTGAATACCTTAAAGAATATCCCGGTGAATGTTTTGAAATTGGATCTTGGTTTCCTTCGTGAGACCAATGACAAAGAAAAGAGTGAAGAGATTCTCTCTTTCGTGGTAGAACTCTCCAAGCGTTTAAATATGGGCTCTATTGCAGAAGGAATCGAGACGGAAGAACAGTATGCATTCCTAAAGAATTGCGGATGTCAGTTCTTCCAAGGTTACTTCTTCTCTCAGCCGATTCCGATTTACGAGTATGAAAAAGTTTACATAATGGATCATAAGGGTTTTTAGACTATGTCGAGATTGGAAAATCAAAAAATGAAATTATATTTCCTTGGGAAGATTCTCATGGAAAATACAGATGAGGCTCATGGTATCACCATGAGCCAAATTTTAAATTTGTTGGAAAAGAACGATATTTCCGCCGATCGAAAAAGTATCTATCGAGATATTGTTGCCTTGGAAGAAATGGGCATTTATGTGGAAAAAGAAAAGGTGGGAAAGAACTTCTACTATAAAGTGGTGGAGAAGCAGTTCGAGATTGCGGAGTTAAAGCTCTTGGTGGACTCTGTATCCGCATCCCGTTTTATCACGGAGAAAAAATCCAGAGAATTAATCGGAAAGTTGGAAAGCCTTGTTTCTAAATACGAGGCCAAAGAATTGCAGCGTTCCATAGTGGTTTCCGGTCGTAATAAGACACAGAATGAAAGCATTTACTACAACGTGGATGCAATTCATTTGGCCATGAACGAAAACAAACAGATTTCTTTTGAGTATTTGCAGTGGAACCTAAACAAGGAACTGGTACCGAGAAAAGAGAAGCCTTATGTGGTGAGCCCATGGTCACTTCTTTGGGATCAGGAAAACTATTATCTTTTGGCCTATGACGAAGAAGACGGTATTATGAAAAATTACCGCGTGGATAAGATGCGTAGGATTTCTTCTTTGGATGAAAAACGTCTGGGTCAGGAGGAGTTTAAGAAGCTGGATATGGCTTCCTACGCTGAAAAGGTCTTTGGTATGTTCTACGGAAGAGAAGAGACCGTAACGATTTTGGCTAAGAACTATTTGATTGGTGTTGTATTGGATCGCTTTGGAACGGATATCCCGGTGCGAAAAGAAGACGATGAGTGGATTCGCTTCCGCGTGACGGTGGCAATCAGCGGTCAGTTCTTCGGCTGGTTGTTAAGCTTTGGAAAAGACATGAAACTTGTTTCTCCGAATGATGTGGTGGAGGAATATCAGGCGCTTTTAAAAGATGCCCTAGAACCATAAATGAGAGGAAATAATAAGGAATTGCTGCTATGAATTATTACGTGGATTTTGATGATTGTTTGTGCGAGACGGCTCGGTCCTTTGTTAGTATCGCAAAGCGATTGTTTGATAAAGATGTGCCTTATGAGGAGATGCATTTTTTTAACCTGCAAAAAACATTCGGACTAACGGATGAGGAGTATAAGCTTTTGATGGAAGAGGGCCATCGCCCGGAAATCTTGCTTGCCTATGATAAAACACCGGGATGCTCTGAAGTCATTAACGAGTGGTTGGATGCGGGACATGAGGTTTCTATCATTTCCGGTCGCCCCTATTTTACTTATGAGCCGTCACGTCAGTGGCTGGATGAACACGATTTAAAGCGCGTAAAACTCTATTGCTTAAACAAATACAATCGAGATTCTTTCTACGGGACAAGCGAGCATAACTTGGAACTGGAAGACTTCTATAAAATGCACTTTGACTATGCGGTAGAAGATTCCCCGGTGGCGTTCCCGTACTTGGAACCTTTTACGGATTTAAAGGTTTTGGTATTTGATCGTCCTTGGAATCGGAATTGTGAATTCCCAAACGAGAACTATAAGCGTGTTTTGGATTGGAATGAAATAAAAAAGAACTCTCTTCAATAGAAGAGAGTTCTTTATTTTTCGAGCTAGCGACGGGAATCGAACCCGTGACCTCCTCACTACCAATGAGGTGCGCTACCGACTGTGCCACGCCAGCTTGTCTGATGCGTCTTGAAACGCCGACCTAACGAATATACTATATGGGTGGTCATAAGTCAAGAGGAAAAACAGATTTATTTTTCAATAATTAAAGGAGACGAAATCATCGTCTCCTTTTGTATTATTGGTATTCTTTCATGGTTGTTGTAAGTGCTCTGGAAGCTGCGCTTAGAAGGCTTTCGTAAGCAGTGGAAGCATCGGATGTTTCTACTTTCATTTCGTTTTCCATTTCCTTCAAGAATAGCGCGTAGCTTTCGTGATTTGAAAACTCTGATAGGGAGGTTTGCAATCCGGAGGCAAGGACGGTGTAATTTGTTTGACCGGATGCGGAAATATCTTTGTCCGCCGGAATAGTTACACCTTCTTCGTAATAGGAAAGCACCTTTTTTACGTAGTTTTGGGTCTCGGTAAACGGAGGAATGCCGCCGTATTTGGCAACATTGCCGCTGCCGGCGTTATAAGCCGCTAAGGCTAAGGATTTATCTCCGTTGTATTTGGCTAAAAGGCCGGAGAGCATTTTTGCTCCACCCATTATGTTTTCATAAGCATTGTAGGGATCTTTGACGTCTAATGCTTCCGCGGTGGAAGGCATGAGCTGCATAATTCCCATGGCGCCTGCGGAGGACTTTGCGTTTGGGTTAAAGTTGGATTCCGCTCTGGCAACCGCTTTTAAGAATTCTAAGTCCACACCGTAGGTTTCGGATGCTTGATTGAAAATCTGCGACAATGTCATGTCATTGCTTGAAGCTGCTTCAGTAGCATCTTTTTGCTTTGCAACCTGCTTGGCAGCGTCAGAAAGCATTACCGCAAAGGGGTCAGAAGAAGTAGTGGTGGAAGTGGTCGTTTCAGTAGAATTTGCGATAGATTCTGCCTGGGATACCTCCGACGTAACTTCTGTCGGCTGTATGTATTCGGTTAAAATATGTTTATTGTCTGTTTCAATCGTAATTTTCATATAAAACTCCTTGGGCCTATTATATCAAAATTATGCCTCAAAGCAATGTAAATGTTTACTTTTATGGGGAAATTATCTATAATAAAGGATATTGTAAATGCGCTAATCTTACAATAGGGGAAGTAGTATATGTTAATGCACAATATGACCAGCGCGAACTATAATTTCACGTATTTTAATTCACAATATACCGTTGCGTCTATTACCTTCGGTATCGTTATGATTGTCTTTTTATGGGTTCGTTATCCTAAGGATAACCCAACGCTCAACGCATTTCGACGTTTTACCACTCTTACCGTTCTTGCGGCAGCTTTGGATGTGCTTGCTGCTTTTTGTGAATATAACGGAAGCAAAGTCCCGGTTTATTTAAATCTGATTATGAATATGTTAAGTACGTTGTCTACGACCTTTGCCACCTTCGGCTATACCAAATACGTAGACTCATATGTCTCCAATAAGCGTTTTGTTTGGATGAGTAGAATCAACGAGGTTCTTCTTATTGTTGAAAGCGTTTTATTGATCATTAATTTCTTTTATCCAATTTGTTTTGGCGTTACCAGCAAGGGATATTTATATCATGGCCAGTTGTTCTTTGTTGCTGTATATGGCATTCCGCTTTATTTGGTAATATCCGGAACCATCGTGCTACTGTTGCATCATAATGCCTATCCGAAGCGGACCTTTGTCTATTTGGTGGTAGCGGTTATTTTTACCGTTGCCGGCTTGATCTTCCAGATTAAGTATGAGAATATTCGCGTGTTCTCTTTCTTTATTGCACTTGTGGCAATCTTTGTGTTGCTTTTGGCTTTGGAGACGCCGGATTACTACAAACTGCTGGAAACCTATAAAGAACTGGATCATTCGAGAGAAGAGGCGGAAAAAGCAAAAAGGGCTGCAGAAGAGGCTTCTATTGCAAAGAGCCAATTCTTGGCAAATATGTCTCACGAGATTCGTACCCCAATGAATACCATTTTGGGTATGGATGAAATGATTCTTCGTGAAAGCGAGAATCCAACCGTAGTTGAGTATGCGCAAAATATTTCCCATGCGGGAAAGACGCTGCTTCAGATTATTAATGATATTTTGGATTTCTCAAAGATTGAATCCGGAAAGATGACCATCATTTCCGAACCCTATCATTTGTCAGAGATTTTACAGGAAATAACCACCATGATTAGGGTCCGCAGTGATGAGCGCGGCTTAGTGTTTAAATATGATTTTGACGAAAGCCTTCCGGATCATTTGCTGGGAGATGAAGTTCGAGTAAAACAGGTATTGATTAACATTTTAAACAATGCCGTAAAGTATACGGATTACGGTCAGGTATATTTGTCCATCGAAGGCGAACGAATCATGTTTGAGGATAAACCTTTTGTTACCTTGAAATTTGTAATTTCCGATACGGGTCGTGGTATGACAAAAGAGGAACTTGAAAATATTTATGATTCCTTTGAACGATTGGGTGAGAATAAAAACCACAACATTGAAGGAACCGGTTTGGGACTTGCCATTACAAAGAATTTGGTGGATTTGATGGGTGGAGAAATTCGCGTAGACAGCGAACCGCAAAAGGGAACCACCTTTACCGTTGTTTTAAAACAGGAAGTTTTGGCCGAGGAAACAGTTTCCGAATATGCCCAGGACCATAGAGGTGTAGAGGAAGAATACAATCAGAAGTTTACTGCACCAACGGCACGCATTCTGGCGGTGGATGATAATGAGATGAACTTAAAGGTAGTTACCAGCTTGTTAAAATCCACGCAGATTAAAGTGGTTTTGGCACACAATGGATATCAGGCTTTAGATCGTATGCGCGAGGAAGCTTTTGATGTAATTTTATTGGATCACATGATGCCGGGAATCGATGGTGTCGAAGTCCTTCGGAAATCAAAAGAAATGCCGGAGAACCTTTGCAAAGAGACACCGATTATTGTACTTACCGCAAATGCCATTGCCGGTATGAAAGAAAAATATTTGAATCTGGGATTCTCCGATTACTTGGCAAAGCCGGTTAAAGGGGAAGAATTGGAAGAAATGCTTATAAAGTATCTTCCAAAAGAAAAAGTGGTTCTTTCCGAAAAGAAAGATGCACATTATGTTCCAATTATGAAGAGTAATTATGAGGAACGTGTAGAACCCGAAGTAAAAGAAGAGGAGCAAAAGACAGAGGAGTCTGCTTCTTCAGAAAATGCATATATTTCAAAAGAAAACGGTATGAGCTTCTTTGGAAATAATGAAAAGCTCTATTTGGATTTGGTAAAGATGTATGCTGAGATTTCCACACAAAAGATGGAAGAGATTAAAGCTGCATATGATACCGAGAATTGGACAGACTATACGACGTATATTCATGCCTTAAAGTCTTCGTCAAAGAACATCGGTGCATTAAGTGTTTATGATTTGGCACGACGTGTGGAAGCTGCGGGACATCAAATGGACAACGAGAAGAATCGCGATTATGGTTTGGAGTTTATTCATAAGAATCATGATGAATTGATGCATTTGTATGAGGAGACAGTAAAGGTAGCGCAAGAAATGACAGCATAGGAGACATGTATATATGTGGGCAGAAGAAAGTGTATTTTATCAGTTTTATCCCTTGGGAATGACGGGGGCACCTTTTGAAAATGACGGAAAGTTGGAACATCGAATTTTACAGGTGCTAAACTGGGTGGATCACTTGAAAAAACTGGGAGTGACGGCGGTTTATTTTTCTCCTTTGTTTGAATCGGATACCCACGGATATAATACCAGAGATTATCGAAAGATTGATACCCGTTTGGGTACCAATGAAGATTTTAAAAAAGTTTGCGACACGTTGCACAAAAACGGCATCCGAATCATTTTGGACGGCGTTTTTAATCATGCGGGCCGCGGCTTTTTTGCGTTTCAAGATGTGTTAAACAACCGTGAGAATTCTCAGTATAAAGATTGGTTTTATATGGATTTTAATGGGAATTCTGCTTATAACGACGGACTTTGGTACGAAGGATGGGAAGGAAATTTTGATTTGGTGAAACTAAATCTTTCCAATCCTGCAGTGCGGGAATATTTACTTGGCAGCGTGAAGTTTTGGATTGATGAATTCGGTATCGACGGTCTTCGCTTGGACGTTGCCTATATGGTGGATCGCAACTTCTTAAAGGAACTTCGCTTAAACTGTGATCAGTGGAAGAGTGAGTTTTTCCTACTTGGTGAAATCTTGGGTGGCGATTACAAAACCATTATGAATGATGAAATGTGTCATTCTGCTACCAACTATGAATGCTTTAAAGGCATTTATTCTGCATTAAATTCCTTGAATTTGTTTGAAATTGTGCATTCTCTGCTTCGCCAGTTCGGACCGGAGAATTGGACTTTGTATCGCGGCTGGCATCCGGTGGCATTTGTGGACAATCATGATGTGACACGAATCGCTTCGAATCTAAATCGTCCGGAGCATTTGCCATTAGCCTATGGAATTATGTTTGCTATGCCGGGGATTCCTATGATTTATTACGGAAGTGAGTGGGGCATCAAGGGACATAAGAATGAGGGGGATCAGGCCCTTCGCGTGACAGTGGAAAAGCCACAGTGGAACGATCTTACGGATACGGTGGCTGCGATGGCTCATGCCTATTTAAACTCAAAGCCTATGCAGTACGGTGATTTTCAAAGTTTGGTATTGGAAAACCAGCATTGTATCTTTGTCAGAAACTATGAAGGAGAGAGGGTGCTTTGCGCGGTAAATGCATCTGATAATGAACACACTTTCCATGCGGATTTTCAGGCAGGCTGCGCAGTGAATTTAATCACAAATGAAACCATTGATTTCGGAGGCGGATTAACCCTTCCGCCAAACACGGTAATGTTCTTAAAGCCTTGACATCTCAAGGCTTTTTTTTTATATTCTTCTACAATAGGTTTAAAGAAAGAAAAAAGGTTATAAAATTATGAAAGAAGCATTTCTTACAAAAGAAAAAGCAGAAGAAATTGCATCTAAGATTCCCACTCCCTTTCATGTCTATGACGAGGCGGGACTTCGCGCAAATGTAAAAGCAATTTACGATGCCTTTTCTTGGAACAAAGGATTCCGCGAGTACTTCGCAGTTAAGGCAAACGCCAATCCCTTTTTGATTAAAATTTTAAATGAGTATGGCTGCGGCTGTGATTGCTCCTCTATGACGGAGCTTATGCTTTCCGAGGCAATCGGTGTTACAGGGGAAGAGATTATGTTTTCTTCCAATGATACGCCGCCGGAAGAGTTTTCCTATGCTGCTAAGCTTGGAGCCATCATTAACTTAGATGATTTTACACAGATCAAGGTGTTGGAAGATACCATCGGTACTTTCCCGGAAACCATGAGCTGTCGTTATAATCCGGGTGGGGTGTTTACCATTTCCAACGGAATTATGGATAATCCGGGAGATGCCAAATACGGTATGACAAAGGACCAGATTATCGAAGCTTATAAGATTTTAAAGGAAAAAGGCGTTAAGCACTTTGGTATTCATTCCTTTTTGGTAAGCAATACCGTGACAAACGACTATTATCCAATGTTGGCACGCACCCTGTTTGAACTTGTGGTCGAGATCAAGGAAGAAACAGGATGCGACTTTTCCTTTATTAATTTGTCCGGTGGTGTGGGAATTCCCTATCGTCCGGAAGAAACCGCAAATGATATTTATGCCATTGCAGATGGTGTACATAAAGCCTTTGATGAGATCTTGGTGCCGGCAGGTCTTTCCGACGTTGCCATCTATACAGAAATGGGTCGCTTTATGACAGGCCCTTACGGAGCTCTTGTTACCCGTGCCATCAATGAGAAACATACCTATAAAGAATACGTAGGCGTGGATGCCTGTGCGGTAAACTTAATGCGTCCGGCTATGTACGGTTCTTATCACCATATTACGGTGCTTGGAAAAGAAAATGAGACGCCCACCGAAACCTATGATGTAGTGGGATCTCTTTGCGAGAATAACGATAAATTTGCAATCGACCGTAAGCTTCCGAAGATTGAAAGAGGGGATTTGCTCTTTATTCATGATACAGGAGCACATGGATATTCCATGGGTTACAGCTATAACGGAAAGTTAAAATCTGCGGAAGTGTTGTTACATGAGGATGGCAGTTTTGACTTGATTCGTAGAGCGGAAACACCGAAGGATTACTTTGCGACATTTGATTGTTTCGATGTTTTAAAGGACATGAATTACGATGTTGTCAAAAAATAAAAAAATCGGTTGAAATCTAAATTTTGTTATGGTAGTATATGTTTCGTTGCAGGTGTGAAGAGTACTTCGCATTTGTGACAGTTGCAGGTGTGGCGGAATGGCAGACGCATCAGACTCAAAATCTGACGGTGGCAACATCGTGTGGGTTCAAGTCCCACCACCTGCATGAAAAAAGATATCGGTCAATGACCGATATCTTTTTTTTATATTCAATATGAAAGTTTTGTTCTGCTATTTATAACTTCGGTTGATCAAACTTACCGATAAATTCACTTGTCTTTGTCACATTGATAATTGCATTTGGATCGGATTTTCGAATCACATCAATGGCATCCGGAAGCTCGTAACTGCTTGTTACGGAAATCAGCATCGCGGTACTTTCTCCTGTATATCCACCGGTTCCTTCCAATACCGTAATTCCATGGGTAAATCGTTTCAAATAGTCTTCCACCACCTTTGATGGATTCTTGGTAAAGATCTGCATCATCACACGTTTGTAACGGTTGTGGAAGGTGGTAATCATATGGGTGGAAATGTACTGGAAGATAATGGAGTATCCAGCATTTTCCCATCCGAATAAGTAACCGAACAAAACAAGTAAAAAGCAGTTAAAGGCAAACACACCCATCCAGATTTCTTTTCCTGTTTTATTGGAAACATATAAAGCGATAAAGTCGGTACCGCCGGTGGAAGCACCGCCGCGAAGTGCGAGAGCGGTGGAAAAACCGTAAACGCAACCGCCGAAGACAACATTCAAAATAGGCTGATCGAAAATGGGATAAATCGGTATCAGTCTTAAAAACAACGATAAAAGTACGATTTGTAAAAGGGAAAAGAATACAAATCGTTTGGAAATATTTTTGGCACAAAACAGCGCCACCGGGAAGTTGATGCACATCAAAATAATGGATGTTTGAAGGTTTAATCCGTGTTGCAATCCAAGCAGATGAATAATGGTGGATACACCCATGAATCCCGCCGGCAAAAGGGAAGATTCTCCCATAAATATATGCATGGCAAATGCCATTAGGCAGGAAGAACCTACCACGCATGCCAAGGTTGTAAGATTTCGTTTTGTTAAAATGTTTTTCATGTTACATCTCCAAGTATGTTTTCTACTTTTGTATCATAGCAAATTTTTTGGAAGATAAGAAGAATATCCGTAACTTTTTTTCGCTTTCTTATGGTATGATGTTTTCATGAATACAAAAACAAATCTTATGACGGAGGGCTCCATTCAGAAAAAGCTGATTGGATTCGCGTTGCCGTTATTTTTGGGAAATCTATTTCAACAATTATATAATGCGGTGGATTCTTTGATTGTGGGTAACTTTGCGGGCAGCACTGCGCTGGCTGCGGTTAGTTCTGCAGGGAATCTGATCTTTTTAATCATCGGTTTTTTCAACGGAATATCTATGGGTGCGGGGGTTGTGATTGCCCGCTTTATCGGAGCGGAAGATAAGAAGAACACAGAACTTTCCGTACATACCACCGTGGCACTGGGATTGGTTTCTTCTGTTTTGATGACCCTAATCGGTGTAGGACTTACTCCCCTTATTTTAAAACTTATGAGCACACCGGATTCGGTGTATGCCCAGTCGGTGATGTATTTCCGCGTATACTTTGCAGGTTCCTTGGGATTTGTTATGTATAACATTTTTATGGGAATCTTGCAGGCTTCCGGAGACTCCAAGCATCCCCTTTATTATTTGATGTTTTCGTCTCTTATCAATGTGGTGTTGGATTTGATTTTAATCGCCGGATTTCATATGGGAGCGGGAGCAGCAGCTTTTGCCACCGTAATCTCACAGCTTTCCAGTGCGATTTTATGTTTGCGCAGATTGATGCGAGTGGAAGCGGACTATCGCATCGACTTTACGAAACTTGGTATGACCGCAAAGATGGTAAAGCGAATCTTGAACTTCGGACTTCCTTCCGGATTGCAGAATTCCATTATGGCTTTTTCCAATGTGGTGATTCAGTCTTATATCAATTCCTTCGGTGCCATGGCAATGGCAGGCATCGGTGCTTATGTAAAAGTAGAAGGATTTATGTTTATTCCGGTAACCAGCTTTTGCATGGCCATTACCACCTTTGTCAGCCAAAACATTGGCGCGGGAAAGATTGAACGCATGAAAAAAGGCGTCCGCTTTGGTGCCTTTTGCACGTTAGCGTCCGCCGAATTTTTAGGTGTATTATTGTTTGCATTTGCCGAGCCCATTGTCCGATTGTTTGATTCCAATCCGGATGTGGTCTTTTACGGAGTGGAGAGAGCACATATCGTAACTTTATTCTTCTTTATGTGTGCCTTTACTCACTTTATGTCAGCAGTCCTTCGCGGTGTGGGAAAACCTATGGTGCCCATGTTTGTGTTCTTGTTCTGCTGGTGTGTGGCTCGAATTTTAATCCTTACGATTTCATCCATGTACGTCCATACGATTTATATGACCTATGTGGTATATCCAATCACCTGGACCATCAGCTCGGTAACATTAATCGTATATTATCTGGCCAATAAATCTAAAATTTCTCCCAAGTATACGGTGTGATAATCGCCGTTGGGGTAGAATTCACTTTTGTATGGCTCCGGAATGTGCTCCGGAAGAATCGGAGCGGAGCATAACTTTCTGCAAATAATGACAAAGTTTCCTTCGTCAATGAAGGGAACATTTAAGTCATGGTTAATATTTAAACGTGCATTTGCAATCTTATCTTCATCGCGTCCGGAAACCGCACCTAAGTATTTTAAAGAACTGCGGTATTTATCTTCAAAGAAAGTAACGGAAAACAAATCACCGCCGTCCAAGAATTCTTTGGTGTAACGGGACTCGCGAACATAGATGTTTACCACGTTCTTATTCCAAAGAACTCCCATGCCTCCCCAAGAGGCTGTCATGGCATTTACCTGTCCGTCTTTTTCTGCGGTAATAACACCCCAGTTTTTTCCGATTAACTTAAATGGATTTATTTCGATTGTATCAATTGGGTATGGTTGAAATGTGTGCATAATTCTCTCTCCTTATTTGAATAAAACTCTGCTTTTAGTATAGCGAAGAAACCTTGACACTGCAACAGAAAAGGCCGATAATGTTTTAGAAAAAAGGAAAAAAGATTACATTAACGGAGGCTTAAGATGGAAATCAAATTTATTAAACGTGACGTTCTGAAAGAAAAACCGCAGGACGAGTCAAAACTTGGTTTTGGAAAGTACATGACAGATTATATGTTTGTGATGGACTGGGACAAAGACCAGGGATGGCACGATGCCAGAATCGAGCCCAATGCGCCGATTCCTTTGGACCCGGCTTGTGTAACACTTCATTATGCGCAAGAGACATTCGAAGGCTTAAAAGCATATCGTACAGCGGAAGGAAAGATTCAGTTATTCCGTCCGGAAATGAATGCAAAACGAATGATCAATTCCAATGCGCGTCTTTGTATGCCGGAGTTCCCGGTAGACATGTTCGTGGAAGCAGTGAAGGCCATTGTAAAATGCGAAGAAGATTGGGTTCCTCATGCAAAGGACACTTCTTTGTATATTCGCCCATATATGTTTGCGACTGAAGCAGCACTTGGCGTACATATGGCGTCTTCTTATAAGTTTATTATTATTTGCTGTCCGGTAGGTGCTTATTATCCTACAGGATTGGATCCGGTTAAGATTTTGGTGGAGGATGAATTGGTACGTGCCGTAAAGGGTGGTACCGGATTTACCAAATGCGGCGGT
>JAEEGL012594367.1_pt1 | contig 15902 bp, 11 predicted proteins | sample 9134231 | NCBI WGS metagenome assembly JAEEGL01 (sample SAMN16246548, study PRJNA631951) | gut metagenome | biome: gut microbiome; feature: rumen; material: fiber-attached | host: Bos | place: Iran: Karaj | collected 2018-10 | reverse complement strand
TTTGATGATAACGATTGTAGTATGTGTCATCGCATCTTTGATATTTGGATTTATCGTGTCTGGAATAACAAGAAAGATAATAAAGCCTCTTAAGAAAATCGTTACATCACTTGAAAAAGTTGCTAAAAATGATTTCACGAACGATATTCCTGTTCAAAGCAGTGATGAGCTTGGTACGGTTGCCGAAACTTTCAATGATACTTTGGGAACACTTAGAAATACATTCGGTATAATTACGCATAACACGAACGAGCTTGATAAGATAGGTAACGGCCTTGCAAACGACATGAACAGCATTTCAAGCGAAATTGTAAAGATTGCCGACAACATCAGTACAATAAGCAAAGAGTCCGATTCTTTGAGCGAGGCTGTTATGCAGACTGTTGCTTCTGAAAAACAGATATCTGCTGCAATTTCACAGCTGAAAGAAGGAACTGTTTCACAGACAGATTGTGTTGAAGATTCAAAGAAGAGCGCGAACAAGATGATTGAGAATATCTCCGAGATTTCTGCCTCAATCAACAACACAAGCGAAGCTGTTTCATCGCTTTTGCGTGCGACGGACACCGGTAAGGAAAATATGAAGAAATCGGCAGAAATTGCGAAACGTATTGCCGATGCATCTGGAAGTTTGCAGGAAGCTTCTAGCGTAATTCTGAATGTTGCAAGCCAGACAAACCTTCTTGCTATGAACGCTGCTATTGAGGCAAGCCATGCTGGTAGTGCCGGTCTTGGCTTCGCGGTAGTTGCTGATGAAATCAGAAAGCTTGCAGAGCAGTCTTCCAAGCAGGGTAAGGTTATTTCACGTACTCTTAAAGATGTTAGCCATGAAATTGAGAATCTTGCCGCATCTACAAAAACTGTAGAGACTGGTTTTGAGGAAATCTATACATTGTCAGAAAATGTAAGTGCTCTTACCGGAAATGTGCGTAGCGTAATTGGCGAGCATGAATCAAGTTGTAACGATGTTCTTACTGCTATTAATAAGATTGAGGATGTAACTACAAGCGTAAAGAAAGGCTCTGATGAAATATTTGCCTCCAGCAAGGAAGTTTCTGACGCAATGGTAAACATGAGCAACATTGCGACAAGCCTTTCTGCCCGGATGAGCGAAATGGACAACGGTGCAAAGAGCATAACTCAGTCTAGTGAAGCCGTAAACGACCTTACGCAGCAAAACAAAGGAAAAATCTCTGAACTTGCCAACGAAATCGACAAATTCAAGATTGTGTAAGTTTTTTTGTACAACTGGTGCAGAAATCAGTTTTTGAATGATGCAACTTGTTTTTGTAATTTTGCAGACGTAGCGAAATTGGGGCTGCTGACAGTGTTTGCGCGAGTTTCCGTTTTGTGATAGCATAGGCGCATGCTGACATCTGATTTTTATTTCGATTTGCCTCCAGAGCTTATCGCCCAGCACCCAAGCGGCGTGCGCGGTCAGGATAAGCTCATGCTTTTGAATCGCGCTACAGGTGTGGTCGAGCATCATTTCATGGACGATTTGCCGAGCCTTATTGAACCGGGAACGCTTATGGTGTTCAACAACAGCCGCGTCCGCCGCGCCCGCGTATATGGCATAAAAGAAACGACAGGACGAGAAACTGAATTCATGTTTCTCAACACTATAGATAAAGACTGTTGCGTTTGGAACGTAATGGTAAAATCCGCGAAAAAGCAGAAGCCTGGAATGCGCTATAAATTCCCGGACGGCACGCTCGCAACGATAATTGATCATGAAGGCAACGCAGGAACTGAATTCCGCGCGTTAAAGTTTGATTTCGCAATAAATGAGGATTGGTTTGAGCGTAACGGACACATACCGCTTCCTCCGTATATAAAGCGAAAAGACACTGAGGAAGACAGCGAGCGTTACCAGAATGTGTATGCTACGGACACCGGTTCTGCGGCGTGTCCTACGGCGGGGCTTCATTTCACGGAAGAAATGCTCGCGCGCCTTGATGCTGCCGGAATAGAACGGTGCTTTGTGACGCTTCATGTAGGCTTGGGAACTTTCTTGCCGGTTCGCGAGGAAATAATTGAAAACCACAAGATGCACGAAGAATGGTATACAATTCCGCCTGAGACCGCAGCCGCAATAAATAAGGCAAAGCGCGAAGGAAGGCCGATTCTGGCAGTGGGAACCACGAGCGTGCGTACTCTTGAAAGCGCAGGAAGGGCACTTCTTGCAGAAGAAAGAGAAGGGGAAGCTTGCATCACTCCAGAAACTTGCGGTACTGCTGATGCTCGCGAAAGTGGCGAGCACGGCAGAACCGAATGGGTGCGCGCAGGAACGTCGTCTACAAGCATATTCATGTATCCGGGCTATAAGTTTAATGTTGTCGATAAGATGTTCACGAATTTCCATACACCGGAAAGTACGCTTATTATGCTTGTTTCTGCGTTCGCAGGGCGTGAGCGCATCTTGGACGCATACAAAACCGCCGTCGCAAACAAATACCACTTCTTTAGTTATGGAGATTGTATGCTAATAAGCTAGTTTACAGCGTGAGCATTGAGAACGAATCAGACAGAAGATTCAGAAATTGTGCTTCTAATAGGGAAATAATATCGTTTTTCCCCCGGATATTTGCCGCACTTTTGGCAAATTTGTCAGATGCTTCCGCAAGCATGAATTGAATTTCTTTGTCGGTGAGAGGCAGCTTTGATCCGATAAGGTTGTTCTCCAATTCCTTGCTCCTTATGGAAACTAGTCCAGAGAACGCAATACGTAAATCAGAAAGAATACCCTTGCTCGTATCTGCTAGGAATGCGAACGATGCGCTTGCATCAGAAATGACATTTTCTGGTCCTGTTCTCCTGAATAAAGCGATATCCCATTCTTCACTTGGTATACGGATACGCGAAATTATTGAGTTTTCAGGCACTTTATCGAATTTAATAATCGGAATGAAGCTTGAAGATGTCGGGCTTTGGATCTCAAGCTGCGCGTCAAGAGCGAGTAGCGGTGCATAAAGCGTATGGTGAATGCCTTCTGCGCAAATGTTGCCGCCTATAGTCGCTGCATTCCTAATAAATGGGTACGCCACTGTTTCTGCTGCATCATACAATACTGTCGGAATACGCTTCCTTCCCAAATTAAGAATTTGGCTGAGAGTAACCCCTGCACCGAATTCAATAAAATGTTCGTGTTTGTCAATGAGAAGAAAATCGTTTATTTTGCTTATGATAAGACTGGAAAGAGATAGCTTTTCGGAAGCTGTACATCCCCCGTATATTTTGAGTTGAGGAATAGTTTTCAGGTGAAAAAGAACGTCATTCAGACTTTTTGCATAATATACAGTCGTTTTGTTAGATGCCATGTTTTATTTCCCCGAAATACGCTTTCGTCTTGCTGCTGCTGCCATAATAATCCCGGATGCTAGTGATTCTGTATCAGTGCATCGGCATGGAAAATAACGTGCAACTTTTAATACGGAATCTTTTGCAGGTCTAGGATCTGTGCTTATTATAGACCATGCCGCAAAAATTTTACCCGCGTTACAATATCCGCACATATTAATGCCTGCCTGTCTGAAGCCTGTTTCTATATCTGTGTAATCTTGTGTTTTCATGAAATGCTCAAGCGTCTCTATGTTGGAATGACGCACAGCTGCGGATGGTATTATACAGGAAGGAACTGGTTTCCCGTCCATAAGAACAGTGCAGGAACCACAGCTGCCTTTCTTACAGCCGTCTTTTACAGAAAAAATGCCGTTGTCACGTAAAAGCTGAAGCAGCTTTGAGTCAGGTTCTGCGTCTAGTATTATATCCTCACTATTCAAAATAAACGGTATTTTCATCTTTAAGACCTCTTTTCGGCATTTGAAAACTATTTTCCAGCAATTCCTCTGAATATGTAATCAATCGGAATAGGGACTGTATGAACAGTATTTCTTGTGGCATGTGCAATAGCATTTGTTATAGCAGCTGGAAGAATGCTGTAAATTATACAGCCGAGCTGTTTCGGTTCGTCCTGGCTCTCTATGAAGTTTATATAGATCTTTTCGGGAGAAAGGGTCATGCCGTCCATTATGTGGCGCAGAACATAGCTTATATCTTTACGGATAGATATTTCAGATTGCTTTTTGTTCAGGATCGTTCCTGCATTCACTGTTATCCAAATTCCGCGCAGTTTCGGCTTGTATAGAAGAGGATCAATCTCTACCTCTGCTGCTGCGGCACCCCATGAAAGAGAATAATACGGTGTACCGCAGAATTTTTCCTGATCCCAACTCTGATTTTTAGGTTTCGTCAGTTTTTTCTTAACCGAGATAGGGAGTGGCTGTCTGAAACGTAGCTTTTGAATCCCCTGACAACATTTTTTGAGCAACTGCGTCATTATATAGACGCTTCCTGTTATAGTTTCCGGCAGCTCCGAGGAGTCGTTCTTATCATCATCATTTTCAAAGTGTACTTGCTCGCTTGAGATATTGAGCATATCCGATGCGTATTGCTTCCAAATCGGAATAATGGAAACAACAGGAGTGGGTGATTTTATTGTAAGCGAGCTATCTTTTTCCATAGTCACTTCGAGTGTATGCTTCAAGAAGCCCATAGGAGAACCGTAATATCCTTTCCCGTCGAAAGCAACTGCCAATCCCATACCCCTTGAAGGAAAAGTTGAAAAAGATGATTTTGTAGTGAACGGATTTTGCGAGTATGATGCATATTTGCGGTTAAAATCACTCATTCGTAATATTTTTTCGTAAAGCGCTGAAAGCTTGGTTCTGTCTAATATAATTGGATAGTTTTCTGAAGAATCATTAGACAGCTGCCGTTCTTCTGTATTAATAATACGAAGATCAATAGGATTTATACCTGTTTTGAGAGCAATATCCTGTATCTGTGACTCAACTGCAAAAAAAGTCAGTTTGTCGATATTTCTTGTGCCTGTTATAGCTGGAAAACAATTTGATTTTTGAATTTTTACGCAAACCAAAAGAGAATCCGGTGTATATGCTCCCGCTGCGGTTACTGCAAGTGAATCTGTAATTTGTTCTGCAAACGGACAGTATGCACCAGCGTCCAACGTTACGTCCAAAATTGAAGCCACGATTCTTCCGTCTTTTTGTACACCTGTTTTATGATGTATAGAAATAGAGACAGGTTTTTCCATATATTCTGTAAGTTCTTGAGGAGCAACAAGAAGAACTGTTTTTTGAGTCAAAAAAGATATCGCGGTGGCAAGACATGTAAGAATCGTGTTGTACCATAACGAATTGCCATCAGAATTAGGCACAATAGTCCTTTTTATACGGATATTCTCTTCTGGAAGGCTGAGTATGGAAGATACGTTTTTCCTTAGGTGGCTTGCCCAAAGAGTCGGAGTATATATGGAGACGATTCCGTTTTCATATTCAACATAAGCGCCTTCTGGTTCAGAGATAGTCCGTATATGAAGACGTGGATAAAACGTATTTTCTATTTGAAAATCTGCTTTTTCAAAATTATTCGTATAATCACCGTAAGAAAACTTGCGTTCGGTGAAAATGAGCTCTTCTTGCTTTTCCTTAGCATGGGGCTCAGACTTTTGTATAGGTTCAGGTGAGGAAACGGAACCTTTTTCATCAAGTTTTTTTTGGATATTTTCGTTAAATACAGTGTTTTTTAAGTTATCCTCAAAAGATGTTATCAATTCTTTAATATCATCGATAATACCTTCTTTTTTTTCAGAGGTGTTGCCGTTGACTTCGCTGCCATTGTCAGCTTTGTTATCTGTATTATTGCTCACGCCAGTCTGAGTTTCAGATGGCTGCATGTTTTCAGCACTTGTATCTGAGTCTTGCTGAGTATTTTCTTCCGTCTTTTCGACAAGCTCATTCTCAGTCGTTTTTACATTTGTTTCTTCGGAGATTTTTTCTCCATTCACTTGTTCCGGTTCTTGTTCAGCCAATTCCGGTGAGACATCGGACTGTTCTGTTTCCGTTTTTTGTGTTCCCTGCTTGATTATAATAACAGCCGATTTTGCGAGTTGCTCAACAAGCTTTTTGTCCGAACCAGCAAGAACTGCTACTGGTTCTCCTTTATATGAAATGGATTTATCAGCAAGTAGAGGAATCTCTGAAGAAAGCGTCTTTACAGAATTCCCGTTCGGAAGTTTATCTGCGGTCAAAAGAAAATAATCGGCAGGAAGATTTTCTATCTCGACTGCTTCAAATTGACCACTATCATATGGGCTTGTAATTATATATGCATAAAGAAGTTCTTCGGTAGGATCCACCGGACGGATATCGCTGTAGAAAGATGCTGACGAATCAATTGATATTTTTCCCTTTCCTGCCTTTGCTTTTTGTTTTACTTTTCGGGCAGTCGTGTTTTTTGCGTCCGCTGATGATTTTGTTTTTTTCTCCGGCGAAGCTTTTGCCGTACGTGCTTCATCCGACATAATGCTCCTTGCAGATGTTTTTTATGGTTTCTGCCGTATATTCTACCATTTCCTCCGGCATATCAGGCCACAGCGGAATTGTCAGTGTAGTCTCATATTGCTTTTGTGCATTTGGAAACATCTCTGGAGTTATGTTATATCGTTTTTTCATATATGTCATGTGGAAATGAGGAATAAAATGCATGGAAAGACCTATTCCTTTTGCCTGCAACATATTAGAAAGTTCATTCCGCGTTATGTTCAGCTTTTCCGGAACAATTCGCATCAAATAAAGATGCCAAGAATTGCCTTCGCTGTCCGGAGGAAGCCTTAAAAAATCACAGTCCATAAACAGTTTGTTATAGAGTTCCACAAGTTTTTTTCTTTTTTCAAAGAACATATTCGCTTTTGTAAGCTGTACGCGTCCCAAAGCAGCCAGAATATCAGGAAGGTTGCACTTAAAGCCTGGCGCCACAACATCATATTCCCACGAGGTTTTGTTGGAAGTGTACCTATCCCAAACGGAACGGTCTATTCCATGAAGCCGCATTACAGACATCCGGTGTGCAAGCTCGTCATCATCTGTCGCAATCATTCCGCCTTCACCGGTCGTAATTGTCTTTGTCGCATAGAAAGAAAAGACCCCGATGTCACCAAGTGTTCCGGCATATCCGTCTTTTGTGAGCGCAGGAAACGCATGAGCTGCATCCTCAATAACTTTCACATGGTATTTTGCAGCGATCTCATTTATAGCACGCATGTCGCATACGTTCCCGCCTATATGAACCGGAACTATAGCTTTAATAGAAGAATCTTCCTTTAATCTTTCCTCAATTCGTTCTGGGGAGATGCTGTAATTGTCTTCTTCTATGTCAGCATAGACAACTTCTCCGCCAAGGTGGAGGGCTGATGTCGCAGTTGATATGAAAGTATACGGTGTTGTAAGAATTTTTGTGCCTTGTTTTATACCGCAAGCTTCCATTGCAAGTACAAGCCCGGATGTGTTGCTGTTTACGGCTAGGCAATGCCTGCTTTTTATGAAATCAGAGAATTCTTTCTCAAATGTAAGCGATTCTTTTGCTGTGCTGAGCCAGCCGGAGCGCAAAACGTTTATAACGGCTTCCTCTTCTTCTTTACCTATTGATGGTTTAAAAAACGGTACAGAAACATGATAGTCAGGTTCAGACATCGTTGCGCTCCCAATGTAATTCGGAATGCATCTGAAAAAGAACATAGTTTAACATTCCGATTGTTCCCTTATTATACCATAAGGAACTTCTTGCTTCAATAATACTAAACATACGTTTTCAAATGCCGAAAATAAAAAAGTATAAGAATAGGGCAGATTAGGTAAGGGGGATTTGAATGAAACGTCTTTCATCTGTAATACTATTAGCAGCTAGCCTTTTTATTTTATCCGCAGAGGCTTTTAAGCCATCGATGGATGGTAGGGCTGTTGTTGCTGACTATGGGGAATTACCTGTCGGTTTCTTCGCAAAGTCTGCAAATTTTTTACCGGGAGACACTGTAATAGTAACCAATCCTTCAACTAAAATAAGTGTTGAGGTTATGATTTTCGGATCATTCGATTCTTCTGAAGGAATTGCGGTGATACTTTCACCGGAGGCAGCCAGAGAACTTTACATAACAAAAGGAAGTAATTCGATTGTTCAAGTGACAAAAAAGAACAGTATATATACTGAGAACTCAATTCTTTCTAGAAATGTAAATAAAGATGATATTGAAGATGATCCCGATACTAATCCTACGCTCCTCATTGATGAGCCAGTTTTCGATACCCCGGCAGTAGAGGAAGAACTTCCTGTATTTGATCCGCCTGTTGTTGCTGTTGTTTTAGAGACAGAGGATGAACCAAACCCAAGTAAAGAGTTGATAGATGATTCTAAATCTGCAGAAGACAAAGAGAAACATGAAATCTCAGATGAAAACGACAGCGAAGAAGAATTGAAACCAGTCACAGTAATGGATGTGGAATCGGAGGGAAAAGGTGATTTGTCTGGCAAAGAAGATGACAAAGGCGATTCGAAATCAACAAAAGAGCCGGAGCCTGTAATTGAGCCGGAGCCAATTGTTGAACCAGAGCCAGTTGTGGAACCTGAGCCTGTAGTTGAGCCTGAGCCAGTTGAAGAGCCTGAGCCAGTTGTTGAACCGGAGCCTGTAGTTGAGCCTGAGCCAGTTGTTGAACCGGAGCCTGTAGTTGAACCGGAGCCTGTAGTTGAACCGGAGCCTGTAGTTGAGCCGGAGCCTGTTGTGGAACCTGAGCCAGTTGTTGAACCGGAGCCAGTTGTTGAACCGGAGCCGGTAGTTGAGCCGGAGCCAGTTGTTGAGCCTGAGCCAATCGTTGAACCGGAGCCTGTTGTAGAACCGGAGCCTGTAGTTGAACCGGAACCAGTTGTAGAACCAGAGCCAGTTGTTGGCCCTGAGCCTGTTACTCCAAGCGTTACAGATGACAATGTAGGTGCATCAGAAGGAAAATCGACAGTTTATCCTACAGGAAAAACTGGAATAATTAACAAGGAACCTAAAAAAACAAGTGATACTATAAATCCTGGAGTATCTGTTACTGAGCCGGAACCAGTTGTGGAACCGGAACCAGTTATTGAGCCAGAACCTGTAGAAGATATAACTGAATATGACAGAAGCATGTTCATGACGGAGACTCCGATTGAGCTTATCGATAATGAATTTGTTGCAGTAGAAACGGAACCAGAGCCTGTTGCAGTTGAGCCAGAGCCTGTTGTAGAACCGGAACCAATTGCCGTCGAACCTGAAAATGTTGAGCCAGATATGGTGAAACCAGAGACAGGCATAGAGGTTGCAAATGTAACAGAACCTGATTCATATGAAAATACAGCAGTTCTTGTTCCTGCCAAACCGAATCCGCCGGGACCTGCAGTTTCAGAGATAGGTGGAAGCGGAGCTCTGAAGAAACCGGAAAAACAGGATGCTTTGATCACATCTGATTCGATATACGAAGGTGAAGATCGCATTATGGAAAAATATAATTATGCCGGAAGCGAGGTTTCATCTGAGATATACGATAGAGAATCAGAGGAGATTCCAGAACCTGAAGTTATCGAAGAGCCAGAATCTGTTATCGAGCCTGAAATAACAGAAGAACCTGAAGTTGTTGAACCTGAGACAAACATCTACTTTGATGATGAAAAAGAAGATGAGAATGCTTTCACCGATGAACCGGAAGTTTTCATCATTCCAATTATAGATGTTGATGAGGAAGAACCATATGAGGAACAAGAAAACGAAACAGATATCGAGCCGGTTGTAGAACCAGTTATGGTACCAGTTGAAAAGAAGGAACCAGCAATACGGACAGCGACAGAAACTGAGAATCAGAAAAACACTGTTGTAGCAGAGACTATAACAGAATCTCAGCAAATTGTTGCTTCTGTACAAAATACAGATATTAAGACTATCAAAGCCGGTGAACTCGTAAAAGGATGTTACATACAAATAGCGACATATAGCAAATTGAGCAATGTAAAAGACGTGGTTGCTGAATACGGTACACGATATCCTATTAAAGTTGTAGAAATGACTTCTGGCGGCTGGCAAGTACTTGTTGGAGAGCTTACAGAAAGTGAGTACACTGTAGTTCTTGAGAGATTCAGAATGTACGGCTTTAAGGATGCGTTCTTAAAACGGATTAATTAGTAGCCAGAAAAAATGTTTTTGCCGTGCTCCCGCTTTATTGGTCCTGCTGGCCAATTTCGCTCGCGCACGACAAAAAACTTTATAAAACTCAAATAATTAATTCCAATATATAATTAGAATATAGAGCCGTCTGGGATGATTGCGTTCTTTCGGATAATGATTATTCCGTCAGCAGCGTAATACATTCCATGATCGCCATCGCTCGGTGCGGTAGGGCAGAAACCAATCGAGCAGTTCTTACCGATACGAGCGTTCTTGTCGATTATTGCACGCTGCACACGGGTGTTTTCACCAATTCCGATATTCGGAATACCCTTCTTTCGGTTTTCCTCTTTCTGGGCATCTGTTTCATAATAATCCGCACCCATCGAAATAACACCGACTAGCTGTGTATTCTTCTCGATGATGCTTCGTATACCGATTACAGAGTCGGTTATCGTTGATTCTGTGATGACACAACCTTCGCACGCAGTGGCACGGTTCATTGTGGCGCAGTTAAGTTTTGAAGGCGGCAAATTGCGGATATGAGTATAAATCGGCTTCTCTTCGTCGTAGAAGTTAAAACTCGGCTGAATAGAAGTAAGGTTGATTGTAGAGTCGTAGAAGCTCTTAATAGTTCCAATATCTTCCCAATATCCGTCGTAAATATATGAATTAACCTTGTATTTCTTTATTGTCTGTGGGATTATTTCTTTTCCAAAATCCGTGTAGTCATTGTTCAGCGCTTCTTCAAGAACTGGCGCGTCAAAGATGTAAATACCCATAGATGCAAGGTAATCTTTTCCTTTTGTCGCTCCCGGCGTTCTTGTTTCGTCTGGAATAATCCAATCGTTTATATCAAGGTCTTTTGCAGGTTTTTCCATGAAAGCCGTAATGCGGTTATTTTTATCTACTTTCATAATACCAAAGCCGGATGCGTCCTCGCGTGAAACCGCTGTTGTCGCAATTGTTATCTGTGCACCGGAAGCAATATGCGCATCGAGGTAAGCTTTCAAGTCCATCTGGTATAACTGGTCGCCCGAAAGTATGATGTAGTGTGTAGGGTTCTGTGTCTTGAAGTGAATGAAGTTCTTGCGAACAGCATCTGCAGTTCCTTCATACCAGCCAGAATGCTCAAGCGTCTGCTCTGCGGCGAGAATCTCGACGAAACCGTTAGAGAAGCGGTCAAAGTTATATGCGTTTGCAATGTGCATGTGAAGTGAAGCAGAGTTGAACTGCGTTAAAATATATATCTGTTTAAAACCAGAGTTTATGCAGTTAGAAAGCGGAATATCGACAATCCTGTGCTTTCCTCCGAACGGAACAGCTGGTTTTGAGCGTTCTTTTGTTAACGGATAAAGGCGGGTTCCTTTACCACCGCCAAGAATAATGGACAGAACTTTTGGCATACAATCTCCTTTATACACACTGCGTTGATGTAGTGTATGGAAGCAACGTATCGAGTTTATTAAAGGATACGCTCTATTATGTTAAGCGAATTAAACATTCGTGCGGATATTATAATCCAATTCATATAAAATTACAAATAAAAACTCTAAAAACGTTATTTTTTTTGACTCTAAAGACAACTTTTTCTATACCGATAATAAAACTGTACAGGTTCACATCGTGCGCAAAACTCGATGAAGCCTGCAATTCCGTGGGTGGCGGAAAAATACAGTGCGGCGCGTACGCTCCGCGTAAGGGGGATTCCATGATAAGAGGCTGGTATATCGGGTCATCCGGTATGATGGCACAGCAGAACAGACTCGACACAATCTCAAACAATTTAGCAAACGTTGATACGACTGGCTATAAAAAAGATATAGCTGTCAGCAAGGCATTTTCAGAGCTTATGCTCCGCCGTTTGAACGATGACGGTGTTATTGTGAACAGCCTTGGTTCTTATGAGGTTGGCCCGATAATCGGAAAGCTCGGCCTTGGCGTAGAGACAAACGAACTTTATACGTCTTTTGAGCAGGGTTCTTTCCGTGAGACAGGCGTTAATACAGATTTCGCGCTTTCTGGCGAGGGTTTTTTCGTTGTCCAGACACCTTATGGCGAACGCTATACGCGTAACGGCAACTTTATGATTGGAAAAGAAGGCGTTCTTGAAACAAAAGAAGGATATCCTGTTCTTGGCGAGAAAGGCATTATCAAGATTGATGACCACATTGAACAGAAAAAGTTCATGGTAAATCAGGACGGAATCCTTTACACGAATGAAGATAATACTGAAATTGACCGTTTTAAGGTTGTTCGTTTTGATAACGAGCGTTACCTCAAAAAAATGGGTTCAAATCTTTATGCAACGAACGAGATTTCCGGTGAGCCATACATTGCAGAAGGCAATGAGCGTCCTCTTGTAGTTCAGGATTATCTGGAGATGTCGAACGTAAACGTCGTGAATGAAATGGTTCAGATGATAGAAGTCAACCGCGCTTACGAGGCTAACCAAAAGACTATTCAGGCAGAAGACACGATGATGTCTACGCTTTGGAGCCGCGTTGTGGCAAAGGGCTGATAAAAGCCGCTGATGCGATTTATAGGAGATAGACAATGGTAAGAAGTTTGTATACAGCAGCAACCGGAATGAACGGTCAGCAGAACAATATTGATGTTATTTCTCATAACCTTTCGAACGTAAATACATATGGATATAAGCAGCAGCGCGCTGAGTTCGAGGATTTGCTTTATCAGAACGTAAAGCTTGCAGGAACACCGGCTACAGAAGATACAGTTACTCCGGTCGGAGTACAGATGGGAACTGGTGTTAAGCTTGCGTCCACACAACGTGTTTTTAAGCAGGGAAACTTACAGGCAACCGATGTTTCGACTGATATTGCTATCAACGGAGAAGGATTTTTCCGTGTCCAGCAGTATGACGGCTCTTTTGCTTACACAAGAGACGGTAGCTTCAAAGTTGATATGAATGGTCAGCTTGTTACGTCAGAAGGCCTTCGCGTTATGCCTGAAATAATCCTCCCGGAGGATTTCCGCATTGATACACTTCAGGTAACAGATTCCGGTAAAGTATACGTAAAAATCGGCGCAGACAGAGACACGACGCTCGTCGGTCAGATAGAGCTTTACCGCTTCCCGAACTCCGCAGGACTTGAAGCCGAGGGGAGCAACCTTTTCAAAGTTTCAAAAGCTTCCGGTTATCCTATTGCAGGAACACCAGGCTATGATGGAATGGGTAATCTTAAGCATAAGTTCCTTGAAATGTCTAATGTTTCAGTTGTAAACGAAATGGTGCAGATGATTGTCGCTCAAAGGGCGTATGAGTTTAACTCAAAAGCTATACAGACAAGCGATTCAATGCTCCAGACAGCAACAGGATTGAAACGGTAATGTATTAGATAGCAGTTCCGGCAAAACCGGAGCTGCATAAAAATCAGTATTTAAATGCCGCACGTATTAAGTGCGGCTTTTTTTTGCCGAAAATTTAGTAAACATTGTCCATATAGAGGGGAATATGACAGGGATTAACGGAATTTCAGGCGGATACAGCAGCTTAACAAACGGTACATCTGCAGCACAAGCCGCAAAATACAGCGATGAGCAGAGTAAGTTCGAATCATTGATTCAGTCTATGATGGGTAATAATTCTGCTGATGTTTCTTCTTCAGAAGTAATTCAGTCTGGCAGGCTTAATGGTGATTATACCTCGGGTTTTGCCGGAACATACACAGCCGAAGCCGATAAATCTTCTCGTCCGCAGGGAGCTGCCGCCAACTCCGCGTCTGCTGTCACTGCGAACAAAACAATAGACAAAACGAGCAAGCTTTACGAAAGTGCGATGGAGCTTGAATCGTATTTTGTGAAAATAATGCTATCTTCAATGAGGAGCACGCTTTCCGGCTCCGGCATCACTGGCGACAAAAGTTTCGCGACAGGCATGTACGAAGACATGCTCTACGATGAGATAGCTACTTCTATGACGAAAAATGCCGGATTCGGTCTTGCCGACCAGATTTATCTGGAGCTTGCGTAAGTCTTATTTCTTCATCAAATAATAAGTTTCACGATTTGTATCGCTGTCGTTGTGATGCTTGACAATATAGCGAGTACCTTGTGCGTTTTTCTTCGCGATATAACCAGATTTCTTAGCGGTCTGGCACATAGAAGAAAAAATTACACCTGATGTAGAATCGAAAGCGATATCGGCAGTATTTCCATTCCAAGATAATGACAAACCATGATCGGAAGCGAATTCGCTGAGTTTTGCTTTGTTCGCGTCATTCATATTGTACTCCCGGATATCTGTTCCTGCCGTAAAGCTTGATGTTCCGCCTGTAACTGTAAAAGCACGAGTTTCAATTCTGCCCTGAGAAAGAACGTCAAGTTTTACGCTGCTTGCGTTGTCCGGTGTGCGAACAGAGGTTTCGCACGGACTTTTGTAAGTAACAAGATAAACAAGTTTTATTGACCAAGAGCCGTCAGACAAATCTGAAAGATCGAGCGACGTAATTGTTTCCGTTGCTTCTGACTCGTTGAAGAGTGGGCTTTTGTCAGCGTTGAAGACTTTTTCCATAACATACTCCAAATTTTATTTATTATTAATTCTATAGCTTTTGCAAGTGAAATGTCAAATTTTTGTAAGATTCTTTCAACTATTTATGTGCGCCGTTTTGTGAATGTTCACCTGATATCTGCGCTTTTTTTGTGAATGTGTGTCATTTTTACGACAAGTTTTTACGACAAGTTGCGTAATTTTTATTGAATTGTGCGTATTGAATTACGTGTATTGAACTGTGCGCCATTTAAAAATCTTGCTCTCAATTAAAGATGTCGCAGTTTACATAATAAACTTTTTCTTCATGTTTTCCAAAATGTTGAATGCGGCTTCGTTTGAGACTTCGCCCTGTGGTTCGTGGTATTCAACAAGCTGAGCCGGTATTTCGTCCAAAAAAGGCGAGGGTGTACATTCTATGACAGACTGCATGCGTCTTCTGTGACGGCATGAAGAAAGAAAAAGTTTGTCTTTGGCACGTGTTATCGCGACGTAAAAAAGCCTGCGCTCTTCTTCAATACCGCCTTCTCCGTCTTCAAGGCTCCGTGCGTGCGGAATAATTCCTTCCTCGCAACCCGCTATGAAAACGACAGGAAACTCTAGCCCTTTTGAGGCGTGTATCGTCATCAGGTTGACTTTTCCTTTGAGCGAGTCATCTTCCATGTCGTCGCGGGAAAGAAGCGTAACCCTGTTAAGATACGCGTAAAGTCCGGCATCAAAGTTGTCGGGATTGTTTTCCCACATATCGATTGAGTTTAAAAGGCTTTCTATGTTAAGGAACTTAAAGCGCGCGGCTTTTTCGCTTTTAGGGTTTTCTGTTACAAGAAAATCCCAGTAATTTATTTCGTCTATAAGCGCGCGGACTTTTTTGGAAAGCCCCTTGCCGCTCGAAAGCAGTTGAGACCGCTGGCTTACAATTAAGTCATGGAAAGACTGCAAATCTGCAACAGTTTTTGTGCCTAAACGGAATACTGCGGATTCTGGAGAACCTTCATTAAGCACGCTGTCATCAGAACCGAACCAATCCGTATCGTCGTTTTGATTGCCAGTTGAACCGCTTGCTCCTGTTTGCGTGGTTATTGTGCGAAATGACGAATTATCCTCGGCTTCGGATTCTGCCTCCGCGTCAAGCTCGTCATCGCCCGTCTTTACATAGCCGTTGCAATAGCGAATTACGGACTCTATGGCATCCCAAAGCGAGCAATGCCTGCTTGAAGCGATGGCGTTCAGCTGTTCTATTGTCGTGCGTCCTATGCCGCGACGTGGTGTGTTTATTATGCGTATTAGGTTTATATCGTCGTCATGGTTCGCGCACACACGAAGGTAACTTATAACGTCCTTTATCTCCTT
>JAEEGL011727339.1_pt1 | contig 15902 bp, 25 predicted proteins | sample 9134231 | NCBI WGS metagenome assembly JAEEGL01 (sample SAMN16246548, study PRJNA631951) | gut metagenome | biome: gut microbiome; feature: rumen; material: fiber-attached | host: Bos | place: Iran: Karaj | collected 2018-10 | reverse complement strand
GCGCCTGTCCGCGCTCCACATTCTTCCTGACACGCTTCTTGTTTGTTGTCTTGCCTGATTTCTGATTTGCCATTTTCTTCTCCTTGTCATCTCATCCGATCAAAGGTGTTGCTGATGATCGTACATGATATAGTGTTAATAACTTAAGTGCTTACTTCTTTTTATTGGCGATGGTGCGCTTCGGCCCCTTCTTGGTGCGCGCGTTGGTCTTGGTGCGCTGTCCGTGGCAGGGCAGACCCTTCCTGTGGCGCATGCCGCGGTAGCAGCCGATCTCCTGGAGGCGCTTGATGTTCATCGCGACCTCTCTGCGCAGGTCGCCCTCCACCATGTACTCCTCGCCGATCACCTCGCTGATGCGCTTGACCTCATCGTCCGTGAGATCCCGCACACGGGTATCCGGGTTCACCTTGGCGGCAGCCAGGATCTTGTTGGAGCTGGTCCGGCCGATGCCGTAGATGTAGGTGAGACCGATCTCGATCCGCTTGTCTCTGGGTAAATCAATTCCTGCAATACGTGCCATAATCTTCCTTTCTTTGGGCATCTGTGTGCCCGCACTTGATTGACTGGGTATCTCTTCTTATAGAAGAAACACCAACCAGACTGATCTTCATCCGGCTCTCCGATCCGCTGCGCCCCGAGGGGCCTGTCGGTATCAAGAAGTGCTTGCGGATGAAGGATCAGCCCTGACGCTGCTTGTGCTTGGGGTTATCACAGATGATCCGGATCACGCCCTTGCGCTTGATGACCTTGCACTTTTCGCACATAGGTTTCACTGAGGATCTGACCTTCATATCCACTCCTTTCCCTGCGCTTTCCTCTAAATGCGCGCAGAAATCAACCGGCCGCAGACGCGACCGCTTTCAATAGTAGCACGGTGAATTGTCAAATGCAAGGAGATTTATGAGAATATCACTAGTTATTTTACTATTTCGCGGCAAACTCCGAATAGCTCACGCCGGTATATTTCTTGAAGCACCTGCTGAAATAGTTGGGATCCGGGATCCCCACCTCCGAGGCGGCAGCGAACATCTTCTCATGGGAGGCTGCCAGCTCTTTGGCCTTCTCCATGCGCAGCCCCGTCAGATACTCCACGAAATTCCTGCCTGTGTCCTGCTTGAATTTACGGGACAGATAGCTCGAGCTGAAGCCGAAATGCTGAGAGACATAGGCCAGATTGAGCATCGGATCCGCGAAGTGCTGCTCCAGGTATCTGCGGATGAGCTCCGTCGGATTGTTCTCATCGGCGGGAGGCGCATCGTCATCCCGCAGCTCCTCCCAGTTGTCCCGCTCTCCCGATAGCTTCTCCGCGGCGCGTTCGAGCACTTTGGTGATCTCCGCGCGCACCATGGGCTTGAGCATGTATTCGAACACCGGGAGGCTCACGCATTTCCTCGCGTATTCAAACTGGTCGATCGCCGTCATGATGATGATGATGAGATAGGGATACCGCTCCGTGACGGTCTCCGTGAATTCGATACCGTTCATGAAGGGCATCGAGATATCCACGAATACGATGTCCGGACGGTAATCGTCGATCACGTTGATCGCCTCGATCCCGCTGGCGGCCTCTCCCACGACCTCCATATGCAGGCTCTCCCACTGGATCCCGCCGCGCAGCAGCTTGCGCGCGGATTCCTCATCATCAATGATCATCACTCTGTAGGTCCTGTCCATGATCAGATCCCGCCTCTTGTAATATGAAACACCACTTCCGTATATTCTCCCGGTTCGCTCGTGATCGAGACCACATCCTCCCGGCCGCAGTAGATCCGGACGCGCTCGATGGTCCCCCACAGCCCGAAGCTCTCCGCGGCCTCCTCCTCGGCGGATCCGCGGTTCCCGGAAAGCACGCGGTCGATCATCTCCTGCGGCATGCCGACACCCGTATCCCGCACCGACAGATGCAGGGTATCCTGCGAGACGGATGCGCCGACACGGATGATCCCCCGCTCCCCCTTGAGCCGGATGCCGTGATAAATACTGTTCTCCACCAGCGGCTGCAGGATGAGCCGCGGGACCATAAAATCGCCCGCCTCATCCGCGATGTCGTACTCGTCCTCTATGATATCACCGTAGCGGAGTTTTTGCAGGGACAGATAATCCCGCACGATCTGCACCTCCTGTGTCAGCCGGATCTCCCGGTCCCCTTTGGAGAGGAAATTGCGGTAAAAACTGCCCAGCGTCTCCAGTGCGTCGTATACCCGCTCCGCACCGGCATCCATCGCGAGAAAGCCGATGGTCTCGATGGAATTATACAGGAAATGCGGCTTGATCTGCTCCTGCAGTACGCGCATCTGAGCCCGCTGCAATGTCTGCTCCTGCTCGATCGTTGTGGCGATGAGGTCATTGACATGATCGATCATGTCGTTATAATCCCCCTTCAGCATGTTCAGTTCGCTGTAGGGCATCTCCAGATCGATCTTCTTCAGTTCTCCCGATTGCTTGTTGCGCTCCATGCGGCGTGAAAATTCAAAGATCGGCCAGGTGACATTGCGCGTGATAAAGGTCCCGACGCCCAGGACCACGAAGACGAAAAAGACCATCAGGATGAGGAGCACATAGAGGATCCGGTATGGCGTCCCCGCGGTACCGTAGGAACTCATCCGCAGGATAACGACCGGGATATCACCGATCCGCGTTCCGGACAGGAGCATCCTGGAACCGCCCTGCATGACGTCCCTGTGGGTCACTCCCTTCGCGAGGAAGACGTCATCAAAGTATTCCATATAGGAGATATTGCCTGCAAGATAGGTCCCGTCCGACCCGCAGATACAGATGTCGTCTGTCTGGAGCTGGCCGAGCATCCGTTCAAACACGGAGGGGGAAATGTTCATGAAAAGGATCCCGGTCCGCTGCTGGGAATACAGATCATAGATCGCACGTCCGATCGTGAGGACCGGCTTGCCGTCCGGGAGTTCGGCGATCCCGTTGCTGTTCAGGGACATCACGGTGCGTCCCTTGGCGGCCAGGATCTCCTCCCGCCAGTCCATGCCGTCGAGACGTTCCGCGTCAAATTTGTAGGAGAAACGCTTGGTGGAGAAATAGATCAGATCTTCGCGGAAGATCATCACGGTATCCACGCCCTCCGTGACATTGAGGATGTCCATCACCGCGTATCGCGCGTCATTGATCCGTCCGATATCGATCTCGCTCTCCGGCGCGCGCAGATACTCCTGGAGCTTGTCATCCATCATGATGAGCCTGGAGAGCTCCGCATAGTTCGTCAGATCGGACTGGATGCTGCTGGACAGAGTCGCCAGGACATTTTCCGATTCCCGTATGGTGTATTCCCGCCGCTCATTGCGGGTGATCAGCACGATGGAGACCAGAAACGACAGAAGGATCATGAAGACGATGAAGAAAATGATCCTCTTTAAGGCCGACGAAAGAGAACGCCCCTGCGGCATCTTCTCTGCCTGTTCCGGATTTTTTACGCGATTCTGCATAGCCCTTACAGAATACCACTTTTCGGGGTGTTTTCCAAGGCGGCATAAGGGCACCGGGGATAACAAAAGGGCCGTTCCCAAAGGAACGGCCCCGGAATACAGGCATAAACCCCGACGTGCTGTCTTTACCCCTTCACAGCGCCGGCAATAAAGCTCTCCTGGATCCTCCTGCAGAGAATGACATAGATGAGCAGGGTCGGGAAGGTCGCGATCACGAGTGCCGCGCCGATGGGCCCCCAGTCCGTGGTATAGGATCCCGACAGCTGCTGGATACCCACAGGCATTGTCCGGTGCGCGGAATCACTGATAAAGACATTGGCGAACATGAACTCATTCCAGCACTGCAGGAAGGAATAGATCCCGATCGTCGCGTAGGCCGGCTTCATGAGCGGGATGATGATCTCGAAAAATGTCCGCCACAGACCGCAGCCGTCGATACGCGCCGCCTCGTCCAGATCAAAGGGGATCTCCACCATGAAGCCCGTGCAGATCAGGATCGCCATGGACAGGGCAAAGGCGGAATACGGGACGATCAGCGTGCTGTATTTATTGAGCCAGTGAAGTCTGGAGAGCACCACGTAAACCGGCACGATCGAGGCCTGGATCGGTATCGTGAGTCCCAGCATGAAGAAAGCATTGGTCAGCTTGCTGCCTCTCCACTTGATCCTCGTGATCGCATAGGTGGCCATCATCGCGGCGACGAGCGAGATCAGGATCGAGGCGGCGGTCACGATGATACTGTTCAGGAAATACAGTCCCATATTGCCCGTCCCCATGGCCCTGCTGTAATTGGACCACAGCCATTCCTGCGGCAGTCCCGCAATGTTCGTGCCGAAGATCTCCTTGTTGGACTTTAAGGAGAACGTGAACATGAAGTAGATCGGGAAGAGATTGATGACCGTCCAGATGATCAGAATGATCGTGATGATCACCTTGACTGCCGGATTGGTCTTCTTCGGGGCGTAGGTCGTATCAAAATCCACTGTTTTGGTTTTCTTCTTATCACTCATCTCAATTATCCTTTTCCCTGAAGACCGCGGTGATCAGCAACGAGAATGCGAAGCACAGGACGATCAGCATCACGGAGATCGCGCTGCCCATGCCGTACTTGTTCGCCAGGAAGAGCTGTTCCTGCAGCAGGGTACTGGGCACTTCGGTCAGCTTCTGCGGACCGCCGCCTGTCAGGATATAGACCAGGTCATAAGCTTTGAGTGAACCGGTCACGGCAAAGATGACGGAGACCCGGATGATCGGCTTGATGATCGGGATCACGACATACCAGTCGACCTGGCCGGGAGTCGCTCCGTCAAGCATGGCCGCCTCTCTGAGATCCGGAGAGACACCTTTGACTCCGGCATACATGAGCAGCATATGATAGCCGACGTACTGCCAGATCGTCGGAACGATGATACTGCCTAGAGCCGTCTTGGGATCCGAGACCCAGATATGCGTCCAGGTCTCCAGATTGATCATCCTCAGAAACGAATTGAGCAGACCGTAATCCGGATTATAGATCTTGAGCCACAGCTGACCGATGACCACGGTCGAGATCAGAACGGGCATAAAGAACACGGTCAGGTAGAACCGCTCCCCCTTCGGCTTTCTCCCGAGGATCAGTGCCAGTCCCAGAGACATCGGGAGCTGCACGAACACGGAGAAGAAGGCCAGGATCAGGGAATTCTTGAGCGCCACCACGAAATTCAGGGTCACGCTGTTGGAAAACAGCTTCCTGTAGTTCTTCAGACCAACAAAAACGCCCTCGCTCATGCCGTTCCAGTCCTGGAAGCTCCGGTAAACGGATACGATGATCGGTGCGATCAGGATACTGACGAACAGGAATAATGCGGGGAGCAGGAACAGAAAGATATTGATCCCGAGAATGAGATCCCTTTTCCTTTTTATCGCGGACGGGGCATTCTTAACTTTTACTTGTTCAGCCATCGGATGATCCTTCCCGAAAAGCCTCCTGCCCCCGATGAAGGAGGCAGGAGGAAATGAATCGTGAGATTAGCGGATGTCGCTCGCAAGTCCTTCGATGAACTGCGTGCCGTCTACCGCGCAGCCATACACCTGATCCACATAGGACAGATAGGTGGTGGCATCCTCAGCAGACATCGCGGTGTCGCCGAAGAGCACGTAGGAATCAGCATTCGCGCAGATCTCGGAAACAGCCTGAGTCAGCGGATTGATGTTGCTGGTGTCGCCGTAAGGCGTCCAGGCCGGCAGACCGCAGCCATCAAGATAGCCGTAGTGGCAGATGAGCTTACCAAGCTCAAAGGTGTAATCAGCAGCCTTCTCGGCGTTCGGAGAAGAAGCAGCAACAGCGAGCGTATCGGAAGGTCCGCCGATGAGCTGGCCGAGCTTTGCCTTGTCCGCATTGATGACCGGGAACTCACTGACCTTAACCTTATCCTTGAAATCGGCGTTCGCCGCGAAGTCCGCGCAGTTCCAGGTGCCGTTCATGTAGAAGGCATACTTGCCGGCCATGAAGTTGGCCTTGACTTCGTCGTTGGTCAGACCAGCACCGGCGGGATCGAAGTAACCGTTGTTGACGAGCTTCTGGAACTCATCGACAGCAGCGCCGACTTCGGCGTTGTTCCAGGTCGCTCTGCCGAGGAAGATGTCGTTGAGCGCATCCGCACCGACGCTCTTCTCGATAACGGACTCAAGATACTCGGTAACACACCAGGTCTCCTTGCCGGCGCAGCCGAAAGGAATGATGTTCTTGGCCTTGAGGGCATCGCAGCAGGCGATGAAATCCTCATAGGAGCCGGGAACCTCGTCATAGCCGACTTCCTTGAGCAGATCCATGTTGGCGAAGAGGCCGACGATGTTCATGGTCAGCGGCACACCATAGTGCTTGCCGCCATAGGTGGTGTTGCCGAGCATAACTTCCGGAAGCTCGCTTGCATAGTTCTTGTAAGCGTCATCCAGGCAGTACACCTTGCCCGCATCGACGAAATCGCCGAGGAAAGCGCAGGACCAGGTGAAGAAGATGTCGGGCATCTCATCGGCAGCAACAGCAGCCTTGATCTTGGTCTTGTAGGACTGATTCTCGAAAGCTTCCCAGTTCAGGGTAACTTCGGGATGGTTCGCAGCCATATCCGCGATGGCCGCTTCATAGGAATGACGGTTGGAATCGCTCTCGGTCGCGATGCACCACATGTTGAGCGTGATCTCTTCGTTCGCATCAACGGTGGTCTCCTCGGCCGCAGGAGCTTCCTCCTTGGTCTCGGCGGGCGCAGGCTCCGCAGCGGGTGCGGGCTCCGCAGCAGGTGCGGGCTCTGCGGGGGCGGCAGGAGCAGCCGTCTCGCCACAAGCAGCGAGGGACAGCGCCATGACGCCTGCCAGTAACACTGAAACAAGACGTTTCTTCATAATGGTCCTCCATGACGAGCACTTGTTGCGGGGGACACCGGAGGTTCCGCCCCCGAATGTCTGCACGATCCGGGCTCGCCTCGGATCGCGGTGCGGCCGTCCGTTTCTGTCCGGCGTCCGCACGCCCCATTGTGTGGTTGTCCGGCGGTTGACCCGCCGTATCGTAAACGGTTGCCCGTCTTCGATCCTATTTGCTCTGCGTCCTCACCATGGTCCAGGGATAATCGATCACCATGCTGTCCCCGGATCGTTCATAGTAGAGGATCGCATCCTCGAGGGGATCATCATACATCAGTTTGATCGTCCCCTCCGCCTCATCCACGCTGTAGTGCCCGTGGAAGATACTGTCCTCGCTGAAGGTCCCTTCCTGTGTGAACTGAAAGGAGTTCCTGCCGTTGGTGTGAACCCAGACTCCGACGATGCCGTCACCGGCCGCGTCCCGCGAATACTCACCACTCTCGTAAAAGGTCATCGTATCGCCGTCTACCGCATAACGATGTGACTGGCTCGCCCCGGATGCATCCGTGAGGATGATGACCTTATCATCCTGCGTGTAGGTGTATTCCTGACCTGCGAAAACGGCTCTGCCGTTTCCTTTCAGCGTGAGTACTTCCTTATCGGGTTCGTGATTATATGCCCAGTGCGCGGTCTCCGTCCCGCAGCCTGCGAGGATCGCACAGGTGATCAGCGCTGCCGCCGCACATTTCAAAATTCGATCAATGTCCATGTTATGAATATAATGGAAATGGAATATGGATAGAATGTAAATTTTTTACTTCAATAAGCACATTTTTTACTTATTGAACAGAAAATGACAGATCTGACGGATTTTTTTGTGCAAGTTGCCCATCGGATCCGCAGACGGACCCGATCCGGCAGAAAGAATGCTCTTATTTATCTCTCCAGATGATCCGGCCCTTGGTCAGATCGTACGGAGACAGTTCCATGGTCACCTTATCCCCGGGAAGGATACGGATGAAATTCTGGCGCAGCTTTCCGCTGATATGCGCCAGCACCACATGGCCGTTCTCCAGTTCCACCCGGAACATGGTGTTGGGCAGTTTCTCGATGACCTTGCCCTCGATCTCAATGACGTCCGCTTTTGACATACTACCTGTACTCCTCTCTGTACTTGTCGTGCCTTTACACAGCACCCGATCCGTCTGCTTCTTCCCCCGGCATCAGCGTGAGGATCTCGCATTCTCCCTCCGGACGGATCGCTATTGTATTCTCATAGTGTGCGGCCGGTGCGCCGTCGTCCGTGCGCACGGTCCAGCCGTCATCCTCCCAGTATACCCTCCATGTCCCCAGAGTCACCATCGGCTCCACCGCAAGAGTCATGCCCGGCTCCAGCAGGATCCCCCTGTTGAAGACCGGCATCCGGTAATTGGGGATCACCGGTTCCTCATGCAGTGCGCGTCCGATCCCGTGACCGGTGAGATCCCGCACGATCCCGTAGCCGTAGGGCTGCAGGTATGCCGCGATCCCGTTGGAGATGTCATGGAGATGACCGCCCGCCACCGCGTAGCGGATCCCCGCAAAAAAACTCTCCCTCGTGTGCGCGATGAGCGCCGCCGCGTTGGGGTGGACCTCTCCCACGCCCCAGGTCCTGGCTGCATCGGAATGAAATCCGTCATAGACCAGACCGCAATCGAGCGAGACGATATCCCCTTCTTCCAGGATCCTGTCCCGCTTCGGGATCCCGTGGACCACTTCGTCATTGACGGAGACGCAGATCGCTGCGGGATATCCCTGGTAATTCTTGAAATTCGGCTCTCCGCCGGCCTCCCGGATGAACCGCTCGCCCGCTTCATCAATCTCCGCCGTGGAGATCCCGGGCCGGATCATTTCCTTTAATCTCGCATGCACCTCTCCCAGCTTCGCACAGGAGACGCGCATCTTGGCCAGCTCCGCTTCCGTCTTCGGCCGGACGGCAGCCTTCTTTTTCCCTCTCAATGTCTGTCGATGATCGCGGTGATGGCGCCGAAAACGGCATCCATGTCCTGCGTCCCGTCCACGGTCTTTAAGATCCCCTTCTTCGTGTAATAGTCGATAAGAGGAGCCGTCTGCTCATGATAGACGGACAGGCGCTTCTGTACAGTCTCGGGCTTATCGTCGTCGCGCTGGATGAGCTCCGCACCGCAGCGGTCGCAGATCCCCTCCTGCTTCGGCGGGATATGCTCCACATGATAGGTGGCGCCGCACTTCACACAGGCGCGTCTGCCGGACATCCGGCGCACGATATTCTCATCGGGCACCTCCACGTCGATCGCGAGATCCACGGCGTCGCCCAGCTTCTCCAGTTCCTTATCGAGGACCTCCGCCTGGGGGATCGTCCTCGGGAAGCCGTCCAGGACATAGCCGTTTTTGCAGTCATCTTTGGACACACGGTCCAGCAGGATCTCGACGGTCAGCTCGTCCGGCACAAGGGCGCCCTGATCCATATAGGCCTTGGCTTTCATGCCCAGCTCCGTGCCTTCCTTTAAGTTGGCGCGGAAGATGTCCCCCGTGGAGACATGCGGCAGCGCATACTTGTCCGCGATCATTTTGGCCTGTGTTCCCTTGCCCGCACCGGGCGCTCCCAGCATGATGATCTTCATAGCCATTCTCCTTGTCTTGAGAAAAAACGAAGTCCCGCCGTCACTTCAGGGGTGACGGCGAGACCGTATGTTACAGGGTAAAGCCCCGCAAAGCGGGCAGGGATCCATCAGTCATCCAGGAAACCCTTGTAGTTGCGGACCATCATCTGGGATTCGATCTGCTTGATCGTCTCGAGGATGACGCTGACGATGATGATCAGGCTGGTGCCGCCGAAGGAGACGCTCGCTCCGAACACGCCGTTGAAGAAGAACGGCAGCACGGAGATGATCGTCAGCCCGCAGGCCCCGATGAAGATGATATGGTTCAGGATGTTCGTCAGATAATCATTGGTCGGCTTGCCGGGGCGGATGCCGGGGATGAAGCCGCCGGATTTCTTCATGTTCTCCGAGATCTGCAGCGGATTAAAGGTGATGGAGGTGTAGAAGTATGCGAAGAAAATGATCAGCAGCACATACACCAGCAGACCGATCGAATACTTCAGATTCTTCGGATCGCACCACCTGCTCTGGCTCAGATAATTCAGGAACTCACTCCACCAGCCCGCAGTCCGTCCGCGCCCGATGAACTGGGTGAGGATGATGGGGGTCTGGAACAGCGACATCGCAAAGATGATCGGCATGACGCCTGCCGTATTGACCTTTAACGGGATCTCGGAACGGCCAGCTCCGCTCATGCGGCGGCCCTGCAGCTTCTGGGAATACTGCACCGGGATCCGGCGTTCCGCGCTGTTTAACAGGATGACCAGGACCACCATGCCCACGATGATCGCGAGGATGATGATCGCACCCACCACGGCACGCGCGATCGGCCGGCCGATGACGAACTGGTTGAACAGGCTCGCGATATCGGACGGCATACGGGAGAGGATGTTGATCGTCAGCACGACAGAGATACCGTTGCCGACGCCCTTTTCGGAGATCCGCTCACCGATCCACATCAGGAAGGCGCTGCCTGCCGTCAGGCTCGTGATGATCTGGATGAACATCAGCCAGCGGTTGCTGCCCGTCACGATATTGGAACGGGAGAACGCGATGGCCATGGCCACGGATTCCATGATCGCCAGTCCGACCGTGAGATATCTGGTCGCGGCGACGAGCTTCTTGCGGCCCGACTCACCCTCTCTCTGCATCTCTTCCAGCTTGGGAAACGCGATGGTCAGCAGCTGGATGATGATCGAGGAAGTGATGTACGGCGTGATGTTCAGCGCCAGGATCGACATGTTCTCAAACGAACCGCCGGTAAAGCGGTCCATGAATCCAAAGGACTCATTGTTATCCGTCAGGGCCGCGAACCAGCTCTTGAACTGCTCCACGTCCACGCCCGGCACGGGGATCGACGTCCCCAGACGGACGACGCACAGCATCAGGAAGGTAAACAGGATCCCCCTGCGGATTTCCTTAACCTTGAATGCATTCCTCAGCGATTGCAGCATTATACCACCTCAGCAGTGCCACCCAGTGCTTCGATCTTTTCCTTAGCGGATGCGCTGAAACCGTTCAGCTTCACCGTAAGCTTCTTGGTCAGCTCGCCGCTGCCCAGCACCTTAACGCCGTCACGCGCATCCTTGATGATCCCCGCGTCGGCGAGTGCCTCCAGATCCACCGTGGCACCGTCCTCAAAGTGCTCAAGATAGTTCAGATTGATCGCCACGATGTCCTTGTGGTTGCGGTTCTTGAAACCGCGCTTGGGCAGACGCCTGTACAGAGGCATCTGGCCGCCCTCAAAGCCGATCCTGGGCTGACCGCTGCGGGCCTTCTGACCCTTGTGGCCCTTGCCGGCCTGCTTGCCGTTGCCGGAGCCGAAGCCGCGGCCGCGACGGAAATTACCGCTCTTTACGGAACCCTCTGCGGGCCTTAAACTCGAAAGATCCATCTCAAACCTCCTCCACCTTGACCATGTGACGGATCTGCGCGATCTGTCCTCTGGTCGCCTCGTTGTCGGGCAGGACCACCGAGCTGTTCAGCTTGTGAAAGCCCATGGACTTCACGGTCGCCTTGTGCTTGGGGATGGCGCCGATGGTGGACTTCACCAGGGTGATCTTTAAACTCTTCTCCTTCTTTGCAGCCATTTGTAAACCTCCCTTATGCCACGACTTCCGGGATGCTCTTGCCGCGCTTCGCAGCGACTTCCTCGGGAGTCTTGAGGGCCTTTAAGCCGTTGATCGTCGCGGTGACAACATTCTGCTTGTTGTTGGAACCGAGCGACTTGGTACGGATATTCTTAATGCCTGCCAGTTCGCAGACGCTGCGGGCCGGGCCGCCGGCGATGATACCGGTACCCTCGGGGCTGCGCTTTAAGAGCACCTGCGCGGAGCCGAATGTCCCGATGTAATCGTGGGTGATGGAGCTGTTCTCGTCAAGAGGCACCTCGATCATGTTCTTCATGGCATCTTCCTTGCCCTTGCGGATCGCCTCCGGGATCTCGGTCGCCTTGCCGAGACCGGCGCCCACATGGCCGTTGCCGTCACCGACAACCACGAGTGCCGAGAATTTCATGTTGCGTCCGCCCTTAACAACCTTGGTGACGCGCTTGATCGTGACTACCTTGTCCTGCAGCTCCAACTGACTGGCATCGATAATACTGCGTTTCATAGAATTTCCTCTCCTTTAGAATTCCAGACCGGCTTCTCTCGCCGCATCCGCAAGCGCCGCCACTTTGCCCTGATAGATATAACCGCCTCTGTCGAAGACCACGGTCTTGATCCCCTTGTCCAGAGCCTTCTGTGCGATCGCCTTGCCTACCGCGGCAGCCGCCTCGACGTCGTCCGTATTCGTCAGTTTCATGTCCTTATCCAGCGTGGAAGCTGCAGCAAGCGTATTGCCGGCCTCATCATCGATGAGCTGCGCATAGATGTGCTTGTTGCTGCGGAAGACCGACAGGCGAGGTCTCTCCTGGGTGCCGGAGAAACGCTTCCTGATCCGCAGGTGCTTCTTGATGCGGGCTTTCTGTCTCGATTCCTTCTTAACCATTGCGTCCTTCCTCCTTACTTCTTACCAGTCTTACCGACCTTGCGGCGGATCGTCTCCTCCGCATACTTGATGCCCTTGCCCTTGTAAGGCTCCGGCGGACGCTTCTCGCGGATGATCGCCGCGTGCTGTCCTACTGCTTCTTTGCTGATGCCGCGGACGATGATGGTCTGTCCGTCCACTGCGGTCTCCACGCCCTCGGGATCCTCGAGCTCCACCGGATGGGAGTAGCCGAGTGTGAGGGTCAGTGTCTTGCCCTGCTTTGCGGCACGGTAACCGACGCCGTTGACCTCGAGCTTGCGCTCAAATCCATCGGTCACACCGATCACCATGTTATTGAGAAGAGCGCGGGACAGACCGTGCATGGCCTTGCTCCTCTTCTCGTCATTCGGCCTGGTCAGTTCGATCTGGCCGTCCTTCTGTTCGATCTTGATCTCAGCGGGGAATACGCGGGTGAGCGTCCCCTTGGGTCCCTTTACCGTCACCTGATTATTTTCTGCCACTTCCATCGTGACTCCCGACGGAACGGCGATCGGCATCTTACCTACTCGTGACATGCCCGTACACCTCCAAATCTTCTCTGTTTACCAAACAAACGCCAACACTTCGCCGCCGACCTGCAACTCGCGCGCCTTCTTATCCGTGATGACGCCCTGGTTGGTGGAGACGATCGCGATCCCGAGACCGCCAAGCACCCGGGGCAGATCCTCGGTATTGGCATAAACTCTCAGGCCCGGCTTGGAAATCCTCTTCAAACCGGAGATCACGCGGTCGTTCCTGTCCGCACCGTACTTCAATGTGATATGCAGGACATCAAAACCGCCCTCCTTGACCACATCAAGTTTCTTGATATAACCCTCTTCCAGAAGAATGTTTGCGATCGCAAGCTTCATCTTGGAAGACGGTACATCCACCGTATCATGTTTTGCAGCATTTGCATTGCGGATTCTCGTAAGCATATCTGCAATCGGATCACTCATACCCATAGTTTCCCTCCTGACATCGCCCTGCCCGGGCGGACGCTCCTCTTACCAACTAGCCTTTCTGACACCGGGGATCTCGCCCTTATAGGCCAGCTCCCTGAAGCAAATGCGGCAGATGCCGTACTTGCGAAGAACCGAATGCGGACGTCCGCAGATCTTGCAGCGCGTGTAGGCACGCGTCGAAAACTTCGGCTTTTTCTGCTGTTTGACTTTCATGGATAATTTTGCCATGTCTGCTCCCTCTCCTTACTCTTATCAGCGTGCAAAAGGCATATTGAAAAGCTTGAGAAGCTCTCTGGCTTCTTCGTCGGTCTTGGCCGTCGTCGTGACGATGATGTCCATACCGCGCGTCTTATCGATCTTGTCATACTCAATCTCGGGGAAGATGAGCTGTTCCTTGATACCGAGCGCATAGTTTCCTCTGCCGTCAAAGGCGTTGGGGTTCACACCGCGGAAGTCACGGACGCGGGGAAGCGCCAGATTGACCAGGCGGTCCAGGAAATCATACATCCGCTCGCCGCGCAGCGTCACCTTGCAGCCGATGGGCATGCCTTCACGGATCTTGAAATTCGCGATGGACTTCTTGGCCTTGGTCAGCACCGCCTTCTGGCCGGTGATGATCTGCAGGTCGTTCGCCGCATTCTCGAGGATCTTGACATTCTCCTTGGCTTCGCCGACCGCCATGTTGACGACGATCTTATCCAGCTTCGGGACCTCCATGACATTCTTGTAGCCGAACTTGGCAGTCATGGCGGGTACGATCTCTTTCAGATAGAGTTCATGATATCTGCTCAACGTGGTTTCCTCCTCTCACCTTATTTCTTCGTCTTGTCGAACACCACGTCGATCTCATCGCCGGTGGACTTGGCAATGCGGGTCTTCTTCACGACCTTGCCTGCCTCGTTCTTCTCCACCTTGTAGCCGACTCTCGTGGGCTTGTTCTTGTACAGAAGCATCACATTGGAGGCGTCGATCGGAGCCTCGATCTGTACGATGCCGCCGTTCTGGTTGCGCATGGAGGGTTTCTCATGCTTCGTGATCATGTTGACGCCCTCGATGACCACACGGCCCTTCTCGCGGTCGATCTCGATGATCTTGCCCTCACTGTCCTTATTTCTGCCTGCGATCACGCGGACCGTGTCGCCCTTTTTCAACTTCGTCGCACTCATTTCTTCTTCCTTTCCGCCTCAGCGATCCTGCCGGGTCCCTTGTATCACAGTACCTCGGGCGCAAGAGACAGGATCTTCATGTACTGCTTCTCACGCAGTTCTCTTGCAACAGGCCCGAAAATACGGGTTCCGCGGGGCGTCTTATCATCATTGATGATGACGGCCGCATTCTCATCGAAGCGGATGTAGGAACCGTCCCTGCGCTTGGTCTCTTTCTTGGTACGGACCACAACGGCGCGGACGACATCGCCCTTCTTCACCATACCGCCCGGCTGTGCATCCTTGACGGATGCCACGATCACATCACCGATGCGGGCATATCTCCTGGTCGAACCGCCCATGACGCGGATGCACAACAGCTCCTTCGCCCCGGTATTATCGGCGACCCTAAGTCTTGTTTCCTGCTGAACCATCGCTTCCTCCTTACTTCGCCCGCTCCATGATCTCCACCAGACGCCACCTCTTGTCCTTGGACAGCGGCCTGGTCTCCATCACTCTGACGGTATCGCCGACCTTGCATTCATTGTTCTCATCATGCGCTTTGAGCTTATAGGTCCGCTTCACGATCTTCTTGTACAGCGGATGCTTCACATGGTTCTCGATGGATACGACGATGGTCTTGTCCATCTTGTCGCTCGTCACCTTGCCTACGCGCGTTTTTCTAAGATTTCTTTCCACGGCTTATTTCCTCCTCAGATCCTGTCAGGCGCCCTGCTTCGCGGACTGTGTGATCAGCGTCCGGATCCGGGCGATGTTCTTGCGCACCTCTTTGATCCGCGCCGTGTTATCGAGCTGATTGGTCGCATTCTGGAAGCGGAGGTTGAACAGCTCCTTCTTGGCGGAGATGAGCTCCGAGGAGAGCTCTTCCGCGCTCTTGCCTCTCAGATCATTTACATAACTTGTCTTCTTCACTGTTTGTCACCGCCTTCCATATCCGCACGGGAAACGATCTTGCATCTGCAGGGCAGCTTGTGTGTCGCAAGTCTCAGAGCTTCTCTTGCGACCGCCTCGTCGACACCGCCGATCTCAAACAGGACACGGCCGGGCTTTACGACTGCCACCCAGTATTCCACGGAGCCTTTTCCGGAGCCCATTCGTGTCTCGGCGGGCTTGGCCGTCACCGGCTTATCCGGGAAGATCTTGATCCAGACCTGGCCGCCGCGCTTGATGAAACGGGTCATGGCAACACGGGCTGCCTCGATCTGATTGGAGCGGATCCAGCAGGGCTCCTCCGCAACGATACCGAAATCACCGTAGGTGAGTGTGATGCCTTTGGTCGCCTTGTGGGCCATGCTCCCGCGGAACTGCTTGCGGTGCTTTGTTCTCTTGGGCATTAACATTATCGATCGCCCCCTTCCG
>JAEEGL016880769.1_pt1 | contig 15903 bp, 10 predicted proteins | sample 9134231 | NCBI WGS metagenome assembly JAEEGL01 (sample SAMN16246548, study PRJNA631951) | gut metagenome | biome: gut microbiome; feature: rumen; material: fiber-attached | host: Bos | place: Iran: Karaj | collected 2018-10 | reverse complement strand
TTCACATGATACCAATATCAAAGCAATAAGGGCAAAAAGTAATTTCGATAATCTCATATTATTAACGTTATTTTTTTATTCTTGGTAGTTCTGAGTGAATTCGAATTGTCAGACCGAAGTCTTTCTTTAGGCGTTTACACTGTTGCCGGAAGAGGCGGCCATGTCCGAAAAGACCTCCCCATTTGCGATCGACTGTCCTGACATAGTGGTGAATCATCTCATGAATAATGGTCTCACGGAGAGTATCTTCCGTCCAGTCAATATCATTGGTAATCCAGATTCGTCCTTCGATGATGCCGTCTTTCTCTTTCTTAAAGGTGTACATCCCTTCGCACCACGACATTTTCTGGACAGAAAACCTACAATGCTTCAACTGATTGTCGAAGTAAAGCCGGTTATACTCATTGTAGCGGACTCTGACATTTTCCTTTGTAATTTTATTCATCCCTTATTTCAATTTTTCCGCCATTTCCAAAGATATTATCACCAATTATACTAACTGAACGAGGAATAGAAAGTTCAAGGTAGTGACGACAGGATAAGAATGCAAAATCCTCCAATTCTTCTACCCCATCAGGAACATCACTTACAATGACGGGCAGCCATAGGTGAGATGAAGATTGTGCCCTCTTTGATAGTGTAATTTGACCATTAAGCAGCTCATAGGAGAATTGAGGATTCACCTGAATATCTCCCCCATAGTCTTGACGGTAACATATAACGAGTTTATTGTCCACTCTATTGTGGATTGCTTCTGTAGTCCAGGGGGCTTCATGCCTCCCGTCCAATAGTCCTTTTTGTACTGATAATCTTCTTCATATTATATACTGTTTAATGATTTTCTGGTGCAAAGGTATGGAAATAAGATAATAGAGACCTTCCATAAAAGCCTGATTATCAGGCTCGGTTAGATTCCGGCAGGAAATCCACTGGGATATCTATCGTATACTCAGGCAAATCTTCCAACGAGACCTGATCATCTACCGAGTAGCGCGAGCGGATCCATCTGAGTCCGCTGCAGCTGATGCGAGCCATCTCCTCGCCGTACCATTCATAGTACAGGTCTTTGTCATAGTCTTCTTCATTCAAACCGTAGTCCTTCAAGAAGTTCCTGCGCAGTTCATCCTCATCATACTCTATGTATCCATTTCTGATGCCGTCTTCCACATAGAAGTCAAAGATGGTATCCCTCACGGCACTCAGCATTCGCTCATAGAGTTCTGGTGCACCATCCTGCAATACCGGCATAATGCCCTTACTATAGTCATAGTCCTCATCCAGCTGTGCTACCAAGTAACTTATCTTGCTCAGTTCTTCCAGCGTAAAGTCCATCTCCACTTCAAGATCATTCACCACTGCACACCCTATACAAGTGTAGCCTTGGAAAATCTCCATCTCGAAAGTGATCACGGTCTGGTCGTAAGCCTTCTTCAGTTCATCAATACGTTTTGTCAGCGCATTCACTTCCTCATCTTTCCACGATGGGTCAATGCCCTTAGCCTTCTGTACCAGTTCGTCATACTCTTTAATAACCTCTCTCATGTCGTTTGCTTCGTTCTTCATATTCGTATCGTTTTAATGTTCTGTTAGCAAAGATACTGTTGTTAAATAGATAACGGAGCCTAATTTATATGTATAGATTATTTGCGTGAACCAAAAATAATGTTTATCTTTGCAACAACTTAAAACAAATTACGCGATATGAGAAGACACAGACGATTTGAATTCCTCGCAGGCGAGTACCTTAAGCAGGAGGGTTATCTTACCGAAGTAACTCCAGGTGTTGCCGACTGGGGAGTTGACGTATTTGCCGAGAAAGACGGCAAACATTATGCAGTCCAAGCTAAGATGTATGGAGACTGCAAGACCAAGATTACCCGTAGCATGATGATGGAACTCTTTGGCGTCATGCATTACTTCGACTGCCAGGGAGCTATGCTTATCTATAATGGCGGCATTATGGACGATGCTGTTAAAGTTGCTGATAAACTAGGCATCCAACTCATTTACTTGGACCAGCATCAATTGGAGCAACTTCTTCCTGAAGCTGATGCCAATGTTCCTGATGATGTCTTCGACAAAATCTGGGACGAGATCCATCAGCTCGAAGGTCAGACTATCCACAAGAGTCCAGACACCTTCTATTACGTTTTGAAGGTTACCGATGGCGATATCACCTATACTAACAAGGGTGGCAAACGTCACCGCGAGTCGGCTGAACTCTTCCGTCGCATCACCTCTCGCATATGGAGCTATGGCAGCATTGAACAGAACCAGATGCGCGGCGAATATGGTACCAAAGCCTCCGCCTTTATCACCACCGTCTTTGCCAGCATCCCCTCCTGCAAAGTAACTCCTCATCCATACACAATATGGCCGGCAGAATAGTTTTATGATGGAATGCTGTTTTAGCAACATCCTTCCTGTCTATGTGAATAAATGAATAGTGAATAATTAAGTATAATCAATATGACATTACAATTCAAACAGCAATCATTGAGAGATACGGTCGTTGATGCCCTTGCATTCATAGGAATCAAAGACTATTCTGATTTTGACCTGAAGGAAGACTATTTCAATAATCCAGAATGTGGTATTCACGACCCGCGTCACCTTTATCGTGTGATGATAGCTACAGCTCTGATAGCTCAAAAGTTGGATGAGTCTCGACGAGGCCTGCTAGCTTTTTGTGGCGCATTTATTCACGATCAGGCCAGAAACAACAATGGTGAAGACCCAGGTCATGGTCCCAGGGCAGCAAAGTTCAAGTGGAATATACACCAAGCCATATGGAATAAGTATGAACTTGCACCAGATGAACAAGAATATGTGCGATCTGCGGTTTCGCTTCATTGTACTCGTCACGACAGCGGATACAAAGTTGATAATATAGTTAAGTGGATACTACACGATGCTGATTCCTTCGATCGTTGTCGTTTTCGCAGAACTTCTGCCAGATTAAATTGGAGCTATCTGTCTTTACCAGAACTCAAGTGTACAGATGATAATCCTAGCAAATTATTACGAACCCTCATAGGCGAGACCGAGGCTGTATGGTGTTTTACTAAGGATGTCGCCTCATTCATTTCTTTCAAGGCTTTCCTTGAGAATATTAGATGATTTTTTTAGGTCTGGGTTTGTTATATTTCAAAGTTTTCTGGCGCTTTTGAAGAATTTCTCTTTTTTTCTTCGTTTTTAATTTGTTATATTCCCCTTTTTCCCTATCTTTGCAAGCATGTAACTTAAAAACAGAAAATTATATGGTAGATGTATATTTACATAATAATGGCATTGGGTCAGCTGAATTCGAATCTGCAAAGGACTTAAAAGCACTTTTTGAAGAAGAGTTATCTGAAGTCGATGGCCAAATATGGCTTATTCCAAGTGTTGATATTCGGCCTGGTACAGGTTTCCATGATCTTGATGTACTCATGATAGGATATTTGGAGGGTTATTATCAAGATATAATTGATTTTCAAGATGTTGATGTTAAGTCTTTCTGTACTACAATTGAGATAAAGTCGCATGGAGCAGACGGCATTCATAAAAGGGGATTAAATCTTTATGTAGATTATCCTGATGGTCCTCATAATGTCACAACACAAAGTAATGGGCAGAATACTTCGCTAAAAAAGTTTTTGGCCGAGGCTCTCCAAATGAATCAAAGGGTGCCTTATGTTACTAATATTATATGGCTAACAGGTATAAATTATGATGATTTTGAAAGATCTGTTGGTATTATAAATAGTAATATTATTACTAGTGATGTGACTATAGATGAAATTTTTACTGCGATAGGCAGACAACATTCATTAAAAGATCAGGGCTATGTTGACGCTTTCAAAGGTTATACCAGTAAGGAAATAGAATATGTTGCTAGTATTTTTTGTGCTAAGAGCAATGGTGTTGATACTATGTCTCTGCGAAGATTTAATATCTTACAAAAGAATAATAAATTGCTTGCTGATCTAGAGAATAATTCTACTCCTTTGATTGTTATATCTGGACATGCCGGAACTGGTAAAACAATGATTCTTTTACAGGCAGCTGATTATTTGACTAAGAAAGGACATAAGTGTTTGTTCTTGACATATAACACAGCGTTGATATCTGATCTTAAACATACGCTGAAATGCATGCCTCAGAGTATTTCGGATATAAAAATGGAGTCAATGCACTCGTTTATGATATCCATTTTATATCAAAATAATCTTTGGAAGGACACCTCTGATATTGAAAAAGACTTCTTTCCTGCGGTTCAAACCTTATATCGTGCAAAAGATCACATTAGATACAAAAACGAATATGAATATGTTTTTGTAGATGAGGCTCAAGATTGGGAAAAGCCCATTCCAGAAGTGTTAAGGCATTTGTTCAAAGATTCTCATGTTGTTATTGCTGATGGCGTAGATCAGTTTATGAGGGCATCTGAACATACTGAGTGGGGTAATTCTGTTATGCCAAAACTAAAGAAGTGTTTACGACAGCGTTATAACCTTACTGTATTCGCAAAACTATTTGCCAACAAAATGGGGGTATATTGGGATGTTGAACCAAATAAAGATTTCCCAGGAGGAAAAGTTATCGTTAAAAATACTTATGAACCAGAAGATCATTATAATATTTTATCGGATGCAAAGAAACATGGTTGCGTAGAATACGACATAATGTTGCTGGCTCCTAAATCACTTACTACTACTGGCAAATTTGATTCGATTGATGCTTATACTCAAAGAGAAATATATTTGTACGATGGTATCGATAAGCAGAAAAGAGATCAAATTTATGGGGCAGAAAATGCAAAGAAGAAGGAAAGCCGCATTTACACTTATGAATCTTGCAGAGGGCTTGAAGCTTGGACCACTGTTTGTTTGAGATTTGACGAATTATTCTCAAAAGAACATTCTCATGACTATCATGAAATAGAATATAGTATGGCAAGGAATTATATGCTCACACTATGGACGTTGATTCCTTTGACTAGAGCGATTGACACTCTTGTATTGATAGTAAAAAAGGATAGCTATATATCAAGAATAATAGATGAAATAAAAAACGAAAATCCTGATCTCTTTAAAACTCTGTAGATTATGTTCGAAGAAATAAATGATTATAGCCAATGGAATAAAGCTCTTTGGGACTATTTCTTTCAGAATGAAAAAGATAATCCAGTTCTCTATCTGGACGCACATATGATAGAGGAAATTGGGAAGGGGTCAAAAATCAAAGCCAATAATTATAAGGAAGACTTCTTGTCAAAGGTTCTTCTTAACAAAAATAAAGTGTTAAAAATAACTAGAGAGTGGAAGTGCTGGAGTGGATATCCAATTAAAATAAATCAAGATGCTCTATACAGAAAAGATTTAAAAAAATGGACATTTGAAGATTTATGCTATTTCTTGTCGGAAAGAGATTTGAATGATATACCTGGATATTTTGGGATGCTGTGCGCAATCATGTATTTAGCATGTACGGTCGATTCAAATCATGAAAAGATTAAAATACAAGCAAGAGAATACCTTGGCAGTGATTACAAAGATGATGTTGGCGAGTTGGTAGACTATTTGTTTTGGTGTTTACATGAAGATGTAAATTCTTTTGATCCTGATAGGATGATTTGCGGAAAACAAAGAAATATGAGTCGAATCAAGTTCCATACAATATTAAAAGCTTCTGATCGCGATGATTTTATAGATTTCCTCGAAATCAATAATCTAAAGTGGGAGTATGAGCTTTATTCTGATTTTATTAACGATCGTATTATACCTATGCTAAACAAGGCAGGTAAACGACAGTTCATTAGTTTAGTTACTAAAAATGAATATGTTCCATATGTGAAAAACATTCTTCAAAGTGGTCTCAATTTCGGGAAAACAGAATCTGTATCACTAAACAAAAAGCAATCAATAGACATCGTATGGAAATACGAATTGTATTTCGATTTTAATGGCACGCCTTCATTTTATATCTCTGCAAACTCTTCTTTACCATTTGGTTTGTCAATGGAAAATAATTGTTTCATTGTTGATGATTCAAATAGATTTTCTGACTATATTGCTACGGATATACCTCTCCTTGAGCATAATCCAAGCGAAATAAAATGGAATAGTGATACATATTATGTTAAAAATGTAGGTTCCTCAGGTTGGAAAGAAATCCTTTTTAAAAAGGTTGCAGATGGCATATATCATCAAGTTCCTGATTTAGAAGATAATAATGATTATATCAAATTTATTCGTAAGGGAGTGAGAAATATTGAAAAGCTCTCTGAAGGATGGTCGTTGTTAAATAAAAGTTTTGATAGAAATACTTTGGATAAGTATTGTGTCTATGAAATAAATAATTATAAGAGTGATAAAGTTAAAACAATTAAAAGATTTAATAAGGTAGACGATACATTCTGTTTACATGGAGTAGGTACATGGTTCTCTATAATACTACAAGATTCTCAGAAATTGTATTGGCTACCCGACATTATAGATAGTCAATATGTTCCTGTGAACTATATTGTAGGGGAGGATAATAAGTATTACTTTAGGCTGCCTCGTACGAGCGAATCACAAATCAGTGGTAAATTGGTTGTTACAAGTGAAGATCCTGAAGATGAGAATTTTGACACAAATGAGTTAATCGTTGATAATTTTGAGTGGAAAGGTGATTTCGCGAAGTATTATATTAATGGTTGGGGGGAAATATCAGATCACGATTGTTTGAGAGTTGGCAACACTTCTCCCAGAAGAAGGCAACTTTTGCAAGTCACTAATGACCTGGTGAGAACCGAGTATAGTCCTACTCCAACGCCTTTTGCGGACATGTTGATTCAAATATTATATGATGTAGCTGACGAAAATGGTTGTGTAAACCAAACAAAACTGGTTGCTGCTATTGACTTTGTATTCGGTGCATTTAATATAAATCCAACCAAACAAAATCGTCGTTCAACCATATATGCATTGAGAAGGCTTGGCTATATGTCCTCTTTCTATAACCCCACGGCTAAAGCTTATGTGAATCAATTAACCCCTTCTTTTCTCGAGTTATCCAACTATTCTTTTAATGGTAGAGACAATGCATTCCTGATTAAGGGTGTTTACAGTTGCGATAAACTCACTCTTTTAACTGGAGCCGGAAATCCAAAGCATGTCTGCTTTAAACGTCCATATGATGATGCTACTTTGAGTTTCAATCCGGAGTATAAAGTACTCCCTGATATAATATTAATTCAGACAAGTACAATTATTGATTGGCGCAGTTTCTGCCAACCAATCGCAGAGTCATTAATTGATCTGATGTCTGATATAAATGATTTTGATGAACATTTCGGAATTAATGAAGGAGGCGACAACTATCCCTGTCCAACCCAACAGAATACTCCTTGTATGATAAAGATGAAAAATGAGACAGAAGTGTTATGCACGGGGTCTTTGGGCTCCTATGTCACTCATGAGACTTATTGCAATGATAAGGGAGAAATGCTTTTTATTCCTAAACATTTATCTCGGGCTTTTTGTCAGAAAGAGAAGAACGCCCCATCTTGTATTTTGGAAAAAGATGTTAATAGGAATATAAATATGGGTTCCATTACTTTTGCAAGTGGAATGGCTAAGCCACAAATATTGGATCTGGCATTATGTGACTTGAATTTAGGATTGCCGAAGTTTGAGTATCTCTTTATTGTCAATCAAGATGAAAAATTAATAAATCATGTAAAACAATGCAAATATGCTTTTGTTGAAGGTAGCAGTTACTCTACGCATGCAACAGCCACAGATAATCAATATCTAAAAAAGGCGATAGAGAAATTAAGTGGACGCTCGATAACCGATTATGATAATACCCCTGCCATTCTTGTCTCGAAAAACAGACGACATATAAATGGGTACCAAATGAAAATGTGGAGTGATAGCGATAATTTTAAAGCATTAGTTTTGAAAGATAGTGTCAATAGTATTGCTGCTTTTTCGTGGAAGAAGAAGATTTATGCAAAGAATCCTGCTACTTGCGCATTTCATGAAGTGAATAGTGATAAATCAACTAACGGGATACTTTCTGACATTATCTTACATAATAGAATCACATATGGCGATAGATTTAATGATTTTGATTTGTCGCGATTTGAGGATGATAATAATTTAAAACCAGTACGTATAATATTTAAAAACTAAGAATTATGGTAAACGAACAACTACTATCAAAAGATCCGATAGGCGCTTTTGAGAAGATAAAAGACGATTATGTAAGATACTTCAAAACGATGTATCGTTTAAAAGATAAAAATCTTGACAGAAAGAAGAATGAGGAATTAGAGCGCAATGACAATCTGTATAAGGAACAGCCTTATTGCGAGTTGATGCCCAAATATGAATCTTCTAATCAGGATTTGACAACAATATGTCAAACATGGCAACAAACAAATGCCCTCCCTGCAGGATTTGATACATTCATAAAGGCTGGCCTTATGGACTATACTCCGTATCGTCATCAATACGAGATGCTTTGTAAAGGCTATGGCGAAGGAAAGAATGTCCTTATTACATCTGGTACAGGATCTGGAAAAACGGAATCATTCTTACTGCCTCTCTTTGCTTCGCTCTTAAGTGAAGCACAGGGATGGCATAACCCCAGAGACTGTTATAATATAGACTGGTGGAAAGCTCGTGATCAGTTCGGTAATTATGTACCTAATCAGCGTGATGGTGAAACACGTCCTGCTGCAATTAGGGCATTGTTGCTCTATCCAATGAATGCGCTTGTTGCAGATCAGGTGGGTAGATTGCGAAAAGCGCTGGATTCTAATCCTGTTCGTACTATTCTAGGTGATAATAGAATCTTTTTTGGTAGTTATAATGGTAAAACTCCAAAAGCACAAAAAGATGCTGCAGAATTCCTTGATAACTGTTCTAAACAAAGCGTCCAACTGGAGAACGCTGCAAACTCAGGACAGTGTGAGGCTGATGATATATATGTTGCTCCACGATTAGATGCAAATTCATTCACGAGCGAGATGTTAGTTCGAGAAGACATGCAGCATCATGCACCAGATATAATGATCACCAATGTTAGTATGTTGAGTATTATGCTGATGCGTTTTGATGAAAAAGAAATGCTTGACAGAACATGTGACTACTATACAAAGAATCCAAATGCCATATTTCATTTGGTAGTTGACGAGTTACATTTACACAGAGGAACAGCAGGTGCAGAGGTTGCATACTTATTAAGAATGTTCTTGAATCGTATAGGTGTGCCGCCAATGGTGAATGGTAAAATAAATCCACGGTTGAGGATATATGCTTCTAGTGCATCTATTGCAAATAATCCACAACAATATCTGGAAGATTTCTTTGGTGTGTATGACAATCAGAATCCGTTTGAGATTCAGCAAGGTTATTCAATCCCATTGACAATAAATCCTCAGTTGAAACTTCTGAATTATAATTTGTTTGATGCATTTTATATTAATAACTATGTAAGAAAGTGTTATTATGAACAAAATCAAAATGAGAAGCTTCAAACCCAAACTGATTTTCTTCGTGCTTGCAGTTATAATGGCACCTTTGACAGTTTTGTGAATGATTATGCTGCTTCGATTTATCAGGACTTGTTAAATATCGCACAGTCATCATTCGCATTATCCGAGTTGCATAATTTACCCGGAAATCCGTCAGACGACGCCATTCGAGGTTTCTTGATTTTCCGTGGGGCAGTTAATCATGAGTTGCTTCCAAGTATACGCTTCCATCAGTTTTATAAATATGTTGAAGGCCTTTGGGGAGAGCTATTACCGGATGGGGATGGTAATGGACCTATTGGAGATTTGTTATATCATCCAGAAGAAGTTTCGCCTAACGGCCAACACAAGATGCTTGAGCTTCTCCGTTGTGAATGCTGTGGTGAGTTGTTTATTGGAGGAAGTCGAAAGAAACTTGGCACAGGACATATAGGTATGTCTCTCAACGATCCTAATATAGATAGTATACCCAATATGCAGGCCACTCCCATGGTTCAACGAAAAACCTTAGAAGAGTATGTTGTCTTTTGGCCTAGCCACAAAAAGGCTTTGAATGGCTTTTTTTCGAAAGACCCTCAAACAAACACATATGAACGCTTTGGCCTTGTTAATATGGTTGGTGGACCTGGAAACAGAACGACTGAGAATGGTAATGATAACCAACATGGTGCCTGGAAAGAAGGCTATCTTAATCCATATGATGGTTCTATATCGGATGCTGTTTTGCCAAATTTGCGAAGTAATTATATACATGGTTTCTATTATTTTCCGAGAAACAAGAATGGCCAAGCGATTACTCCTACTTATAGGAACATTGATCTTAAAGCCCTTCCTTGTAAATGTCCGGCTTGCGACAAGGACTATTTAACACGTAAATACACCCAGTCTCCTATTCGTAGTTTCCGAACTGGTATGGGGCGTAATAATCAGTTACTAAGTAAAGAATTATTGTACCAATTGGATCCTAATGGAAATCACAAGCCCAAACTTATTGGTTTTTCTGATAGCAGACAAGATGCTGCTGAACAGTCAAAGCTGGTTGCTAGAGAGCATTATAGAGATATGCTCCGCCTGTTATTTGTTAATATCATTAAGTCCAAAATCGCAGGAACTGTTTCTGCACAATTACAGACACAAAAGACGATAATTGTAACACTATTATCAAATCCAGGTGTTGATAGTCATGCAATTATTAGTACAATAAATGGCAGTCAACTTTCACAGACTGAAAAAGACGCGTTATCAGCAATAATAAACGATACGCTTCCTACTGCAGATAAAATTAATGCTATTAATGCATATACCCCCAATGTTGATGTTATTGACTTGAATACATTGATTTCAAAAAGTGGCACCAATATTGATGGCGAAATAGTACAGGAATTACTGAAACTTGGTATCAACCCTGCAGGAACAGATTATGCGGATATGTATCCAATTGGACAGACTTATTGGGATCAGCATTATGATTTTACAAACTATGCAATGAAACCTTCTTCAGCTACAACCCCTTTAAGAAATAGTACCTTGTTTAAAATCGTATACGACAATCTACAGGCGGGTATATTTAACAACTGCTTCGGTCAGTATATGAATGTTAATACAGAGGTGGCAGGATTGGGGCATGTTATGCCAAAAGACATTGTAGGTATTCCCGAGGTACAGGCGCTTGCTAATACGTTACAGTCATATCTGATGACCAATAATCTTACCATTGAAGGTGTATTGAGTGCCTTAATTCGAGTTTATGGAGATTGTTATAGGTACGATGGCGATTTTGATGCTGACTCAATGCAAAATTATTCAAATTTCAAAAAACCAATTAGAAAGATTATTGAGAAACTATCTGAGTTAACAGGTATTTCTGAAACTGCACTCGGAACAGATATTAATGCAGTGATGCAAAAAGTAGCAACAGACAGTAATGGTAAATTACAATTGAATAAGCCACTGCGATTCAAATTAGCAAATGAGCATGATGACTATTATGTTTGTGATCATTGTGGAAGAGTTCATCTCCATCGAGGGATGGGCTTTTGTACGAACACTTCTTGTAGGGAAGTCCTTCGAACTACCCCTCAGGGTAAAGTCCAAGACTTATGGAAACGTAATTACATTTCATATGATGTGATGGTTGAACCTCACAGTGCGAAACGGCTCCATTCTGAGGAATTGACTGGTCAAACTGATGATCAAACAAAGCGCCTTTTGCAATTCAAAGATATCATATTAGATCAGGATTCTGAAAAAAATGCAAATCAGGTCGATATGCTTAGTGTAACAACAACGATGGAGGTAGGTGTTGATATAGGTAGTCTTCAGGCTATCTATCAAGGCAACATGCCTCCTACTCGTTATAACTATCAGCAGCGTGTAGGTCGTGCAGGTCGTCGTGGTCAGGCTTATTCTGCTGCTCTTACTTTCTGTCGAGGACGTAGTCATGATAACTATTATTATTATGATGCTATCAAAGAAATGACAGGTGGACAACCTGCCGATCCGTCTTTGGCAGTAAACCCTGTAGTTGGATCATCTGAAAATCTGGTCGTTTTAAAGCGTATCATTTTGAAGCATATTCTGATGTTTATTTCTTCAGATAAAGCTACTTGGTCTACAAACGGCACCTGTGGTCAGCTAGGTGGTTCAAAAGCTATTCCTCTCCCTATTGATTGGAATAGTGTTGTTCATCCTGAAATTGTCAGATGGATCCAGAATAATAAAGCAGAAATTGATCGTATCATTCATTATTATTTGGATCAGTATATTCCAAATACATCTTCAATATATCAGAACCTAACAAATTGGATAAACAATGATTTGGTAAACGAAATGGATACTGCAGTAGCTGCAACATCTCAAGAGGATAATGCTCAGGCTATAGCAGAAGCCGGTTTGCTGCCCATGTATGGTATGCCAATATCTATCCGCAATTTGTATCATAATGGAGTTCGAAGTAAAATTGTACATAATCAGTTCATTGAAACATATAGCGGTATGATCGATCGTCCAATAGAACAAGCCATCTCGGAGTTCGCTCCAGGAGCAATGAAGACCAAGGATGGTGCAGAATATGTTTCGGCAGGATTGACTATTCCTTTGGATTATTCTCCAATATGTAAGAGTATAAATGATCTCAATACTGCAAGAGCTGCGTTGGATCCTCTTCAATATAGTTTTAACTTAGAATTAAGTGGTGGAGATATTAGCCATATTCGCCCATACAACGTGCAAGATATTGATGGTCAGAATATTTTCCGTCTTGTTATTCCCAAGGCATTTAGAACAGAGAAAGTTATTAATAACAAGGGAATTAATAATGCTGAAGATGACAGCAGAAGTAATTTTATGCCCGTATCTGTATGGGTTGATGCTCAATCTAATAATGCCATCCCTATCACTAATGGTGCTGCAAAATGGGAGGTTTGGAATGGAGCAAATCAAAGAGGTGATGTTTGGTATGTTAATACAAGAAATGGATTAATGTTCGAAGGGGCATATGCTACTAAAGGACAAACTATTGGAAATCGTTTATTCACTACCGAACCTCATTTCTACACCCATGTATTGAATAACTTGAATCAAGTTTTGCCATATTCTCCTAACTTTATGATTGGAATTAATCTCCAGAACAATGGATGGTGTTCAGCACCCAATACTGAGAAGATCGCTATAGGAGCAAAGAAGGTCACTGATATACTTGCTCTGTCATTGGATGTCAATAGTATCCCTGCATGTCTATGTTTGGATGCTAATGCTCATAACGGACGTAACAAATCGGCTATTATAGCATCATTATATTCTGCTGCTACATTAATTCAACGAACCTTTGCAGATAGTATTGATATTCAGCCGGAGGAGATTGAAATCAGTGAGGTGAAAATAGATTCAACAACAGGCCTACCATCAGTATTCTTAAATGATAAAGCGCCTAATGGAGCAGGCTTTATTTCGTTGTTGACATCAATAGATCCTGCTACTGGTAACTTGCGTTTGGTTGATATTATGAACGACATAGTCTCGCCTAATCCCAAGAGTAAGTTCGTCAGATCGATTCGAAAGCATAGTAAATGCAGAACATCTTGTTCTAAATGCTTGAATACGTTCTACAACAGAGGACTTCATCATGTGTTGGATTGGCGTCTTGGAATGGATGTCGTCAAACTGATGTTAGATAATACTTATAAGATGGGATTTGACGATCTGGCAAATACACCATATGGTGATTTGGCTGACGTCTTTAATGAACTTGGTGAACGAGTACAAAAAGCCCATCCTGCAGGAGATGTTATTTACAAAAAGAATGACGGCCATGACTGGAAAACAGGATTGTTTGAGTGCAATATGCAGGGAGTGAAATGTAATGAGCATCTTGTTCATCCACTATGGAATACTGATAGTCAAGAACAAATAGATAGATATGTTCCTCAGAGTTGTTTCAAGTTGCAACGCAATGTAAAAAAACAACCTCAAGCAACTAACATGCCGCTTCAGTCTACTCAACCTGCAAATAGCACAGTAACAACTCCGCATAGTTCCAATTCACAATCTGGATATGGATCTCTAGGATAGTGATTGAACTTGTTCCATTGTAAGCCATCAGAAAACTCCAAAATACGGAGTTAGCTGATGGCTTTCTATCCAAATACTACTATGGTCTTCTTCTTGTTCATTAGTTTGCCGTCCTCGAAAGCAAATAGAGGGCAGTTGGGACTTACCTGCAGTTCTTCGATGGTAGAATTTTTCTTGGCAGCATTGATATGACGACGCTGAACATTATCTGGAAGAAGAATCGTCTTGGCGTTAATCTCTTCGAGGAAGCGTTTTAATACCTCTACATCACGCCAGCCGCTGTTACCATAGACGGGGCCGGAATGACTCCAACCAAGACAAACGCTCCATTCTTCCTCGTCAATACCGAATTCGGTTTCGGAAATGTCGAGGAAATCGTAGTCGTGGTGGACCAGTACTGCTAATGTGTTCAGGTTAATTTCGCCAATGAGTTTTAGCTCCTTGTTAGTCAGCTTCCCAGCATAGTCGGACTGCGATACGTTAATTGTTTCTACATTATTCATATCTTATAGTTTTAAGATTCTGCCCACAAAGATAGGGGATTATTTCGAAATAACGAAACAATCCCCTGATTTTTTGATGATTTTAAAGGAAATGCCTTTAATATAAGAATCCGAAGGCCCAGAGGGGAATCTTCCTCATATAGGCTGATTCGATATCATCGGCTGTTTATCGTTCGTGTTAATTATGATGAACACTTTGGCAACAAAAGTGTTAAACGTGTTAGACACTTTGCTGCGCAATTTGTTAATCGTGTTAGACACTTTATCGGTGGCAAAGTTTAAAATTGCAGGCTGATATCCGGATTAGGAATACCAGCCTGATTGAGTTAGAGTATCCGCCAGGCGCGGAGGAGGGGGATGGGGTCGCGACAGTTGGGACCGTTTTCCTGGATGGCCATGGCGGCGGCGAGGAGTAGCCAGTTGGCGGGGTGCTGCTGCGGATCGCCCAGGTCGTCGTCGGGGCCGATGCCGGTGGTGGCGGATACATTGCTGATATAGGCCTCGGTGTTGTTCTCGGTGGGCGGGGCCCACTTCTCCACAATCTTGCGGATAGTGTACAACCGGTACTTGTGATAGTAAGTGCGGGTTAGCAGCACCAGGGCTGCACGCCATCCATACTCCATTTGTTTGAACTGACAGAACGCTGCGTCGGTCTGCTGGGCGCTGAGGCCCTTCCACTGGTCGCTACTGCGACGGATGTTAAGTGGATTGCAATTTCTAATTCCTCGAGTCATATACATTATACATTAAACATTATTGTCATCTCGACTAAGCGTAGCGCATGGAGCGCTCGGCTCTGCCGCTTGGCTTGTCCAAGAAATCTCATGAGATGTCTCGACTACGCTCGACATGACAGGGTTGGGTGTTAGGGTAGCTCCGGGAGGAGTTTGCGATAGGTGTGGGCGCCGATGTCTTCGATTATGCCGTCGGCCTTCAGGCGGCTGATGGCGCGCGAGGCGGTGGGCTGCGAACAGCCGAACACCTCTATCACGTTCTTAGCCTTGAACTGCTCGGGCAACTGGCGGTAGCACTCGTCGTAGTGGGTGGTGCGGCGACGTATCACAAACTGCTTGTCCTGGTCGGCAAAGTAGTTAAATGCCATCTCGCCGAAGAAGAACTGCTGACTCTTGTACTGTATCTCCATCACTATGCGACAGAATCGGCGATCCACGTCGTCCATCGTCAGCGTGCGGTTCTGCTCCCACTCGTACCAGTGGCGCATCCCGATGAAGCGCAGCGTTCTGCCTATGTCGTAGTAGGGTACGCGCTTACGCAGCATGCGGTCGGCTTTGTCGTGATTAAACTCGGCTATCTCCCTGT
>JAEEGL015008289.1_pt1 | contig 15903 bp, 13 predicted proteins | sample 9134231 | NCBI WGS metagenome assembly JAEEGL01 (sample SAMN16246548, study PRJNA631951) | gut metagenome | biome: gut microbiome; feature: rumen; material: fiber-attached | host: Bos | place: Iran: Karaj | collected 2018-10 | reverse complement strand
TCGGGCTTCATGCCTGCAGGCTACTGTCCGTGAGAGGTGCCCATAGCACTCGCCAGAGTATCACAACCGGTTTCCTGCACGAACCGCACAGCATCGTAAGGATTGGTGTAGATAATCTCGTTGCCGCCCTCCATATTATTCTCCAGTGCACCGATGGTCCCCAGTTCTGCCTCCACAGATACATTCAGCGGATGTGCCAGCTCACATACTTGCTTTGTAATTTTTACGTTCTCCTCAAAGCTAAGATGAGATGCATCGATCATTACAGAGGTAAAACCTGTGCGAAGCGCCCTAAGGATGGGGCCATAATCACTGTGGTCCAGATGGATGCATACGGGAATATGGGATTTGTTTGCCCGGTCCTTGCACATCTCGATAAAACTGTCCCCCATAAAGTCCAGTTCGTTGGGATGGATCGCAAGGATGACAGGTGCATTGAGCCTTTCACATGTATCCATAACGCCGTTCAGTATCACGCCCGAGCCGATATTGAACGCGGGAACTGCAAAGTGTTCTGCATCTGTTACGGATAGGATTTGATTCATGTTGAGCAGCATAGTTTTCTCCTCCTGTTGCTTATGATTCCTGGACAGTTATACATCAATAGCAGGAGTATCCGCCATCTACCACCAGGTTGCTTCCAGTGGTATAAGTAGCTGCATCGCTTGCCAGATAAAGTACAGCTGCCGCGATCTCCCGGGGTTCTGCCATGCGTTTGGTCGGGCACATGGAGAACCAGATGCGCTGCCATTCCGCATCCGTGGTCGGCGGAGTCATATCCGTGCAGACATAACCGGGGCTTACCGCATTCACGCGGATATTGTGCTTTGCCCATTCGCAGGCAAGCGATTTTGTCAGATGAATAACGCCGGCCTTTGCTGAATTATAGGCACATTGTTCCTGCGGCGTATTCACTACCAAGCCGGACATAGAAGCAGTACATACAATGGACCCCGGACGTCCGGCACCTATCATGATGCGGCCGACTGCCCGTGCACAAAGGAAAATCGCATCCAGATCAATGGCCATCACTTTACGCCATTGTTCAAAACGCATATCCTCGCATTTTTCACACATTGCAATGCCTGCGTTTAAGTGGGCTATATCGATGCCGCCCATGTACTCAGCCGCTTTGGCGATAGCAGCGTTTACTTCCTCTTCCTTCGTCAGATCACACTGTATGCCATAGGCTTTGACCCCAAATTCGCGGATCATAGCTTCCGTTTCGGAAGTGTCCAAGATATCCAGGACAGTCACATCCGCTCCCGCTTCTGCAAATGCCAGTGCCGAAGCACGTCCGATACCCCGTGCGCCGCCTGTCACGATCGCTTTTTTCCCATCCATCCGGAATAACTGTAGTATGCTCATGCTTATGTACCAACCTTTCTGCGAAAGATACCAAAGAGCTTACATCCCGGCACCGTTTCACGTCTAAATATTGTTTGCTTTTCCTCCTGTGGAAGAGCATGGGATCAAGTTATTGCTATGGGATACTCTTCTTCTCCGATTCGTATGGCTTTATCAATACAGTCGAATCTCGAACACGCGGGCAGCGGGATAGTCATGGGTCGCGGTGACAGTAAGGATCAGGCTGTCAGCCAGCACAGGCTCAGGGAGTTTCAGCGTGTTCAACCGCTGATAGTTGCCTTCAACATGCTGAGTATAGACCGTTTCATTATTGTTCCGAAGTTCCACCGTGTAATCGCGTACCAGCTCGTCCGGCATTCCTTTGCACTGGCGATTGCGTACCATTGCAGTGATCGAGGGCATGATCTCCCGGCTCAGGTTGGGGTCGAAAGTCAGACGTATCTCACTGATGGTCTGCGCTTTCGGCAGGTCCAGGCGCAGCCATGCAGGGCCGTCTGCCAGCGGCGCGGATTCCCAGACGTTTGATTCGCTTCCCACGGTACGGGTGATGCCGTTGATAACGTTCTCGGCGCTGCAGCCTTCTGCAGCTGATGAGCAGCTGACCTTGGCAGTCCTGGCCAGATCGGCGGGATCGTGATTGGCATAGCCGGGAATGTAGCAATCCTGCTTCAGCAGGGTCTGTTGGAGCTCGTCCATGTGTTCAGCCATTTCCGGGGGCTGGATGCCATAGCGTATGGCCATTGCGGCAGCGGTGCCTACTGCCTGACCGCCTACTGCACAGGTGCCCATCACGCGGATGCTGCCATATGCCATCTTCGATGTGGAGATATCACGGCCAGCCATCATCAGGTTGCCGATGTCTTTTGATATGTAACAACGGTACGGAATGGAATAGCAGCCTTCAAAGTTAAAGCACCGGCTGGGATTCTTGTCAAAATCCATGATTCCGCCCCGGACGTGATCGTCCATAGGCCAGCCGCCGTAAGCGACCGCATCCTTAAAGACGCGGTTGGCGCGCACATCGTTTTCGGTAAGGATGTACTGCCCTTCAAGACGCCGGCTCTCCCGGAAACCGGGAATGAAGCCAACCCAGCTCAGGTCATAATTTTGCGCCCCATGATCGCTCACATTTTTGATATGGTCCCAGACACCGTAAACGCACCGTGCCAGTTCGTCGCGTATCTCCTCTCCCTGGGCAATGATATCGTCGTACTGTCCGCCGAGCTCTATCCACCAGTATCCGGAGTCAAGGTTGTAAAATTCGGGCAGCTTACTGGAAGCACCAGCTTCATATTCAGTTGGTTCCCCACCGTCGCTTATCGAGCGTACGCTCTCTACATGGCTGCGGTACTTCAGGTCCTCCTCGGAAAAACGATATGCCCACTCGGGACGAATGAATTCCACTGGCTCACCACGGTCCACCGCCTGGAACATCAGGGAATTGCCCAGGGTGTCGGTGTTAGGCACTTCTGGAGCATTAGGTTCATTGAATTCAGCACGGCCCTCGCTGCCCACACGGGTAGTTGCGCCTGCCAGTACACCCAGTGTGCCGTGGCCGGTGGCGTCTATGAAGATGTCGCCGGTAAAGATAAAACGTGTTTCGGTGCTGTTCTGGAAACAGCATATCGATTGGATGATGCCGTCTTTAGTTTCAGCTGTTTCCATACAGGTATTCAGATACAGATCAAGGCCTTCCTGCCAGCGCACCTTTTCCCACATGATAGTGTCCCACACAGAAAAAGTATGGTAGGGATTACGGTGCTTGTTTTCAAGCAGGAGTTCCAGCAGGATGCCTGTCTCCATCATGTTGGGCTTGCTGTTGTGGCAGTTGGCTCCAACAACATGCATGCGGATCTCACTGCTGGCGTTACCGCCGACCATACTGCGGTTCTGAATTAGTGCGACACTGGCACCGTTGCGGGCTGCTGCAATGGCAGCGCACATGCCTGAAAGCCCGCCGCCGACGACGACCACCTGATAGTGCTTTTCAAACTCGCGGATCGGTTTCACTGTATTCCCTCCATTCATTATTCATCAAACAATTCGATGCCCAGTTTGGTCAGCTCTTCCTGCAGTTCACGTACATTCAGCTGTCTGGGATTGCAGCCCTGTTCGGCACACATCGCCGCAGCAACTCCTACTGCCTGTCCCATCGCCATACAAATCGACATCACGCGGTAGGAGGCATGGGCACGGTGTGTACCCGAAATGCACCGGCCAGCTGTATACAGTCCGTCTATCTTTTTCGGGACGAAGCAACCATATGGCAGATCATAAGGCTTAGTGTACTGAATCTTCTTTTCTGCCTGTCCGGGACCTGTCGGGTTGTGGATATCCACAAGGAATTCTGCTTTATGGACGATCACATCGTCAAAGCGTTTGCCCTCTGCCAATTCTTCCGCGGTAATATGATACTCACCAACAACGCGGCGGCTTTCGCGGACTCCCAGCGTGGTTCCTGAGCCGATGTATTTGCAGTTTTCATATCCCGGCAAATACTTCTGGAAGAAGTCCACCAGCGTGTCGATTTGATGACGCAGCTCCAGTTCTGCTTTGAAAAGCGTCTCCACCTTGGTACTGTCCACACCGTTGACCTGCGTGGTGTTGAAGTGGCGTTCACCCTTGTGCACGGTCGGGCACATACGTACCGCAACAGCATTCCGCGGGATAAGACCTTTCTCGCCCTGCTCCTTGCACCAGTCCAGGAAGCGCTGTCCGTGAAACTGTACATCACTGATATCCCCGATGCAGATTATGCCGTCGTCTGCCACATTGTCTACGACAAACTCCAGCGTCACCGGCTGCATCAGTCCGTCATCACGGCCCTTTTCAATTTCACATCCGGCGAATTCGGCCACATCCCCGTCACCGGTAGCATCGATTATTACGGAACCGGAAATGATTTTTAAACCTTCCTTGGTCGAAATCACTACGCCACGGATCACGTTTCCATCCATCCATGCATCTGCAACCATCGTCTGCAGAAAAACATCGATGTTTTCGTGATCGACAAAATCCGCAAGCACTGTCTTCGCCTTCTGCATGTCATGGCATATTCCGGTCCAGCCATAGGCGTCGTTGTCGCCGACGCCCAGCAGGTCCACCAGTTCCTGACGCATGGTTCCTTTGCCTACCATACCTGCTACCGGAGCCACATATCCCAGTGTCAGGCATCCTCCCAATGCGCCGTACCGTTCCAGAAGGGCAACTTTTGCTCCATGCCGCGCTGCTGCGACTGCAGCGCATATTCCCGCAGGGCCGGCGCCGCAGACCACAACGTCATAATGCTTATAAATGGGAAGTGTTTTGGAATATGCTGCCTGTTCCATGATGATCCTTCTCCTTTTCTGCAGGTCAGAAGTTCAAATATGAATTCTCGGATGATTGCAGGCCTATTTCATGACGCAGACCATACTGCGTGTATGAATCTATAGTTCAATAAACAACCGAAGGAACATTATCGTAATAGCTTTTCCAGTGTCTCCATGATCACAGGGATGTCATATGGCTTGGCTAAATGCCCGTTCATTCCTGCTGCCATTGCAACCTTCCGGTCCTCCTCAAAAGCATTCGCAGTGACCGCGACAATGGGGATATTTGCTTTCCTGGAATCGTCCAGCGCACGTATCAGTCTTGCAGCTTCATAGCCATCCATATGTGGCATCTGGATGTCCATCAGAATAATATCATAATAGTCTGCGGGCATCTCTTTCATCTTATTGACTGCCTCTTCCCCGTCATTTGCGATCTCGACGGCAAAGCCGGCTTCTCCCAGGATCGCAACGGCAATCATCTGATTCATCTCATTATCCTCGGCCAGGAGAATCCGCTTTCCTTTGAAATCCGGAGCAGCCTCTTCTTCTTCTTTCTTTGTCTCTGCAGGAGTGCAGAAAGGCTGTGACAATACATTCCTAAGTTCAGACATAAACAGCGGTTTTGAGCAGAATGCCGTAACGCCCGCTTCTCTCGCTTCATCCTCGATGTCTGCCCAGTCATATGCCGTAAGGATGATAATCGGTGCGCTGTCCCCGATGATCTTTCGGATCCTTCGCACGGTCTCAATACCGTTAATATCCGGCATCATCCAGTCAATAATGTATGCCTTGAAGGCATCCGAACTGTCAAGCGCGTCCTTTGCACGAACGACTGCTTCTTTCCCGTAGTTCGTCCAATCCGGCCGCATTCCAATCTCGCGCAGCATAGAGCAAACGGAAAGGCACGTATTGGTATCATCGTCTGCAACCAGTGCACGCAGCCCTCGCAGTTCGGGAAGCGGCTCAACTTTAGTATAATTCCCGCTGATCTTGCACGGAAGCTCTATGATGAATTCACTGCCCTTCTGCTCTTCCGAGTTAACAGTGATCGTGCCGCCCATCATATCCACAATGTTTTTGGTAATTGCCATGCCAAGACCAGTTCCCTGAATGCCGCTGACGGTGCTGCTCCTTTCGCGCGTAAATGCTTCAAAAATCGTCTTCTGAAACTCCTTGCTCATGCCAATTCCGTTATCTTTGATCCGGAATTCAAACACAGCCTTATCCGCATAGGAAGACGGCTTTTCAACCACACGAAAACTGATCATCCCGCCATTGGGGGTAAACTTGATCGCATTTGATAGTATATTGAGCAGGATCTGGTTCAGGCGCAGTCTGTCCGTGATGATATCTTCATGCAGTATATCCTGGGTATCAATAAACAGCTCCAGCTGCTTGGCTGTGATACTGGATTGAATGATCGTTCTGAGATCATGAATAATGTCGGGAAGATGTACATCACCTTCTGCAATAGTCACCTTTCCGCTCTCAATACGGCTCATGTCCAGCACGTCATTGATCAGCGAAAGAAGATGCTGGCTGGATACAGAAATCTTTCCCAGATAATCCTTAACCTGAGCCGGATTGTCTATATGTGAAGCTGCAAGCGCAGTAAAACCGACAATAGCATTCATCGGGGTACGGATGTCATGTGACATATTGTTCAGGAAAGTCGTTTTTGCCCTGTTGGCATGTTCTGCCGCAACCAACGCATCCGAGAGTGCATCCTTGCTCTCGGCCAGCTCATGGTTCTTTTCCTCCAGTGCAAGTCTGGCAGATTCTTTTTCCTTTGCTTCCTTCCGTGTCCTCTTAGAATCACGGATCAGAAGGAAGATGATCAGTGCTGCCACGGCAAGAATCACCGATCCAAACACCGCCATATGATCCCGAAGTGCATCAACAACACCGTAAGAATATAATCCGCCCGTGTACCGATACGAAAGATTCTGCGCATAATCACTTCCGATCACGTTGATGCCGCGGTTCAAAATCTTCAGGAGCGCTTCGTTGCCTATCTCCACACCAAAGCAACGATCGTCGGTTTTATTGGTCTGATGAAGCGAAAGGTTCCGGTATTTGCCGTTTTTCAGCATATCGTTGGCGCGCAATCCATTCAGTGTCGTACAGCCAACTTCACCTGACAGAACTGCTGAAAGGCAAGCATCAATGGAGGGATAGAAGGTAATCTTCGCATTCGGGAAGTTCGTCTTGATATAGTAAAACTGCATCCGGTTGTTTTCATTCACCGCGAAATGCGTGACCGTATCCTCACTGTACGCACCTTTGAATACGATCTCCGTGGAGGCTGAAGCAACAGGGTTGGATTGGTAAATGCCGTTCTCCTCTGAATAATACAGACCCCCGCCCACAGGGAAAGCTACATCAATGGTACCGGTACTTATATCCGCTATCATTTCATCATAACTCTTATAGCCACGGTAGGTAACAGCAATACCAGATGCTCCGAGAGCCTCAAGTATTTCAGGAATAATATCCTTGACCAGGCCGGTGACTTTCCCCTGCTCATCTGTGCTACTATACGGGAGATAGTTTTCAAGATACCCAACAGAGAGCTTGTTATGGGTCTCCAGCCATTCTCTCTCAACAGCAGAGAAGGCACGGGCCGTAACGCTCACTGAATAATACTTTGAACTCAGGGAATTAAGATAATTCGGTTCCTCTATCCCCAGTTGTGCCTGTGCGGCATTCAGTTCAGCAAGCAGATCAGGCCGGTGAATGTTTACGCAGAGATAATAATCCGATGTACCGAACGCACAAAGCACTTCAGCGTGTTCCCTTGCATAAGAACCGTCGCTCTCCGCAACAAAAACATCCAGCTTACGGGAATCAAACGCTTCAAAAAGGTCTGCATGATCTGAGAAGGTAATGACTTCCGCTGTTACAGAATGTTCATCCAGATAACGGTTTAGGACATTCACCATTGCGCTATCCAGAACACCGATCTTCTTCCCGTTCAGTGTAGCCGCTTCTGCTGTAATCCCCGTCTCCGTATCCTGTTTAACCAGATAATAGGATTCGCTGCCCATGATGGCTTCCGGATAGCCAATCAGTCCTACGCGTTCTTCCCGCCATGCAAGTCCTGCCAGAAAATCGACCTCGCCATCCAGCAGCATCTGATAGAGTTCCCTATAGCTTCCATAGACATATTCGTATTTCCAGCCGGTATACTCAGATAGCTTGCGGTAATACTCGTAAGCATAACCTGTCTTGACTGCTCCTTCTGCAGCTCCCTCCTGGAAAACTTCGTTCTCATAATAACCAACACGAACCAGTTCCGGCTGGGCTTCAGCATGGCCTGCATAAGGCTGAAGCACACCTGCTGCAAAAAGGAGTAACAGGAGCATCGCTATGCGTCTTGTGAATCTCCTGTAATCTGATGATTTCACGGTCATGATGCCGGCCTCCAAGTTTATATATATCATGCTCTTTTTATTATCGCTGGAGAACGCGTTTTCTGTTTTTCAAGCCCTGTACAATGAAAACAAAGTGCCCTGATACGGAAGAACCACATCCAATGGTAACTGCATGTTTGCTCTCCTTCCGCATCATAGCACTTCCGTTTTCTTATCATTCGAAACAAGCATTAAGCACACAATAATGAGCGGCTGTCTAATTCTTCGGGATTATCAGCAGTCTGCTTATGCATCTTCTGCCGTCAGGAAACGCTCAAACTCATCTGCTGGCAGCGGCTTGGAGAAGTAATATCCCTGTACGATATCGCAGCCTTTCTCCCGCAATGTCTTCATCTGCTCTTCGGTCTCTACTCCCTCGGCAATAATCAGCACATTGAGATAGCGTGCGATATCCACAATGATCTCCAGCATCCGAATATTCTGGCTCTCACGGAATACATTGCGAATAAAATGCATATCCAGCTTCAGTGCATCAAATGGCAGCGTAGAGATCATGTTCAGTGAAGAATATCCGCTGCCAAAGTCATCCATCTCAATGCGGAAGCCCAGCTCGCGCAGGCGTTCTGCCACAGACACTATCTGCTGTGAATCCTGTGTATATGCTGATTCGGTGATTTCAAGCAACAGGTCTTCGGTCGGCAGATCATACTCCCGCATGACAGCACTTAGATAATCGATCATCGACGGATCATAAGTGTCTATACGGGATACGTTGACCGACACAGGGATCGCTTTTCCGAAGCGCCGTTTCCAGCCAGCAATCTGTGCAACTGATTCGCGCCACACATAGTGGTCCAACCGGGTAATCAAGCCATTGCTCTCAAACAGCGGAATAAAGACTGCAGGGCTGATCATTCCAAGTGTAGGATGCTGCCAGCGCACCAGTGCTTCTGCGCTCGTCAGCACAGGTTTTTCAGGCCGCACATCAAATTTGGGTTGATAGTATACACGGAACTGCCGCTTCTGCAGCGCTGTATTAAAATCTTCCAACAACTGTTCATTATACAGTTCTGCTTCATGCAGCTTACTGTCATAATAACCTACTGCATTACCAAAGCTGTTACGCAACTGATCCGCCGCCATCTGCGCACAGTCGAAACGTCTCTCGATATCGATCGAGTGATCCGCATGGCGGTAAATACCCATGCGCAGGCGGACACGATCGCTGCTGCCTTCTTCGCCTGCCAGGCCTACAACAGCATTCTCCAGAATAGTCTGATGATCATTCAATGCCGGACAGTAAATCAGGAACGCGTCCCCTTCCCGTCTGCAGACGATGCCGCCATTATGATGCACGATCTCGCGCACCTTCTGTCCGATACGGCGCAGTACATCATCCCCGTATGCCCGACCATACCGTTCGTTGATCATGCGGAAATGATTGACATTAACTACGATAGCATCCGTTTCTTCTTCGGGATGATGATGATCATACTCTGTGGCATAACGGAAGAAATACTCTTTTGTATACAGTCCGGTCAGCGGATCGCGCTCGGTTGACTGGATCAGGTGGCGGTCCTCATAGAGCTCGATGGTATGCAGTACACGTGCCAGCACGACCTCTCTCTGCGGATAGGGCTTGGGAATAAAATCCGCCGCGCCCATCATCAGGCTATCTACTTCAGCCTTCTGATCGGCAGTGACCACCACAACCGGGATCTCTGCCGTCTCATTATTCTCCTGCAGCTTGCGCAGCACCTGCAGACCATGCAATCCTGGCATAAGCAGATCCAACAGGATCAATGACAGCATCTGCGCATGTGCATGCGCCACCTCCAGCGCTTCGTTCCCGTCCGCTGCGGTAAGCACATCGTAATCATCCTGCAGCATCATTGTCAGCAGTTCGCGATTGATGGCCTCATCGTCCACTACCAGTATCTGCCGTTTTCCGTTTTCGGAATAAAACCCTCTGCGGTTCCTTACCATCGGTCTTGCCCCCGCTTTCTGCCGGTTTCGTTTTTTCGTGCATGCTTGATCTTATAGAGTTCCTCGTCAGCTACCGCAATCAGTTCCTGCGATGTCATGCCCTGAACATATGCCGCACTGCCGATACTCAGGCCGATCGCATACGGCCGATCCGGGCCGTTGAACCTGGCGGCTTCAGCTAAGATACGTTCCTTCACAGCAGCCAGATCATCTGCTGTACCTTCCAGAATGACCACGAATTCATCGCCGCCGTAGCGGGCAATAAAGGGGCGCTTTTTAAACTGTGCGCAGGCTTGTTTCAGTGCCTTTGCCACACAGATCAGCGCATCATCTCCCGCAAGATGTCCATAGGTATCATTTATGGTCTTGAATTCATCCACATCCATCATAATCAGATAGACGGTCTCTTCATGATTGTTGATCTTATATGACAGATAGCTGAGCAGATTCTGTCGGTTGTTCACCTGCGTCAGTTTGTCAACAGAAACCTGCAGATTGATTCCTGCAACATAGAAGCAGAGCAGCTCAATCGTGATGCAGACGCAGATCACCGGTATAGATTCGCCAAACAAAGAAAGGATCCATGCGGCCAGAATGCAGATCGGAAACGTCGCTAAAGTGCGAAGCCGACTGTAACGTATGGGATCCGATTCACGCCTCGCCTGCTGCATCAACCGCACGCTGCATACCGCTGAGCACAGGAACAGATAAATCATCTGTGCATGATACGCCCATGCGCGTTTGTATTCTCCGTCGGCACTGATTGAGAAAGTATGCTGTGTCCACAGATTAATAAGCACAGCAACGATCGGCACTGCCAACAGCACAATATGCAGCCTGCCGCGGCTGCGCTTAAAGATACTGCTGTGCTGTTCGTTTTCGGCATAACCGCACCAGGCAAACACTCCGATATCCAGGGTAATGGGATATAGTGTTTTCAGTGCATAGGAAACAGCAACACGCTGTGATCCGATGTCAATCAGTCCACGGCTAAACAGCGTAAAGAAGAAGTTTACGGTAAAGTTGACCAGGAATGTGACCAGCACAGCCTGCAGCCAACGCTCAGAAGTCGACAGAAGCCGGGCGCGCGACGTCCAGAACAGAAGCAGACCTGCAACGATCATACAGATCAGGTACACTTCTGCATACAGTATGCCTTCCAACGCCGCGTTCCCTCCCTTCTGTCTTTCTTTGGATATAATCAGATGCGTTTGGCCAGCGTCTCCGGATTCGCTGCATACAGCAGCGCGGTATCGCGTGTAATGCGCTTTTCGTTCACCAGACGCAGCAGTTCGCCGTCCATGGAGATCATGTTCTTGTCCGCACCGCCATAGATCACATTATCGATCTGATGTGTACGCCCGTCACGGATCAGGTTCTGAATAGCAGTCGTCACCGTCATGACTTCAAATACCACAACGCGCTTGCCATCCAGCGTCGGCACAAGCCGTTGTGAGACAACTGCCTTAAGTACGGCAGCCAGCTGTATGCGGATCTGCGCCTGCTGTTCGGCAGGGAAACTGTCAACAATACGGTCGATCGTCTTAGCCGCGCCAATCGTATGCAGGGAAGACAGGAGCAGATGGCCCGTCTCAGCTGCCGTAATGGCCGTTGTGATCGTATCCTGGTCGCGCATTTCGCCCAGCATGATGACATCGGGCGCCTGACGCAGTGCGGCACGCAGTGCTCTGGAGAACGTAGCCGCATCATTGGGTACCTCGCGCTGACTGACCAGTGACTGCTTGTGCCTGTGCAGATATTCGATCGGGTCCTCAACTGTAACGATATGCGCATTGCGCGTGCTGTTGATACGGTCCACAACGCAGGCCAGAGTCGTGCTTTTGCCGCTGCCGGCAGGGCCTGTTACCAATACCATGCCGCTACGCAGTTCCGCAAGCCGCATTACCTGATCCGGAATATGCAGCTGCGCAGGATCAGGCAATTCGAAATTCACGATACGGCAGATGGCTGCCACTGTACCGCGCTGTTTATACGCATTGCAGCGGAAACGGCTGACATCCTGTATAGCAAAGGAAAAGTCATCATCCCCGCCACGCTCCAGGAACTCATAGTCACGGTGAGCCAGACTATACATGTTCTGGATGATCAGCTCTGTATCCCGGGGCATCAGCCGCTCTTCCGAGATCGGCAGCATGGCGTTTTCAACTTTTACTTCCACACAGGCGCCGGGTATGATAAAAACGTCCGAGCCACCCATGGCTACTGCTTTTTTCAACAATTCAGTCAGATCCATGCGTCCTCCTCAGAAAGGTCCGTGATCAGCCGGTGACAACTCCAAACCGAGTATTTCTCTCCGTCCAGCGGCTGGATCTCCAAGGCGCACTCCAGTGTACGCTCACCTTCCGTTTCTGTCCAGAACAGCTGGCCGTCCACAAGTTCTGTGCCTTCAGGCAGGTTCTCTTCAATGCGGTTCAGGTAATCCGCTTCGTCTGCCGCTTCCGAAGCGCACTGTGCCAGCATGCAATCCAGTACACGGCGGCTTTCCTCAGCGCGTTCATTAAGCGCATATACAGTTTCAACCACCTGCACGCTGCGTTCACTCAGATGCAGGTCATTACGCGCGCTCATCAGCGAGAGCATGGCCAGCACGCTCATGCTCAGCGCTACAAAGATCAGGATCAGGGAAGGCGCGCCCGGTCCCAGGCTAACACTGCTCTTTTTATTCATGCTGCGGCACCTCCCGCCAGCACGAACAGGGAAGCTCAATCAGCGTTTCGCCGGAAGCATCCGCCACACGGACGGTCTGCCGTACCAGCATACCCTGTTCCTCATTTTCCAGACTGCGCGTTACGGTAACCTCAAAGTCTCCCTCTACGCGTTTCCAGTCTGTATCCTTCTGCTCAAAGCCAAGGCTTTTAAGCAGGGTTTCTCCGTCTTCTGCTGCGTACAGTTGATCAGCGATATTCTGTGCTTCCGCAGCAGCTTCGGACAACTGCTCGGCGCGTGCACTCTGCTGGCGTGCAGCAGAGAATACCTGCAGCAGCGTCGTGGATGCCAGCATGAAGAAGGCGACCACGATCAGCAGTTCAAGCAGCAGCGCATTGCTTCTGTTTCTCGCTTTCATGGTGTGCTCCCTTCTCCCGGTGCTGCAGCACGCAGCGCAATACTGACGTCGCTCCAGCCTCCGTCCGTCTCAACACGAACCGTCAACAGCCCATTCTCGGCCGTGGCAGTCATCGTGTGTGCAGGACATACTTCTTCGCCGTTCTCCGGTTCAAACTCCATGCCCGCGTCGGTGAAAAGCTCACGAAGCATGCCATCATACACGTAAATGCGCGTGATATATTCCTCGCCGTCATACGTATGGCGCAGTGCAATCGTCTCCACGCCCTCTTCCGTCTCCAGTGACACAGCGTCCATTGCGTCATCTGCGCGCAGCATGCTGCGCAGATAGGAGGACGCCATGCGCGAATTATCATTCACGCTGGAGCGTGCGGAAATGCTGCGGTACGCACGTGCGCCCAGCAGTACCAGCACCGTGGAGAAAACCGCAAACAGGCCCAGCAAAAGGAACACAAAGGCGCCGGATACCGCATGCGGTACTTCCCTTTGTCTATTCACAGTCCTTTCTCTCCCTTCACGGTGATCCAGATATCGGGAATCTGGTTGTCGCCCAACGAAGCTTCGTAGGTCACATAATAACGCTCAGTATCATACGCCAGCCGATAATGCTCGCGCAGATACTCAACACTGTCCGGATACGCCCCTTCAACAGCGTAGCAGGTCAGCGCAGCTTCGCGTACCGCCTTGCGTACGATCTCGGTCTCGTTGGAATCCTGTACGTGTGAAATCCACGAATACAGCGCCGCAGCACCGATGATCATGCAGACGATCAGCGTCAGCTTGATAACGTCTCGCTTGTTCATAATCTACTCCCGTTCATTACAGGCTCGTCAGAATGCCCGCCATCGGCAGGATCACAGACAGCAGTACCGCACCGATTACGACCGCAAGGATCGCTACCAGCGTCGGTTCAATAATGGAGATCAGGCGCGTGATATCATCTTCAACCTGCTCTTCATACAGTCCTGCCAGCTTACCCAGTACCTGGTCCTCACGGCCGGTAGCACTGCCCATGCGGATCATGCTCTCATGAAGCTCGTCAAACAGATCCGCTTTATCAATGGCATCCGCAAAGGAAGTGCCCTCATCCAGTGACTGGCGGATGCTCTTCACTTTCTGTGCCGCATCTTTATCCGTCATTACCGCTGCGGTCATATCCAATGCTTCATCAGTGGGGAATCCGCCCGAAAGCATCATGGACAAAACGCCGGCTACACGAGAAGCAGAAAGCTTTTTGTTCAGGCGCTGTACCGCCGGGAATATGTGCTGCACCACTGCAAGCGTTTTCTCGCGGTATTTGGTACGCAGAAGAATGACCACGACCAACACGGCAATTACCGCAAGCGCTACCAGTACCATAACGATCCAGCCCACGGCTGACCCCAGACGCATCATAGCCAGACCCGACTCACTGACAGCAACACCCATGCTGCTCAGTACTCGGCGGAAAACAGGCAGAACCCGCCAGAGCAGGATCAATACAATGACCACCAGCATGGCACCCAGCACCAGTGGATAGGTCACCGCTCCGGAAATCGAAGAACGGATGCGCTCCTCGCGCGCATAATAGGTTTCCAGACCGCGCATGACTTTTTCCAACTGACCTGAATGCTCGCCAATACCCACCATTTCCACCAGATAGCTCGGCCAGCGCTCGTCTTCCTTAAGCGCCTCGTACAATGAACCTGTATTGGTCACATTGCGGCTCGCTGCCTGATAGAGATCCGCATTAGCCGAAGTCTTCTCCGCGCCCGCCAGCGTTTCCATGCCGTCATACAGAGGGAGTCCGGCTTCCAGGATCAATGCTACCTGTCCGCAGAAATTGCTCAGTTCCGCAGCGCTCAACTGGTTTTCCTGTTTTTTCTTCATTTTGTATCCTGCCGGGTAGACAGCCCGACGTTCCTTCCTTTCAAGTTGCTCCTCAGTAAAGGGATGTCTCTGCCCCTTACGAAACCACATGCTTTCTATCCTTCAGCTGAGATCAAATGCCGCATCCCGATCTCGTTCGGGGCTGCATTAGGTCCGGCTGTAATTACCATGACTACATTTATGTCAATAGTATCGCTCGGCTGAATAAGATTTTACCTTGTTTATGCCATTCACGGCAGCAGTAGGATCAAAGAACAGCTCCTTGTTGTTTCGCCTGATGGTCACCCAGGCGTGATAGCCGCTATCTGCATACCCGATCGTCAGTCTCGCAGGGATTCCCTGAGTGCGCAGCATACAGCACATAACTGCCGCCAGATCCTGGCAAATACCGATCTTCTTTGAATAGCAGCCTTCCACGTCAGGTAGTGTTCCTGCCGTGACCGTTATTGCCTTGATAAAATCATAGGCAAATGAAGACTTCATGAAATCACATATAGCTTCATACGCCTGCTTTTCAGTCATGCCCGCGCATAGCTCATCGCTCTTTTTCACTGCTTCGCTTTCAATCGTATAGTTTACATACTGATTGGGATACAGGAAACAGACTTCCTTGCTGTTCAGCTTCGCACCAAAAGTAATCCTGCCCGCTTGCGAATACTTGTTTCCCGATACGTTTTTATACAGTGTGATCTCATAATTGCCGTCACCCAGCTGCAGCGGGAAAATCTCAAATTCCGCATTGTTGTTCAGGTTATACGTCAGCGTAGTGCCGCCCCTGGCTACACGCATCTTATACTTGTTTGAACTCGCATCAAGCAGCGAGGCCTGAAAATAGCCCTCTGAAGCAGTAGCGATGTCAATCTTCAGATTTCCGTCACGTTTGATATTCTTGCCCGGTTCCTGCGGCC
>JAEEGL014763357.1_pt1 | contig 15903 bp, 8 predicted proteins | sample 9134231 | NCBI WGS metagenome assembly JAEEGL01 (sample SAMN16246548, study PRJNA631951) | gut metagenome | biome: gut microbiome; feature: rumen; material: fiber-attached | host: Bos | place: Iran: Karaj | collected 2018-10 | reverse complement strand
TGAATGAATAGATGATTTTGTTATTGTTACTGCACTTTTTGCACCGATGTCACTACGGAAATACTTCTCCCCTCCATGACCATCACAAACGATGGCCATGGAAAGAGAGGAAGTGTGTTCGGCAAAGGCATAGTCCTGACAGGGCTTTTCTGTGGCCTTGTGACTTTCACCTTTACGAAAACAATATATACTATTCATATAGAAATGAGAGTTTACACGATTAATCCCATTCGTCTGGGGTGTTATCATTCACGCCCGAAGTGCTATCTACGACATCAGAGATTTGGTCAATAACCTTATCTTGCTTATCTTTATCAGCTGTAGAGCTTGAACTGCCAATCTGGGAAGATGTAACCGCAATAATTTCAATCATCTTTTTAAGAGCATCAATCGTGTGAACGGTAATAACTCGTTCAATTGAGCCTGTAAATTCTTTCAGAACCTCTTTGTTGGCATCATCTCCAATCGCAATGGCAATCTTGATGGCATTCTTAAACCAATTGTTATTCTGAAGAACGCTTAAGCCCTCTTGGTAATTATCCGTTGGCTCACCGTCTGACAAAAGAATAATGACAGGTGCATAGCAGCCACTTGGCGAAGACATAAAACCACCGTTGCTTTTGTGCAATTTAGATTCCAGTTCCTTACATGCAGCTCCGAGTGAAGTCAAAACTTCTGCTTCAACAGGCTGCCAGATGAATTCTTTAGCAGATTTTGGCTCGTTATACAGCCATCTTGTATCTGTTGAGAACTCCAATGCGGCAACTTTGATTTCTGCATCAGGATTGTTGATTGAAATGTCATCGATCATCGGAAGGACATTTTCAATAGACTCGTTAACACTACCAATCTTTGCACCGGCCATACTGCCTGATGCATCAATTACGAAAAACAATGTCATTGTTCTTCTTACAATACCTTCTCTTTGTACTGGCATAATTGTAAATTTTAAAAAGTTAAACTTATATTAATTCTCCTTTTTCAGCTCCAGATAATACAACCTTCAGGCCTTTCCTGACTGGAAACTCTTCGCCTGGTTCTATTGGCTTTAGGTTTCCACTCTGAGTTTCCACAACCCATTTCGACTGTGTCGTGTTTTTAATGAAGGCGGGATACTTTCCTCCTGGATGGGCAACTATGAGCATATCAGGCTTATTATCTAAATCAATATATACTCTTGTCTTTGGTGTCAAGTAAATCTTTCGAGAACCAATTGACAAAGTCCCGGAAACAGCAAATCTTCGTTTACAGTTAATGCAAACAGAATTCTGTTCATCCTCGACGAAACTGTCATCACCACAGAAAGGACATACTACCAACCTATCCCTTAGCTCTTGTATGATTTTTTGCCATTTCGCCTCAATCATACGTTTAAGCGGGTTTTTCAAGTTTTCCTGACTGAACTCTTGTTTGAAAGTCTTTCTCAGTGATTCTGGGAATAACATCCAAAAGGTAATAACGTTATTATGAACGCCTCTTACCGGTCTGTTATCAGTATTTGTGTCATCATAAACAAATGTTGCTTCGGAGCCATAGAATTTCTTTTCATATGATTCTGTCATACAAGAACATGACAACACTTTCTTTCCTTCCAATGGATGACCTCCATAAAACAGTAAAAACAAAATAACCGCAAGGGAATACCTGTCACTATATTTGTCAGGCATGTTTTTCCCAAGAACTATTTCAGGAGCCATATAGCGCGCCTTTCCCAATATTCCAGATTGCGAACCTTGTGGCATGACATTATCATTGTCGCAAATCAACACATCTCCTGTATCAGGATGTATGAAGAAATTGCCATCATTCAAATCTTGATAACTATAACCATTTAAGTGAAGTTTCATAAACCCTTCACAAATTTTCATGGCAGCATTTAACATGGCTTCATAACTATTGAACTGCACTCTTGCCAATAGATATTGACCAAACTCGTAATATCCCTGAGGACGTAATTTCATTACGTAGCCATAGCTTCCTTTCTGTTTCGCTGTTAAATATTCAGGCCAGAGAAAGGCATCTGAAGGTGCTCCCTTTGAAATGTTTTCTTCAAGATTCTTATAAAATACATCAGAAGGTGCATGGATATACCATTTCAGGGCCATTTTAGTGCCCCCAAGTTCTACTAAGTAGACTATTCCTTGCCCACCTCTTCCTAATTCTTTTATTACTTTTGCAGACGTTCCTCCTTTAAGAGAAATATTGTCGCCAGGTTTTAATTCCACCATAATTCTTTATACTTTTAATTTAAAAACCGCCACCTTTAAGATTCACTTCATTGGCAGCCTTAACAATACTTGTATGACCACAATTGGGACATTCTACAGATTCTTGATCATGGTAACAGACAATTTTTCCACAACGGCTACAGATGTAAAAAGACTTCGATCCACAATATGGACAGCCATTGAAATCGTGGTCATACATTATCGCACCATGAACACTTTTCTGGTCAAACCCCTCATGCTTTGCAGATTTTTCTCCAATCTTAAATGCCCATACAAAAGCATAACAATTGTTTCCTCTTGGATCAACAGTAATTCCAAAAGGCTTCTTCGTTTCCTCACACATTGCCATTACGGCAAATGCTTCTTTGCTTAACTTTGTCATAGGCTATGCGTTTTTAGTTTTCATATATGTTACCATGAACTCCTTACACTTGCGTTTGTCCTGACGTAAAGCTTCAATGGAGTAGGGGCTGTATTTCTCAAACATATCCAAGCCACGACCAAGGGTGATTGTCCACCCTGTATCCGTTTTGATACAACGATCATGGAAATCTCTCAACTTGTAATCGAACTCAATCCCATATGCTAACAGGTCATCCTTGATGTCATCAAGCCTGTCTATGAGGTCTGGAATCTTCTCCTCATCCTCATTGGTGAACAAGTGCAACTTCAAGTCGTCAACAGGACGGGTGTCGATGAGCATTGTCACAAACTCCATGAAATTCTTAATTTGCCAAGGTGCACGGATATAAGGATCTTCTATGGTGATTTCATTTGCATTCTCCATGTAAGGAGCAAATAATTTCGTGTAACTGACACCAGTTTGTCCCATGCGGAAAGAGAGACTTTTTTCCTGAAGGTTTGTAATACGAGGACGCTTGGGAGCTACATTTTCTGTCGTTCCTGTTTCTCCAGAGACGTTCAAGGAGGTATTTTGTGACTGAGTATCTCCGTCATTAAGGTCAGTACTTGTAGGAACTGCATTGACAGGTACTATAAGCGCATTACTGACCTTCTCCAACGTCTCAACATTGATTTCCATGCCATTCTTCAGGTTGATATACTTGAAGACTGCAGGCTCTGCCTTGAATGTTTCGTCGATGACATAAAGCTGGTCTTTCACACGCTTACGGCTTTCGGCAGCGAAATCAATCAGCTCATATGCTTCTTCATCGGTCATCTTCCCATCAGGATATATTAACTTCATCATGCCTGAGAAGGTCTTACGGATGGCCAGATGGTCACGCTCAGACAAAGAACCGTCAAACTTGGCATATTCCTTCAATACCGCTGTCCGATCATCATTGCGAAGTTCATGAAGAACAGCTGCAATGTAGTCGGTAATCAAACCGTAGCCTTTCGAGAAGCTGTCTTTCTTCAACATCTTGATTTCCCATCCTGGATTATACAAATGGATGCGGTCAAGGAAAGCACCTTTAATAAACGAGGTTGGAATGCTCTCAAATAGATGTGAGTTCTTCAGCATATAGGGAACCGTATGCTTGGTGTTTCCGACAAAAGACATGGAGGCACTGGCTTCATGTGTTCCCTTACCACGATTAAATGACTTGTTGGCAAGGTAGTTCTGCATAGTGTCAATCAACACGGCATCAACAGAACGACCGGGCTGTTGCTCAAATTCATCCCATGCAACGACATCCCAATAACCAACTAAACCAAGTTCTTCTCTTTTCCCTGACATCCTTACGAACAGTCGGGCAGAGGTAACGTCACCACCACTGACCAAAACACCGTATGGAGAGAGTTCTTGGAACACATGGCTCTTACCTGTACCTTTCGGACCAAGTTCCATGAAGTTGAAGTTGTTCTCTACATGTGGAAGCAGACGAGCCAGTGTAATAAACTTTTCACGACGATTCATAGTTTCAGGATTCAGACCAACAGTGTGCATCATGAAATCAATCCATTCGTCAGTCGTAAAATTCTGGCGTTGTTCGATGAACTCTTCAAGATCGATGTTTGAAATCTGAATCGGCTTCAGATTTTGAATCTCCCAACGAACTTTCACATCTTCGCCGGACACATAGCCAATGGTGACAATACACCATACGCCATTGCCCGAAAGCAACTTGGGATTCTTACGGACATATTCTGTTCCAATAGGAACTCCGGATAAGCCAAGATTAGCGAAGGTGGCATTGTATTCGTCATTTTTCTCGTTAAGGACGACTGTCACCTTGTCAATAATACGGTGCTTTCCGTGTTCACGGATAATGCCCTTCACAGACTCCGATTCTGCACGGTGAACATAGTTGTTCTTAATCACCTGCTTGACTTTTTCCAGTCCTTCGTTAATTACTTCTTCGTCATCACTGGCACAATACTGTCCCAGCAAATACTCCAATACGTAGGTCGGCACGGGCAATCCTCCCTTGACAAGGAATGCCAGATCTTTTCTTACTACCTTGCCGATAAAGGCATTCATTACTTTCTGTTGCAATTCCATATTGTTAGAAGTCAAAATCGTTTTCAATTAAAGTGTTATTAGTCACGTTTTCTTTGATGAGCGGATTTAATTCATCCGCAGCATCATATATCTTCAGCTGAAGAACCTTGGCATCTACATTCTTGTTGAGCGTCAAGTCAACCTGTATCTTGCGGTTATCCAAAGAAGGATCTGTCTTATCCAAGAGGATGTCCTTCACTAGAGTAACAGGCTCATCGTTATAATAAAGAGCAACTTTAATAAGTCTCTCCTTCATATCCATTGAGACAGCCTCCGTCTGCAAAAGTTTGAAGCGCAAACGTGATGCTTGCATAGAGAGCTTCCTGTCAAGAACCATCACATTTACAGGCTGCTTGCTGTCTGTACGTTCCTGGCGGCTGGTAATCACAGGAATGATAAGTTCCTGCATAGATGCTCCACCATGAGTGAACATATATCCTCCAGAAGGAGCTGCCAGCCTGTTCGTTCCTTGTGGTACGGCCACGAAAACGTCAGCACTATTCACCATTGCCGATACCTCATCCAATGGGAATTTAACGATTCCGCTAACTTCCTTATCTGAATTGGTGAGATAGTATCGTGAACTGCGCTCCAATGTTTCTTCTGAAATCTTGTGTTTGTCTTTCTCGGCAAACTCAATGTCATTAAAGAGAAAACCGTGGTCACTTGTTACATATACCTCAGTGACATTATACGAAGCGTGAATCTTCGGAATCATCGTAGCAAGTTCCGTAATGGCTTCATGACAGCTCTGTACCACCTGCTTGGCATTGCCATCATGTCCAGTCTTGTCTATGATGTCATGGAAGATGTAAACCAGAGAATGTTTGAATATCTCACGGTTCTTGTCTTGGTTATACTCTGCCACTGTCTCAAATGGAACACAAATGGCGCCGTCCTTGAATCTTTGCAGATGCTCAGAACGTTTCTCGGTAGTGTCGAGTATATGGTTATCTACAGCCATGTCCTGTTTATCACCCTGACCATAGAGCTTTAACTCGTGATGGGGTAGTAACGATGGCTTACAGTATTTTGTCTCGGTTGGCAGCATGGCCAGAGCTGGCTTCAAATTGGCAATATGACGTGATTTGGCCAATTCGCCGATAAGTTCTTGGGCGACCTCATATCTCAGGGCATCGCTGACGATGACTACCACTTTCTTCTGGATAGGCTTGATTCGTTCCTCATAGAAGTCGTGTTGACGCAACAGGTGCACTTCCTTCATGCCTCCTGCATCCTTGATACAACGAGTCCATTCCAGATTCATGCGGTTACAGAGTTTACTGTAGTTCTGGTCAAGTTTGCCCTTGGTCTGCTGAATTGTAGCGAACAAATCACAAGAAGGATCAATCTTGAAGAACAATTCCTCTGCCTGACGATAAAGTTGGTCTATCACATAATAGTCTTCCTGATAGCGCATCACATATTCGTCAGGGGTATTAAGCGTCAGAGAGCCCAGTGATAAGGCCTTCTGGTATAAACGGGCTACCAACAGACTATAGTCCATAACTTGCGCCATTACACCATGGTCATTATGCTTTATCATTAAGTCTTCCACTCTGTTCACCACAATTTCCGGCTCAGTTTCTATCTTGCTCTCCAGTAATGTTTTGATGATGGGCAGACAGAGACGTTCTGGAACGAAGTAATAGTTGGCCTCAGTTCCGTACCAGCGAATAAGTTCCTCATCATGGATGTCAGCACCTTGCTCGTCAAAAAGTTCCATCAAAGCCTTGGCAGATTTTTCTTGGCTTAATGCCAGCTCCAATATACGGTTCATCTGCTGCAAGGCAATACTGTCGTTGATGCGGTTCTGCTTATAGTTGTCCGCACTGACAGGAGCAAGATTTTGGACAATGGCATTGTACTTCAATACCTTTACTATATTTCCGACTTTGGATGCTGAGTTTTCATCAAATGCCACGCTGAAAATGTCGATAAGCTTCTGTTTCAGGGCTTCATTGACTTCCTTACAACCTCTCATCTTCACATAGAAGTCTGTCTCCTTCTGCTTTTCGCTTTCGCGCCCCAGAAGGAGAAGCCTTACTATAATGGCATCCCAGTCCAATATACGCTGCTGTCCCATGTAATTGCTGATGAAGCCACGCACGAACTTATCCGTAGTGATGCTCTTGTCTTGATAATAAGGTGCAAATAACTTCTGCATCTTCTCAGACTGCAACTGCATGATGTTCCGCTCAACAAAGCGTACCAGTTTCTTGTCACTGTCTGGCAGGCCATACTGCTGAATGAAAGCAGCATAGTCCTGACTATGATATTCCATGTTGGCAACCAACAAGTCCATCAAAGGGAATGTCTTCTGTAAAGACTTTACCTGTATGGGTGATGGCTGATGGAGCATCAGGATTACCTTGTCATTCTGCCATTCGTTATCGAGACGATACTTCAATGTGAACCAGTCTCCCTTGCAATCGACATATCGATAGCCAGTGAGCCATTCAACGCCTTCCAGCTCTGCGGCCAGGAACTCGTTGTTGAAGATGAAGAGTACCTTTAACTCTGGGTCTCGGTCGAAATAATCGTATATTTTCTGTTGTACTGCACTCATATGATAGTAGGATTTTTGTTATAATTCAGATAATCTGTTAAACACATCCTCCAACTTTTTGTAAAGGGAGTTCTCTGAAGAAGATATCCATTCGTAGGAATTGTCAACTTCGCTTCTCGTAAATCCAAGATCATCGAGAATGAATACAATTTCATCTGGGTAATCACTGCGCTTCTCATTGTCAAATGCGAATGACACCCAGAAAGTTTCGAGGTTCCAGTCATTTTCATGAATGGAGGCTTGGATATCTATGTGGTACTTATTTCGCTTATAGGTATACCCTGAGAGTTGAATGTATGGAGTTACATCGCCTGTTTTTTGCTCTATGTAATTAGGCTCAAATAATGGAGAAAACTCCATCAAATTATCTTCAAAAAATTTAAGCCAAAGATTATAGGTGTAAAGTTCCACATGATATGAATTTCTAAACCAATATCTAAGAACCAATAGCTGGTCTTTATCAAAAGCCATAAATCCTTTTTCTGAAACCTCAAATATCTTTGGGTTTGAAATCAAAATGTCCCTCCAACGTGTGCCAGTTTTTGCATTTTTACACTGTTTCTCGAAGGAACCTGTAATGTCGTTCAAATCTGTGACATTATCAAATGCTGACTTAACAAAACCTTGGCTTTCCAGAAGTTCTTCTCTTGTCTCATTTATTCTCAAAAGTCGCTTCCAGCTATGGTCACGTTTGACATTCTTTGCTACAGTTTCCGTAGAAAGAAGATTGAACCTGTCATTGGATGCTTCCATAAGATAGTCACCTTGTGCAAGTACCGCACGTTCGAAACAGTAGTCTTTGTCATTATGTCTTATTCCGTTTGCATTTAGGTCAAACATATATGAAGCTATTTTAGCATAACGTTTGAAGAGAAGAAGTTTTTCGTTTTCTTCTTGTTCTGGCCAATTCAGTTCGTGATTCTGTTGATAGTCATCACAAATGCCAGAGAATTGAAGTACAAACCCAATCTGTCCATTGAAATATGGATGTTTCTCTGTTTCCTCGATACATTGTTTCCATTTTGGTCGGTCAACGAGTTGTGCTTTAATACATTCTTCTGTACATTGATGTGTGGCAAAACCAGTAATTGAATGATTCTTAAGATGGTTGATGATGACGTTAGCAAATGGCAAGAGCACATTTACAGACCGGATGCCACGAGCCATGTCGTCATTACCATCTATAATGGAGTTGTCTGGATGTGATATGTTATGAATAACTCTCATCCACTCATCAATACCATCTCCATTACATTGATTAAGAACCAAGAACCTTACATAGGCATAGAACTGTATGCGTTCATTTCGAGTAAGGTTATTCTCTATTACTTTCTTAAAGATACCTTCTTCATCAAAATAGAACTTATATTCTTCTGAGACATAGTGTTTTATGCCATCTTTACCGTTGTAAAGAGCATCAAGGGCATCTACCAAAGATAAGACAGCATCTTTTGATAACGCCTTGGTTGATTCGTATTTATTAAAGGTAAGACTCTTATAATCATTATCTGAACTCATAAGCACATCTAGGGTTTCGTCAGAAGTAGCTTTTGGTGCCAACTCCACCTTTGATGCATAATGACACGTAAGAATGACTCGTATAAAATTCTCAATGTATGAATCAAGGTTATGAGCCTTTCCATTCTTGCAGTATTGCCAGAATAAAGTTGTCCACTTGGTATCAATATTATATGAGAAGTACTTATACAAATCAACTTCGGTTTCTTTCGACGAATATTTTATCTTGTACTTCTTGTTCTTCAAAGAAGAATCGCTGTTAAGTAACCCTTTGATGTATTGCTCAAATTTGGCCTTGAAGTTCTCAAATTTGGAAAGAGGCTTACCTCTGGAATTCATCTTGATGTACAAGTCATCCGTTAACTTGTATTCCTTCAAATCCATGAAAATAAATGTTATGATGGGATTGGTCTCGTCCATCAGACTGGTAAAGAACTCTTTCTTACCGTTGAATTTCTGACAGATGGCATCCAGCATAACCAGCATTGACTGGACAGTGGGATCGTTGTTCCATATACGATAGTACCAATGCTCATTTTTCAGAGTTGCAGATAAGGAAGGAATATCATGGCCTTGCTTGTCCTTAACAGTTAGCAAATTAGTCATATCCACATTAGCTTTCATCAATGCATCACAGAAATCAATACTGCTCTGACGTGTCTCATAAGTAAATTGAGATTTTTCACCATCTAACAGTTTCTCCTTGAACTTTGCTTTCAGTTCAGTATCGTCTGATATCTGATATAAGAACCAATGAAGAAGAAACAGGGTTGTCAACCTCTGCTGGCCGTCAAGAGGTATGAAATGTACACGCTCATTTTCATCATCTCCTTTTTGAAGTGTGCCATAGACGAAATCCAAATCCCTATTGGGTCTGTTCTCTTGCAGATATGTGTATAAAGCATCAAGAAAGTCCGTTCTGACTTCTTTCGTATCATCATTAGTCCTTCCCTGAGCATAGTCTCGTTGAATAATAGGAATAACGAGCTTGAAGTTCTTCTGAGAGAAGATCTTAATAAACGATAGACGTTCACCTTTGTATGCTGTCATATTTTGTGCCATAACTACTATGCTTTAATGAAAGGGGAAACAAGTGATTTAATACTGTCAAGATAATCATTGGCATCTGATTCCTGCCATGACATCAGACTGTTGCTTTTCCTGGAGTAATACTTCAAGAATAGATTCTTTGTGGCAATAGGGACAAATATCCCCATCTTGTCATTAGATATGATACGCTTCCGCTTGATGGGGAAGTAGGCATTACCATAACTACGATTTGTCTCCTGGTCAAGTAATGCCAGATTAGCAATACTGTCTTTGTCTGTAATCTTGTCTTCCATGAAATGTGACTGAACTTTTTTGAATGCTTCGTCAAATTCGGTGTCATTGATCTTGTCAACAGTCTTGGACAATTCTACGATTCTTTCAATCACATCAAGTTCAGACCGGAGAGAGAGAAGATTAGCCTTTTCCTGAATGTCGGAACTGTCACTGTATAAGGTAATCTGTTCTTTCAAAGACTCAATATAATTCTCAATGTCTTCATCAGATGAACTTCCCACAAAATACTCAAACATATCTGTTATCCAAAGCCTTCTTTGGTTTTCATCTGTAATAAGTTTGTCTGTTTGGGAGCATACATGCTCAATATCCCATTTTTCAACTTTGTATTTGTTGAATGGGAATCGCAGATCTGACTTTTTGTCCTGAAGAACGGTCAGGATGTTAAACAATAGTAAGATCTTCTTGACGTTGCCTTTACTGTCATTGAAAGATAAGTCATCAAGGTTAATACCTGCAACTTTCTCTGAAATCTCGTTTTTGATGAATTCATTGAGGAACGTAGTCTTGTTCATGGACGTTGAAGCGTCCATAAGCCTCTTAATGTCAGACTTATATTCAATCAAGAATCCGATATAGTGATAGAGTGTTCTATCCTCAAACCACTCTTCAAAAGTCTGGAAGACTTCCTTAACTCCATCCCATATCTTATCTATACGTGCTTGGTCATTTCTATAATGCTCTTTGTCTGTTTGAAGTTGCTCCAAATCTTTGCTAAACTCATTGAATGTATGGTAGAACTCTGAGTCCTTCGTCCTGTTCTTCATGAGGTCGAAGATAAACTCTATTCGGTTCTCGTACATGAATGGATTGTCCGTTCTGTACAAGAAATACCAAAAAGAATCATCCTGAAGCTTCTGTTCGATACGATTCCATTCGGCAGCAATCTGTAACTGCTTCATTGTGACATCCGTATCTACGAAATTACCCCTACGAAGCAGAAGAGCCTTTATCAGTTCTGCATTTGTCAGTGGTATCTTTCCTATATTGAGACGAGTAAATATATCAATTGAAGTTGCGGATTCCTCATCCATAACTTCATACCAAATCACTCGAACATTTTTAGCCTTGTCAATGTTGGTGTCGGAATCTATGGACTGTTCCAGCAAAGCACGGGCAATCTTCAAATCATCGTCTGGATTAGCATAAAACCACGACGAAACAGCGTCGTGAACCAACTTCATATAATAGAAGTCAATAAATTCGTCAGCTTTTGCAGTACTATTGTTGATGTTTTGGAGAAAACATTGTGAGTCATATTCAAGTCTGGTCTCATACTTGATATTGTAAAATTTGAATTGACGATAATTTACTTGACATATCTGCTCAATACTTTTTAATACTATATAAAGTGTTGTGAGACGTTGTTGGCCATCTATTACTTCATATCCTTCTGTAATTACCGAATGACCATCCTCTATATCATTCCATGTTTTCTTTTTTACAACGATAGGTTGAAGGCAATAGAACTCTCCAGCCTTAACCTGATCGTTATCAATACGCTTGCAGAACTCCTTAAAGTCATTGAGCATCTGTATAACTTGCCCATCAGACCATCGGTAACCTCTTTGATAGTCAGGTATGAAGAAGTTTAATCCAGAGAGAGAGCGGATGCTTCTTAATTCTATATTATTTGTAGCCATATAATACGTTATTTCTTATTCTTACTTAATTTTAGCTAACACATCACCGAACTTTGCGTAGTTTACTACTACGCCGTCATCAAGGTCGAATCCTATTTGTTCGTCAGCAACGACATGAAGGCGGTCGTGGTACTCACGGCACTCATGGATCTGCTTGATGATATTGTCGAGCTGCTTGCGCTCCTGAGAATTCAGATTGGCAGCGTTTGCCTCCATCTCGTTTTGCTTCTGAATGAGCCATTCGATATGGGGTAGGAGATACTTAGTGCGGATGCGCTCTGCAGTATAAGCATCCATGCGGTGCATATATGCCAGACATTGGAATGCTCCTTTCTTTGAAGAGAACAGCCAGTAGATAGGACGGTTCTGGTACATCTTTTTGTGGTCTTTCCAGAAGTCCTTCACAAAGTAGTCGTCAATGCTCTTACCCAGACACTTCTCGATGAAGTTCAGGTTCTCAACCAATGAATCCTCACCAAAGGCTGCTACGAGCCATTGTTTGAAACGCAAGGTGGCGTTGTCTGCAAAGTCGCTCTGGGCTGACATCAGCGGAATGATGCCGTCATCGTCTGGCTCGAAGCGACTGTCAGGCACTTGCTCATTGTACTGCTCAAAACCATCACCTTGGTTGGCAAGGATGAGTCCGGGCTTGTCGATGGAATAACGTCCCATCATACAGCCAATGGAATAGCTGATAAGTTGCTTCATCAATACATCCCTGTTCCAACGTATTGTGTCTCCATATCCAGAATTATCTCCTGGTGCAGGAACAATACTTATCTCTCCTTGTTGGAGGATGGTGATTTCTCGTGTGGGAACGAATGGCTCTAATTCGTCCTGCAATCCATAGATTTCAATGAACTGGCGATTTAGGTCTTCTTCATTGTCTTTTAGCTGATAGAATCGAGATTCACATAGCTCTTCAAACTCATTCACGAAGTTCTCTATGCGGTAGGATGTGGCATTACAACCATCATTTCTGAATTGGTTGCATAGAGCGACAAGGGGATTGCTCTCAAAGTCCCAAGATGTTTCGTGGGAGTCCCAGTCATCCTTTGAAATTGAAATATTGAGTTTTACCAACTCTTTTGTTTTATCTAAAGCCTTTATAAAAGGTAATTTGCTTATTGCTCCAGCTGTAACCATCAACGTTGGCGACAAAGCAAGTAACAAATTCTTTGCTACGCATGTATTTAGGAAACCTCCAATTTCATAAATATCTCCACCAATAGAAAAAAGACACATACCCTTAGACTCAGATAAAGAGTTACATGTATATCTAAAGGATGGAGAGTTTGAGCAAACATCTCCCCATGAAAATGATGGTTGAAATTTGTATTTATCTTGATAATCCTGGCAATTTCGCTTTTCGGCTTTAGCACAACGAATTACTTCATACCCGTTATCTTTCCAATTTATAATATATTCGTTATTACCATACCATTTCCTATAACTACCGCCTTTAGTTATTGGGTACCATTTTTCGATAGAATTTATTGTATCTTCATAAGATTTCGCATTAAAACGAATGTTCGAGTCAGATACTTCATGCCATAACCGCATGAATCTGGAATTATCTCCAGTTATTATTCCTTTTGACCCCCAAGCTAATTCACCTATTGAAACATTATCAAATAAGGACACAACAGTATCGCTTATCCAATAAACAATAGGATTTCCAGGAATCTTTTCAAAATCTTTCTGAGAAACCGAGTTAAAATAAATCTCACTTGTTCTTGAAGAATTTGTGGTTATAGCACGGAAAAACATATTCTCTTTATCCGCACAGTTCTTCCCTTCCACCAAGCGGAAGTAAATTCCACTGCTGAAAGTGGAATCTTTTATATTCGTGATGACAAATGATGCGTTTTGAACCACTTCACCTGAGAGCTCATCAAATGTATGTGGACCAAGTTGAAGCAGACTATCAATATGGGCGTTTTTGAGGACACTTTTACGAAGATCATCAAATGAAGTCTGAAACATCCAACTCTGCATGTTTATCATACCGTACTTGCCACAATCAGCCAGACGGTCTATTGCAACATCCATGAACACAGCAAAGAGGTCTGCTTTGCTCTTGGGATAGTTGTTCTTCACATAGTTAGAAAGCGTAGTGTCGAAGCGTCCACTTCCCATATATGGTGGGTTCATGCAGATTGTAGCATACTTGTCAGTAAGAGCTAAAATGATACGCATATATGGCAGCAACAGACGGTTCTCTTCTGTAACAATCTCACCTTGTGCTAATTGCTCCTCATATTCTTCAACACGAACCATCACCGTATTTCGGGTGGCATCAGACAGGTAGAACTTCATGATGCTACCCAATGTGTCGGCATTGTTCATCAGCTTTAGTGATTGCCTCAGTTCCTCCAACATCTTTTGGTTACTGCCCATCAAGAAGTTGGGAAGTGCTGCATCGTAGTTAGGCAATACCTCGTTAATAGGGCGAGGCATAGAATACACTCTTGGCATCACCTTGGCATCGAGGAAGGACTTGTCTTTTCCACAAGCTTTCATCAACAAGGCGAAGGTGGCCAACTGCTTGGCACGGGTGTCAATATCGACACCTATCAAGTTGTAGCGGAAAATGTTCTTGATGGCATCTGTCCGGCTATAGCCCTCATTGACATAGAGGTCATAGAGTAAGTCAAACGCCTCATTTAATATATGGCCTGAACCAGAAGCAAGATCTGCAGTCTTTAAGTCCTTCAAGTCTTCAAAATGGAAGATGGCCTCATTAGGAGTCTTCTCCGTAAGCTCCACAAGATACTTCCATTTGTCTTTAAGTTCATCTTCGTATGGGTTGTTGTCAAGATAGATGCGCCCGATGGTGTTCTGCACCATGTACTTCACAATCCAGTTGGGCGTAAAGATCTGCGTGGCAGGAGCAATCTCATCAGGGTCATACTTTCCTTTCTTGGCAAAGGCTTCATCCTTACGGTCGGAGATATAGAACTGGTAGAGCCATCCTATCAACTCTGCACTTGCATACTGTTCTTCCGTGATGAACTCCGTATGGTTCACCATATCAAGAAAGCCTCCTTCAGAAAGAATATTAACCGGCAGCAACAACTCTGTATAGTCTGCTATTGCGCCAAAACATTTGTTGATGATGGGATTGTCGTGGCAATATGCCACAATTAGTAATGCGAACTGTTCCGAAGTCTTGCTGGGGTCATCCAGTAGGTCAAACAGTTGTGTACGAACATTCTCATTCATCTGTGGCAATCGTCCCTGAGTCGCTTCATTCACGATGATAGGGACGTGAATATCATCGTTCTCATATTCAAGTATAGGGGAAATAAAACCACGTTTCTCCATAATACGAATAGCCATGAAACGGTTGAACCAAGTGTAAGCTGCTTCCTCAGCCACCTCACGGATGCTTCGTGACTGAACATTTTGGTAGAGTGACATCCATTTCCGATAGAAGTCCGTACTCACCACATCGTTCATAAACACGGCACCGCCCTCCATTTCCTGCGGCAGTTCCTGTGCCTGACCTGTCTTCAAATCAAAGCCAAGCGACTGCAAGCGGTTCTTAACCCCTTGCATCAATATTGTACGAGCTTCTGTAGCGAAGCGTTTTAGTCTTCCAGTGTCCATTTTCTTTCTTTATTTCCAAGCATCCCAATCGTCAGCATAGCTAAACCCTCCGTATGCACTACCGAAGGTCGTGTCTCTGCTGGTTTTTTGATGATGTTCTTCTTCTAAACCTCTAATGTTCTCAAATATATCTTTGAATGGCTTCATAACTATGTTATCATTCTCTGTACTAATAGCCAGCCCGTAAGCAGTTGAGAGAATAGGACAAAGTTCTTCATCAATGATTTCGTCAATGTCCTTTATTGATTTGGCATTCCATTCTTTATGTGATATTTGTTTCCTGTCTTGATAACCACCATAGCAAACACGGAGGCTTTTGAATGTACTACCACCACCACAATACACCAATGGCCGACTCTTCAGTGCGTCCAAAAGACGGTGTACCTGCAATCTTGTCTGCTTCTTGAACTCATGCTGAAGTTTATTCTTCAAATTGTCACAGACCTGATTAACTTCACTGATAAAAACATTCCTTCTCCCTTGATTGATTTCTGATGCATCTTGTACATTGACAACCGTTCC
>JAEEGL013364973.1_pt1 | contig 15903 bp, 1 predicted proteins | sample 9134231 | NCBI WGS metagenome assembly JAEEGL01 (sample SAMN16246548, study PRJNA631951) | gut metagenome | biome: gut microbiome; feature: rumen; material: fiber-attached | host: Bos | place: Iran: Karaj | collected 2018-10 | reverse complement strand
GACCTACAAGAGATTGTAGAGGCTCAAATTGTAAACCTTGCCCGTAAGATTTCCGAAAGGGAAGATTTAGAAAACGAGCAAAAGTTTGAGTACATCAGACGTCTTTATGAGTATCAGCCTACTTTGAGTGCCCGCGATAATGACCGTATCAATAAGCAGCAGTATTCTACTCCTGCGCCAATGGCATTCTTGATGGGCCAGTTCGTTGATCCAGAGCACAAGGCAGAAAGCGGATTGGAGCCATCTGCAGGTAATGGAATGCTTACGGTAAATCTGCCAAAAGAGAAGATGCACGTTAATGATATTGACGAAATGCGCCTCTCTAACTTGCAGAAGCAGGGATTTGGTAAGGTAACTAGTCAAGATGGTACAATGCCATTCGAGCAGAAAGCCTACGATGTGGTTGTTACCAACCCACCATTTGGAAGCACAGAGCCTAAAGACTATGACGGATATAGCATTTCTGGCTTAGAGCATCAGATGGCTATCAATGCTTTGGATTCAATGAAAGATGATGGACGTGCCGCAATTATCATTGGTGGCAACACAGAGTACAAGGATAATGGAACAATCAAAGGTAAGGATAAGGCCTTCTTTAACTACCTGTATTCTCACTACAATGTAGTTGACATCATCAATATAGACGGAAAAGCCATGTACGCAAAACAGGGTACTGGATACAACGTCAGAATGATTCTCATTAATGGTCGCAAACAGGCCGATGGAAGTTTTGCACCTGTTCAAAGCAAAGCAAGAGCAGAGCAAGTTAAATCTTACGACGAACTATATAACAGAGTAAACGATGATATACTATCAGACAACAACAAGCCCGCTAGTGTTCACAACACAGAAAGCGGAGAAAGTACAGGAGTGGATGATAACAGAAATGTTGAAACTCCTGTTGAAGAGGGAGTACGAAACGTACGAACCGAAGGAGGCAGCAGACAATCTGAACAGCGTCCTGATAACGGATCAGATGTTTCGGGAAGTACCGCTACCACCACAGGAAACACCACACAAGGAAACGGAGGAATTTCCGAAGGAGAGCGAAATGACGTGGTGGGTGAATCAGTTTCTAATGACGGAGGCAGGACAGAAACTACTGAGCCAAGTGAACCAACCTCTACAGGAACAGAACGAGAACAGTCTGAATCTGGACGAAATGACTCTGAGCGAGTATCTGCCGAGCCTAGCAAACCCAGCAGAACCGAGCAACGAGGGGCCGAGCCTGCACAGCAGACTGAACAACCCGAATCCAAGCGAGGATTAGGAACTGAAAAGGTTCCATACAACAAGCAGAGTGACAATCCATTCACTTTGCAATCCCTCATGCCTGCAGACCAAGCAGACGAGGTTAAGAAAACACTCGAAGGATTGGGCGACGTTGACCAATTCCTAGTTGACGAATTGGGATATTCTAGCAAGGATGAGTTACACCAGGCACTTGCAGCAGAGCAGATTGACTCTGTAGCAATGGCTATTCATCAGATGAACCAAGGTAATGCCTTTATCATTGGCGACCAAACAGGTATTGGTAAGGGCAGACAGGCAGCAGCGCTTATCCGCTACGGAGTAAAGAAGGGTGGTTTCCCCGTATTTATCACCGTAAAGAAAGGCCTGTTCTCTGATATGTACCGTGACCTTTGCGATATCGGTAGCCCAAAGTTACGTCCGTTTATTTGGAGTGCAGACGATGCACAGCATTCTGGTGCCGTTACAGATAAGGATGGTAACGTGATATACCAAATGCCATCAGCCAAAGAGCAGAAAAGCGTTGTTGAGTATATCAATCAACATGGAAAACTGCCAAAGGAATATGACTACGTTCTTACAACATACGACTCTTTCAAGAGTGGTACTATGGATTATGAGAACGGACAGAAGAAAGCACGCAGTTTCGGCAAGAAACAACCTAGTGCAATCCATTATAACGGACAGGCAAAACGTGACGCATTAGAGCGCCTTGCAGAAAATAGTTATGTTATCATGGACGAAAGCCATAATGCAGGTGGCGAAGGTAGTAACGTAAGTAACTATCTGCAGTACATTACAACTAAAGCCAAGGGATTGACATTCCTTTCTGCAACATTCGCCAAGCGCCCCGGTAATATGCCTATCTATTCGCTAAAGACTGCCATTGCAAAAGCAGGTGTAGAAGTTGGTGAGCTGATTGATGCCGTTAAGCGTGGTGGTGCTACATTCCAAGAAATCATGTCGAAGGCTCTTACGGGTGCAGGTCAGATGATTCGCCGTGAGCGCGATATGACAGGTGTAACTATCGACTGGAGAGGCATAGAGGACGAAGAGGTAATACAGAAACAGCGAGAGCAGTACGATGAAGTAATCGGTCTCTTCAACCAAATTATCAACTTCCAGCGCACATACGTTGACCCAATTATTGATAATCTCAATGATGAAGCAGCGGAAGAACAAGGTTCAGTTGATCATACTCCAGGAACCAGAGATATGGGTATCAACAATACCCCATTTGCTAGCCGCACCTATAATATGGTTCAGCAAGTTCTTCTCTCTTTGAAAGCAGAGGAAGCAGCAAAGCGTGCCATTGAGCATTTGAAGAATGGTTATAAGCCTGTTATTACCGTAGCGAATACCAATGAAGGCGCAGCAGATGAAGTAGCAGCAGCCGATGGCGAGTCTATGGAAATGCCAGATTTGAGTGTTAATCTGAAGAAGGGCCTGCGTGGTACACTTCGCATCACCTCAAAGGATTCCAACGACAACGCAACAAATTCTGAAATTCCTCTTGAAAAGTTAGGTGAGGAAGGAAAAGCAAAGTATCTTGAAATCATGGAAGCAATCGAGAATGCTTCTACAGGTCTTAGCCTTTCTCCTATTGACGTTATCAAGAATGAATTGAAGAAGGCCGGCTATAAAGTTGGTGAGTTGACAGGACGTAAGTCTGAGTTTATATATAATGAAGATGGAACCGTCAAGCGTGTTAAGAGACAGGACACCGATAAGAAAAAGGTTGCAGCCGACTTTAATAATGGCAACCTGGATGCACTTATCCTTAACAGAAGTGCAGGAACAGGTATCTCACTCCACGCATCTACAAAGTTCAAAGACCAGCGCCAACGTATCATGATTGTTGCACAGGCACAGGGCGATGTGAACGATGAAGTTCAAATCCGTGGCCGTATTGACAGAACAGGACAGGTGCTTAGAGGTAAGTATGAATATGTTGTTTCTCAGATACCTTCTGAGCAGCGCCTATTGATGATGTTGAAAGCGAAGTTGCGCTCGTTGGATGCAAATACTACTTCTTCTCAGAAGTCAAAGTTCAATGAAATGGACGTACAGGACATCATCAACAAGTATGGTGACAACATCGTTATTCAGTACCTTGCTGAGCATCCAGACACCTATTCGAAGTTGGCAGACCCTCTTAAATGGGGAGAGACGGTATTTGTTGAATCTGCAGAGTCTCTTGTGGCCAGCGCACAGAAGGTTGCAGAGGACGGAGGAACAGCAAGCAAGATACTTGGTCGTATGGCCCTCCTTACCGTTAAGGAACAGGAGAAGATGCTTGACGAAATCGGTGAAATGTATAAGACCGAGATTGAACGCCTCAACGAAATGGGTGAGAATGACTTGGAGATTACCGAAATGCCATTGAAGGCAAAGACACTTGGCAAGCAAGTATGGGAGCAGGGTGTGGAGCCTGGAGGCAAGAATCCGTTTGCTGATAACACCTATGTAGAAAAGGTAGAAATGGATGTGCTCAAAAAGCCGATGAAGGCTAGCGAGGTTAAGGCAGCACAGGCGAGACTACTTGGAGGCAAGTCTTGGGATGAATATAAGCAAGGTGTTCTTGACAGAGTAGAAAAGTGGGCTGAGAAGAAAAAGGCTGAGACCACAGAAACTATTACTGCAAGGGCAAAGAAAAAGGCCGAGGCAGAGAAAGAGAAGTATCTTAAGGGTGCTAAGAAGGCACAGGATAAGAACCAAATGACCGATGAAGAGATCGAGCGAAACGCTGGTTATCAATACGACAACTTCTATAAGGAAGAAATGTCTAAACTTGATAATGCTCTTGTTGCAATCGACTCTCAGAAACAGGCATTTGTTGATGCTCTCGAAACCTTCACTACCGATGGTGTGTATGCTCTTCCTAGCAATATATATGATTTGGAGAGCATGACCTTTGAGCCTGGATTTGGCAAACTGATTGATATAAAGATTAACGATAACTTATCTCCTACGACTAGCACAATGTCTTTTGCTACTCTTGATGGCCGCAGAAAGATTACAATACCTATCAACGGACGTGTAAAGCAGCAGAAGGGAGAGAAGCGCGAATTGTTCCCTGTTATCAATTCGCTTACAGCACAGACAAAGAGCAGTTGGTTTGGCGCAAACGTAGCAAACACCCTTAAAGTCCTAGAGCAGAATATTGACAACTGGGATAAACTGACATCTACTGCCACACGAAAGGAAGGTTACATTATTACAGGTAACCTCTTGAAGGCACTTGTATCTACCAGAGAACAGGGCAAGGGTGGAAAGTTAATCAGTTACACCACAGACACAGGCGAGGTAAGGCAAGGTATCCTCATGCCAGATGGCTTTGAGCCTGCAGGCCTTACTAGCAAAACTCCAATCTCTGCAAAGAAAGAAGAGTTGAAATATAATGGTGATAAAGTAACTAGCGCAGATGGTGACGTTACCATCAAGGTTACCAATCGTTGGAATTGGAGTACACATTCTTATGACACACTAGAGTTGTCTGTGCCAAAATCAACTAAGAAAGGTGGCAAATACTTCAATGACGAAACACTTCTCTCTCTTGTGCAAGGTCAGTTTGAGGGTTCAAGTAAGATGCGTGCAGAGTTTAAGATGGATAATCTTGATGCTGTATTAAAACGCCTCGATGAACTAGGTGTTACTGTTGCAGAGGAACACAAAGAAGATAGCTCAAGCAATCGCAGATACGATGTAGGCGAAGGAAATAGCAAAGTGACGCAGCAAAAGTCTCGCATTGCCAGCCACATTGATTCTCTCCTTGACAAACTTGGAACCAGAGAGCATACAACCGTCTATAACTCTTTTGATGAATTACCCGAAGAGGATAAGGAGTATGTTCGTGAAATGGAACGCAAGGGAAGGAAAGTACGCGGTTGGTATGAGAAGGGTCATATCTACCTCTATCTTCCTCACATTGACTCTGAGTACCAGGCAGAGAAAACTATCTGGCATGAGACGGTAGCCCACCACGGACTGCGCGAGTTAGTAGGAGAAGAGAACCTTAACAAGTTGCTCACTCAGTTGTGGCTAACTCACAGAGACGGAGAAATGGGTGCATGGGTTACTGAGCGTATGCAGAAAAATGGTTGGAAACTGAATGAGGCCATTGAAGAATATATTGCTAGAGAGGCAGAGAAGAATCCGTTCAAAGAGCCTTCTTTGTGGCAGCGCATCAAGTGGCTACTCTCTGATATATTCCATAAACTAGGTTTCCATACAGAGCCTACACTTAATGACGTTAAGTATCTGATGTGGGTAAGCCAGAATAACTTGAACCCTCATGATCCTACTACCAAGATAAAGCGTGACTCTTTCCTATTCAAATTAAGGAAGGAGTCACAGAGTGCCCCATACGTAAACATGAACGCTAGCAGGGTTGAGGATATCTACAATCCTGATGCCGAAGATGCTTATGACGAAGGCACCCGTTATTCAGAAGAGACAGACGAAGAGGTTATTAAGCGTCTGGAGAGTGAGCCAAAGATTAAGACCTACAGAGCAATGGTAATGATTGATGGCAAACTCTATCCTCCAATGTCAACCAAGACGGATAGCAAGACGCTACGCAATCCGTCAGAACTTGGAAAGTGGGAGAAATCAGACGAGGCGCCCGAAAAGGCAAAGGAGATAAACGGCAAGTGGTACTTCACATTGAATAAGGATAGTGGTTCACCTGTAAGGGACGTGGCCTATAACCCTTATATTCACTCTTCTACCACAATGCTTAACGACCAGTTCAAAGGTGCAGAGGCACGTCCCAACCTTGTGGTCGTTGAAATGGAAGTACCCGCTAGCGAACTTACAAGCGGATATAAGGCTGACAAGGCACATCTTCCTGTAGGTAAGCATGCCTGGAACGCAGGCGCGATTCAGAAGTACCTAACAGGTACAAGAGAGGTTGTTCTTAGCCGTTGGGCAAAGCCTGTTAGAATTGTACCTGCAGAAGAGTTTGCAGACCATGTAGCAAACTTGGTAAAGGGACAGGTTGACGTATTCCCCTCTGCAATCGTTACACCTGAGCAGCGTGCAGCATTGGAGAAGAAAGGTATCAAGTTCGTAAAGACCGATGGCAACCTCAAAATACAAGAGGGTGAGAATAAGGGCAAGATATACAACTATGGCAAGCGTCTGTACGACCAGGATATCGACAACCCCGCCGATCAGTCCGCAAAGATGGTGTATGAAGAGCGTATGAATACTGTTAAGTCCGTATTTACCGAGGCTTATCAGGATGCTATGGTATCTTTGAAGCACGCTCAGAACGCTATCGCGAAGGATAAGGAGATACCCGATTCTCAAAACGCTTACATGGCCGAGAACCTTATGCACGGCAAGAATAAGAACGAACAGGACTTGTATAATGCAGAGTTCCGTGACCCACTTATTGAATTGCTCAACAAGATTATAAAGGCAACCGGTATGAAATGGGGCGATATAGACCGCTATGTATATACAAAGAGTGGCCTAGAGCGTAACCGCGAGTTCTTTGTAAGAGACAATGCGGGTAAGTCAAAGAATAAGAATGTCCTGGATGATTGGAAGAAACTCAAAGCAGACCTCTTCGATGATTTGCAGAACGACCGTATTACCTTTGATGGATATCTCGCTGAAATGGATTACTTCATTCTTAATGAGATAGATAACGAGTATAAGGCAGAAGAGAATGACTATTCCGGCTTCCGTGCAATGTTTGGTGATGATAAAGGAAACTATGATGAGACTGCAATCATTTCAGACCTCATGGATACAGAGGACATGATCAACGACGCTAATCTTAACAACGTCAATAACCTGTGGTCATTGATAAATGGTGCTACACGATACGGCCTAGAGCGTTACCGTATGGCAGGCATGAAGTCTGACGAACAGATTGACGATGTAGAGCAGATGTTCAACTTCTATGTTCCCATGCGTGGATTTAAGAAAGAGACGGGTGAGGATATGTATCAGTATTTCACCAACAAGGGATTGCGTAGTTCTTACGTTGGCGGTCTGTTGAAGCACGCTAAGGGTCGTGGTTCTGAGGCTAACTATCCTATCTCCACCATCTTTGCTATGAGCTACAAGGCTATCTCTGACTGCAACCAAAACCTTGTATGCCAGAAACTCTATCGCCTGTGCGAGGCCAATCCCAATGACCTTATCATACTGAGTGATTCTTGGGCAACATTGAACCCGACTACAGGAGAATATGAAGAGGCCTATCCTAACATCACGGATGATATGTCAGAAGAGGATATCCGTCAAGAGACAATAGCATTCGAAGAGCAGATGAAGAATGAAGAGGCAGCAGGTAATGCAAAGAAAATCTATGGAAAGGCAAAGTTTGCCTACAAGCCTGTTGACAAACGAAAGAAGTCTGAGCACATCGTGGAGGTTCGTATCAATGGCGCATACAAGAGAATGACCGTTGTAGGCAATCCTCGTATGGCACAGGCTCTTAACGGCCAACTGAGATTTGAGCATGGCGATAACGTATTCTCAAAGTGGAATGCAAAGATTAAAAACATGATGTCTGCACTGTTTACATCTTACTCTCCTACCTTTGCTCTTAGGAATATGTGGCGCGACTGGACGCACTTTAGAGTAATGCTTGGTGTCCGTGAAGGCAACGGCTATGCGTCCGCAGCAAACGGATATTATCGTAAGTCTCTATTCAAGATGGTTGGCCTGTTCAAGAAGTATCGCAATGGCACCCTCGATACAAACAAGGAGATTGAGCGCGACTTTAAGGACTTCATGGATAATGGTGGTATTACGGGCTTCGTTATGATGCAAAAGGTTGACGATATCCAAAAGGATATGGAGAAAATCTACAAGCAGCAGAAGGAAGGTAAGCCTATCAGACTGACCTATAACTTCTGGCAGAAGATATTTGACCTTATGGAGGCTTTCAATGAGGCTATCGAGAATAATGCACGTTTTGCCACATATCGCGCTTCAAGACACTATGCTATGCGTACAAAGGCTCGCTCTGCATACGATGCAAAGGAGATTACTGTGAACTTCAATAGAAAGGGAGCCGGCAGCAAGACAGCAGGTTTTAAGAGTGACAGCAAGGCCGTTGAGGATGCTGCAGCAGTATTCGGTGTTTCATCACAGGTATTAGGCGAGGGAAGAATTTTCTTCAATGCTACAGTACAGGCTATAGCGACTACATTTAAGAACTTCCGTAAACCTGATGGCAGTCTGAATAAATCCTATATCGGGAAGTGGACATTAGGATATGCTCTACCTCCATTCGCATTTGGTTTGGCATTGCCATTCATCAACCAGGTATTGGCCTCAGTCATTGATGGTAGTGACGGTGATGATGATCCATACGCAAACCTTGCAGAATGGACTCGCAGAAAGAACATCTGTATCTACATTGGTCACAACAACTTTGTTACTATTCCTATCGGTCAAGAGTTGGCAGCATTCCTTACACTTGGTGATATCGCTGCAGGTCTGACATACGCTAGCAATGTAAGACCTGTTGATAAGAGTTGGGATGATGAAATCCTCGGTGTGCTGAATACCTTCTCACCTGTTGACGTTGATACAAAGGTATCTAAGGGCGGTATTATGGAAGACCCAATATCAGAGGGCACAGGACGCACTTTCTCTGTTCTTGCACCATTGGTTGCTGTTGAGCAGAATATTGGATGGACTGGCAGACCTATCTACAGAGAAGATAGATATCCTTCTGACAAGTACACACCAGAGTATCAGATGGTATATCAGAGCACCAACCCTGTACTTGTTAAGGCAATGGAGAAATTGCATGAACTTGGCGGAGGTGATGATATCAAACGTGGTAAGTTAGAGGTCAATCCCGCTATCGTTCAGTATCTGTGGGAACAGTACACAGGTGGCCCAGGTAAGGTGTTCTCTAACACCATCAGCCTAGGCAAAGACGTACAGGACTTCCTGAAGGACAAAGATACAGACTTCAATATACGCAAGATAGAGGGTCTTAAGGCTTTCGTTCAGCAGGGCGATGATAGAACTGAATACTATCGCGCACAGGCTAAGTATCGTAAATACCTCGAAGATGCTAAAGAGTTGAACGATGCCGTTAATGGGTATAAGTCTGACAAGGGTATTAACCCTGAGCACAATATGGCTCTTGAAGATATTACCAAAGGAAAAGACTATGTTAGAATGAGAATTATCCTCGATGCTGATAAGAGCCTCAGCAAAATAAACAAAGAGGCTAATAAGGCAGAAGGTGCCGAGCGCAAACGTCTATTGAACGAATACAATAAGCAAATGAAAATTGTTGTAGATAAACTGGATAAGGTAGGGGAATAACAACCCCTACCCTACCTAACAACAAGAGCGACCGGGGTTCACAACTCAGTCGCTCTTTACTATACCAAACCAAATATTTTATAATCAAGTCGGGGGAATTTTTTCTTTCACCCTTAATGCAGTAATCACGGCTAATGCTGCTGCTTTGATCTCGTTCATATGTTAGTCATTTGAAGGTTCTAACCACTTTTGTACCAAATCATCTCCTGTGTATTCAGAGAACTTCTTGACTATTACGTAATTGTTGTTAAGTACCTGTTTATGCTGTAGCCAGTCGTTATATACACTATCCTGTACCCATAATGTTGCTACATGAGGAAGTTCTTTTAGTGCCCATCCGGACACATCAGAAGGTGCGGTAGATAAATCTGTAGTGTATGCAAATATGTCCATTCCTTCAGGACTGCCGCACCCGTTCAGACCTCCATGTCTAATGTATGTTACAGAAGGTGCGAGAACTATTTTTTTTAATTTTGGAAAGTAATTATCTCCGTCGGAGCACGCTAACTCTGTTCCAATATAATTATCCGCATCAGACATATCTAACAATTCTACATTACTCCCATTCCCTTCAAAAGCAAAAGCTACGTACGATGCTTGTCGGGGACAACGAGCTTCTTTTAAACTATTCATAAATCTGAATATAGGAAGATAGTAACCTCCGAATGTAATTCCGGAATTGTTGACCGGAAAATCTACTATCTCTGGGAAATACACTATCTTCTTTATAATTGAAGCTAGCGGAACATTTGATTCATCTACTTCTGAGTTTCCTCCAAAATAATTGTTGTTATTACATAATCTGTATTTTTGATCGTAACCCCACGTATTGATTAATTTTGCAAACTCAGTTTCCAAAATACCTTCGCCATCACCAGCAGGACATTTTGCAAAAAACTCGTTTGCAGCGGGATCTACAAAGCTTTTGTAATAATCCCCTGTTACATTAATTGTAAGTCCAGGAAACTTAGTAGTCAAATAACTCACATCAGACCTAAACGCTTTATCAGTCTGTAGATTACCTGTCATATTACTGGAGGCATCACAATCTTGTGCTTCCTCTGCTAACTTGTGTATAATGTTGCTATCTACAACCTCTACATTAGAGTTCTGTTCAATTTTAATATGTTCCATATTATGCTTCGTATTTTACAAGAATCTTACCAGTTGTATCATCAGTGAGAGTAGCTGCAGAATTATTGTTTTGGAATACGTATCTTATATACTCTAAATCTGCACCTTGTGCATTGTCACTAACACCGATTTGATATGACTGGCCTGCTGTAGCCCCAAACCCCCTAACAACTCCGTTTACATGATATTCTATTATAGTGGCATATATAGATGATGTTACATAATCGCCTTTATTGATGTATATTTCTGTGGACGTTAACCAAGAATTATTTTCTACCAACTCTCCGGTACTTTCATTAATGTATGTATTAGGCATCATTTCAGCACCCATGCTCTTCATAATCTTACCAAACATTCTAAATCCTTTATTGTTTGGTATGTTAACGAGTTCTAGAGAATCGAGGTATTCGTAACTTTTTACCGTTAAATTATCGGGAGATAAGACTGTTGGAGAGTTAATTCCGATTTCTGTAGGAGAACCCAACGTAAGGTGTGTAATCTTAGATGCTGTAGGCAATATCACATTAAGCGAAGTGCCGGCAGTATTCACCTGTCTGATATCCTCATTGTCTGTCAAGTCGATATCGTTCACCAGACCTGTACAATTCTGAATAGACAATATCTGCAACTTCGGCATGGTACTAAAGTCCATCTGGGCTATAGTGATACCACCGTTGGTAAATGTGTCTGTCAGTTGCGTACAACCATCCATCACAAGACCTGTCAGGTTAGAGAGGTAATAGAAGATGGTCTTATTGGTAGATACTGCCACACGCCCGATATTTGGATATGGACTGAGATCTAGAGTACCTGTCAGAGCCATCAACGTACTTCTGTAGAACGCTTCTGTACCCTCACCATTAAGGCTAGTATAAAGCGCATTAAGAGCGAGGTAGAGGTAACTACCATCAGCACGTACAATAGGGCTAAGGTCGTTCATGACAATTATCTTCTTTGTCAAGGTTACTGTTTTACCACCAAGGTTAACCGTAGCAACAAGTGTATAAGTATAGATATTATCGTCAATACCAGGAATACCTGCAGATAGTCTAATATCCATACGGTTAGTACCTCGCTTGTAGTTGAGGATGGTAGAGTTATTCACCATCTTGTAGGTTGTCGGGTCTGTAGTGAGGTCTACCGGCACGTTTGTATTATCTGCCAATCTGATACCCCATGACACACCCTGTATTCCAACTGCACCCTCGGCTGCGGCTGTAACGACTACTGCAAAGTTGTCATTAATGTTGTTACTATATAGTGTTACGCCATCAGAGCTTACTCTGGCCGTTCCCTCAGTATTCTGTATCTCCAGCGTTGGGTAGTCTGTAGGATCAATGTGCACCACAATCTCATCGTTACCAAGTGAAGAGTGTACGAAGATACTGTAAGCACTATTCTCACTATTGATAGCCTTTAAGAGTATCTGACGTGGATTCGTAGTATCAAGTGATACGCTACGTACCATGTCACCTGAAATAGTCTCAATAAGCTGGTTGTTACCATCGAGTATGCGCTCACGGATAGTCCATACCACATTGTTTACATCGTTACTCAGATGGAAACGTGTAGCATTGAGGATAGCTGTGTGACCTTCCTTCAAGTGTATCTCATTATTACTATCGACTGTCACATCACCGCTTACGCTGATAATGGTCGTATTCATATCGTAGTCAACAATCAGACCAGAAGAAGAGTAAGTGAAGATATCATTACCGAACAACTGAGTGAGCTGTGTCAACTGCTCAGAGGTGAGCGTTTCCTGACCACTAGCAAGCATCAGGTAGCCCTTCAATTCAAGCGTGCCAATCTTAGAGATAAGCAGAAGTTCCTCGTAGGTAAGTAAGTTGGCACCACCAAGTGTGGTAGCGTCCCACTTAATATCATTCATACGAAGTACCTTGTCACCCAGAGCCTCAGCGATCTCTTCATCTGTTGGGTTAGCACCAAGCTCTGCAATAATGCCGTTTATCCATGCCATCACAAGGTTCTTAGAACCAAGCGTATGTCCTGTAGTACCATTAAGCACCATTTCGTGTATTCCTGTAGGTACGAAGAGGTTTGCATCACTGCCTACCTTATACTTGGTGAAGGTGGCAGAAGCACCGCTTGCTTCAGTATGCCAGAATGTGAGGTTAGTCCACGAGGTGTTATTGAGGTTCAATGAGTAGATGGTATCAGGCAGTTCAAGGTTATCGAACTGGTTACCATTATATGCACTCATGAAGTTTACAATACCGCTACCCATGGCATACAGATTCTTCACCTGCGAAAGGTCGCCTCTATTGTCTACGGTATCTCTCAGCATAGAGAAGGTGGTATAGAAGTTACCAGTCTCTGAGCCTTGTCCTAACTGACCACGGATATTAAGCGTCTGCAAGTTAGTCAGGGCATAGACCTTATTCTCTCCCTCGCCAACGGTCGTTTCAATGTTGCCTGGGTCGGCAATGTTAATACTACCGCTATAGGTGTTGGCATCTACTGCTGTGACTGCACAACCAAGGTTAAGTTCCTTGATAGGTGCACCAAGTACCTTATCGTATGAACCACCAAGACTTACACGCGCCAATGTGCTTGCGATAACACTCAGGTCAAGTTTCTCAATGAAGTTGGCACCATATATATAAGTAGGTGTCTTAGCCTGGAATGTTACAGGACCTACATTGAACTGAGCTGGATTCTGTCTAGAAGCACTCTTTGTTCCCAAGTTGTTGGTCTGGTTGACCATCATCTTAAAGAACGTGTTTGATGTAGGATGGATGGTAACATATTCTTCTGTATTCTCTGCGCCCTGGTGACCTGCAAACAAGTCAATACGGCTATCGTTGAATGAGCCTGAACCCCACTTTGCATCATAGAAGTTCATGGAAGTTGACAACCACCAATGTCTGTGAAGCATACGAGCACCCTGCAGCCAGTTCAAATACATCTGAGAACCACCACCACGGGTGATATACTTGTAGTAACCTGACTTGTTGTAAAGTATCTCACTCCACTTGTCAGCGTAATTATCGTCAAACATCTTAGTACAGTTCTCGTATGTGAGTCCTGCCGTAAACAATGCCTGAGATACTGCGGGCACTATTACGTTAGCCCAGTTGTTAGAACCTTCAAGGCTATCCCAAAGGAAGTTGCTTGTAGTAGCACTGCGTCCAGAGATAGCATAGCCGGCACCCAGTCGGGTGTTACGGTCTACAGGAGGATTAAATGCAATACCACCGTCGTTTCGGTTACCCATTGCAATATCCATATCCCAAGGTTCATAATGGAAGTGTACACCATCATACGTCTTGATCTGTACGTTACGCTCGCCTGAGTCGACAAGTCCAAATCTCAGCATGAAGATATAGTACGCGGCCATCTTGTAGAGGTCCAGGTGATCTGCTGCAGTAGCATCGAAAGCGGCCTGTGCGCTGTTATACGTACCTGCAGCCCACCATTGGGTAGCCTTATCGTAGTTATTCCTACAATCTGTCAGCCACTTCACCCAGTCGATAAACGGCTTAGCCTTAGCCACGAATTTAGACTGATTGCCAAATTTCTCTTCGGCTGCTGTCTTAGGCTCGATATCGTCTGGGTCGGGATAAATCATCTCAAAGTTCTCTTCCCATTTGTAGTGTCGTTCAATGACTGACACAACACCCGTCTCAGGATCGGTAGTGCGAACCTCTGGTACATCGGCATCGAAGTCAACACCATCCTTTGTCCAACTCATGTATGAGGTAAAGAGGTCGTTGATGTCGAGTACCTCGATACGAAGTACATTGTCATTATCCCACACCCTATTGGCTGCTGTATCTGCTTTCTTGTTGGCAGTCTTCAAACAGAAGGGGTCTGTTGGGTCTGCCTTATAGATAGAACGCTCACCATAGTTGAAGTCACTCTTCTTATCCTCCATGAATACATACTGACCAAGATAAGTAATCTCGCCCTCACCATTCTTGTAGAACACAACGCAAGGTACGCTGTCTGGAGCCACGCGGATTGGTGTTGGGAAATCGTTCTGTATATAGTCGTGCCATACGTGTTCAAGGCCGTACTCGCTCTTCTCAGTAGCACCTACTGATGCTACCAACTGAGGCTCTGTACGAAGCAGGTATTTGCCGTTAATCTGAGCATTGTACCATGTGTCGTTAATCAGTCGTTCAAGTCCACCATTATGCACACCAGAAGAGTCGGCATAGTTGGCCTGCAGAACGAACTTGTTGGCAGGGATAGAATCGTCCTTCATCTTGTAGCGATTCTTCGCAAGTCCTAAGTCTGTCTGACCCTCGCAAGTAAAGCGAGGAACGTCGTTCTCGTTACTCGGATTGAACTTCTTATTGAGCCAGAACTTCATAGATGTAATAGGATAGGAAAGCGTAGATTGACCATGCTTTCTTATCATGGCGTCAATTACCGTGAAGTTCTTAGTAGAGTCGTAAGGACAGACACGGGTAATCTTAGCATTGGTTGTGCTCTGGTCCTTATCTGTGGTACCACTAAGCAAATCATCCAGGTCACCCTCAATGAGGAAAGTATCAAGTTTTGCACAACAAGCATCGTAGTCAATCAGACCATTTTTCATGACGTTGTTGTTGGCGAGGATAGCAGCCTTGTCTGTGCTATCATAAACGAAATCGTTATAGGCGTCCGTATAACTGAGAGCATAGTTCCATACTCTCAGGTTGTAGAACTTGATACCACTTGCTGCACCACCAATCTTGATTGATGCTCCCGAGTTGATGGTAAATGAAGCACCGCCCTGAGAAGCACGCTCTAGAATACCATTGGTGACAATATAAATAAGCGTATTGTCAACTGTGTTACTAGAGGGATTCAGGATAAAGGCCAGCTTAACACGCTCGTTGGATTTGAAGTTGGTCTTGATAACCATGTTGTCAGAGTTATCATAAAGAGTAGCACTATTAGGAGTCACCTCGATACGTGCGGCTCCCTCCTTGCCAATCATCATGATAATATCACTATCATCATTTACTCGCTCACTTTCAAACTCAAACTCAATGGTACGTCCATTCTCCTGTATAGTGTAGGTTGATTCATCGAATACATTGTAATCGACGGTGGCATATTCGCCTGTACCGCTGATACGCAAAGCGTGGTCATTCCAACCAGAGGTAGTGTTATACTTGATGCCACTAGACAATGTCACCTCGGCATTGGTGCCTGTAGTGTTCCATTCATCCTTATCCTCGGTGTTGTTGTTCT
>JAEEGL012887379.1_pt1 | contig 15903 bp, 14 predicted proteins | sample 9134231 | NCBI WGS metagenome assembly JAEEGL01 (sample SAMN16246548, study PRJNA631951) | gut metagenome | biome: gut microbiome; feature: rumen; material: fiber-attached | host: Bos | place: Iran: Karaj | collected 2018-10 | reverse complement strand
TCGTACCTGAGGAAGCTACCGACGTGGACCAGCTTGCCGCATTCATGGGTCGTGGTATTCGTAAGTCGAAGAAGTCGTGCATCGTCATCGTCTCGGAGAGTCCGAAGTGCGGTGCCCTCTATTATGCCGAACGCGTGAAGAAGGAATTCCCCGAGTTCGATGTCCGCGTGTCTATCCTCGGTCATCTGCAGCGTGGTGGTAGTCCGTCGGCTCGCGATCGCGTCTTGGCCAGCTGGATGGGTGTCGCTGCCGTAGAGGCCGTCATGCAGGGACAGCGCAACGTCATGATAGGTATCCGCAACAGTGATTCCGTTCTCGTGCCTTTCTCTGAATGCATCCGTACCGACAAGCGCTTTGACAAGCGCCTGCTTGACGTGCTCGATGAACTAAGTATATAATTTTTTGCATTTATTATTTTTTTTTCGTACCTTTGCAGGCGAAAACTAAAAAAGATGAAAAAGATTTGTATTTTAGCACTGTTGTGCTGGGTAACCACAAGCATAACAGCACAGAAATTTCCTGTTGGCATCGTCAGCGTACAGGATACGGTAAAAGCATTCCAGCTGGGTTTCATATCGTCGGTGGCGACCGATGGTGGCAAGGGAGTGCAGTTGTCAACACTGTCGAGCACGTCAGCACAAACGTTTAACGGCTTGCAACTGAGCGCTGTCAGCAACATTACCCAGGGTATGAACAAGGGTGTGCAGCTGAGTGGTATTCTGAACGTTTCTTCAGCTATGCACCGTGGTGTCCAGTGGGGTGCCATCAACTATGCCGACTCGCTGAACGGTGCGCAGATTGGCTTATTCAATATTGCCAGAAAGCGCCCCAAGGGCTGGCAGGTGGGACTTATCAACCTGTCGTACGACAGTATTGGTCATAAGATTGGTCTTGTGAACATCAACCCGATGACCAACATCGACATCATGTTGTATGGCGGTTCGTCAACAAAGACCAACCTGGCCGTTCGCTACCGCAACAAGAGTACCTATAACATCTTCGGTGTAGGAACCCACTTTATGGGACTTGACTCAAAGTTCTCTGGTGCTATCTTCTACCGTTTAGGACAATATGTACAACTGTCACCAAAATGGAGCTTGAGTGGTGATATCGGCTATTACCATGTAGAGACTTTCTCGAAAAACAACAACGACAAGCCCGAGCGTCTGTACTCCCTGCAGGCTCGTATCAATGCCGATTATCAGTTTAGCAAGAAGTTTGGTGCCTTTGCCTCTGTGGGTTGGGGACTGACACGTTACTACGACCGCAACGAGACCTATCGCAACCGTCCGTTGATAGAACTGGGTCTGACCTACCGTCAGCCACGAAACAACCATGACTCCTGGAGACATGCATGGGAAGAAAAGCGAAATTCGTTTGTTGCTACAGACTCCACCATGGCGCTGCCCGTGAAGAAGCGCCCCTGGCAGGCACTCGCCGAGGTGACGGCAGTCAATGTGGGTGTACAGCTGTTTGACCGCTATGTTACAAGAGAAGAGTTTGCCCAAACCACCCTGCGCTCCATCCGACGCAACTTCACTGACGGTATGGTGTGGGACAACGACCTCTTTAATACTAATATGTTTATGCACCCCTACCATGGCAACCTGTACTTCAACGCAGCCCGTACCAATGGTCTGACGTTCTGGGAGTCGGCCCCCTTCTCCTTGATTGGTTCTGCCATGTGGGAATTCCTCGGTGAGACGGAACCGCCGGCAATCAACGACATTATTGCCACGACGTGTGGAGGTATGGCACTCGGTGAAATGACTCACCGTCTGAGTCTTACTGTACTCGACGACCGCGATCATGGCTGGAAACGATTCTGGCGCGAGGCCTTAGCCACCATCGTCAACCCCATACAGGGTATACACCGTATCATCAGTGGTGATGCCTGGCGAGTACGCTACGACCATTATCGCTATCACAACTTCAAGGAGACCCCCATTGACGCATCGTTCTCTGTGGGTTGGCGCTATCTGGCCGACGACGGTGCCCTGTTCCGTGGCATCCATGCTCCCTACATCAACCTGACGCTGGCCTATGGCACATCGGTTGACGGCGACAAGCACACCACGCCCTATGACTTCTTTGACATTGAGTTGAATGCCGCCTGCGGTGGCGGACAGCCTCTGGTGAATACGCTGAATATCTTAGGTCGTCTGTGGAGTACGCCAATACTCGACAAGAAGGACATGGCTGCTGAGTTCGGTATCTATCAGCACTTCAACTACTACGATGCCAAACCCATTGAAGACGGTTCTTCACTGACTCCCTATCGTATCAGTGAGGCTGCTGGTTTCGGTCCTGGTTTCATCATGTCGCTTCCGCAAATGGGAGCCCTGTCGAAGATGGAACAGCGTATCTTCGTAAGTGGTATCCTGCTGGGAGGTACCAAGAGTGACCACTTCAACGTCATCGAGCGCGACTACAACATGGGTAGCGGATTCAGCATCAAGTCGAGCACGAAACTCGACTTCGGCAAATTCGGCCGTATCGTGCTCAATGCCAGATACTTCCGTCTCTATACCTGGAAGGGCTACGAGAAGAAGGACCTTACGCCTTATGTCAACGGTGAGAAGGACCTGCACTACCTGAACGTGCTGGGTGACAATAGTAATGCGTCACTGTTGATTATCAATCCAATCATTGAGATTCACCTGGCCCGCCAGTGGTCAATGACGCTCTCTGGCACTTATTATGGTCGTCGTACGCACTACAACTACTATTATGACAAAGACCTTGTCTTACGTCAGAACAGTACGGTACGTGCCAGAACCTTTGAAACCAAGATTGGACTGACCTGCAGACTTTGAAGTAAAGAATGATAAGGGAAAAGTAAAAGAGCTGACAGCCAACTATAGGGATTTCCCCCGAGCAGATTAGGGGAAATCCTTTGTTTTTGCCTTGTTTTCGTCGTAATTTTGCATCGTGAATCAGTAACTACGATGTTGAACGAATAAAAATAACGACGATGAAAAAGATAATGACAGTCCTGACCATCATGCTGCTATCAGTAGCTACTGGCAAGGCAATGACTTACGAACAGGCACGAAACGAGGCCCTGTTCTTGACGGACAAGATGGCGTATGAGCTGAATCTCACAGATGAACAGTATGAGGCAGCTTATGAAATCAACCTCGACTACCTGATGGGAGTGACCAGTGTCGATGATGTTTACGGCAGCTACTGGGAACGTCGTAACCGCGACCTGAGCTACATACTGCAGGATTGGCAGTGGACTACTTTCTGTGCTGCCACCTATTTCTTCCGTCCACTGACGTGGAGTGACGGTTTCTGGCACTTCGGCATCTATGTCCGCTATCCACACCGCGACTTCTTCTACTTCGGACGTCCGGTATTCTACGCCACCTATCGCGGCGGACATGCTTGGCACCGCCATGGTGCTCATGGCTACTACTATGGCCATCGCGACCATTTCCGCCCTGTTGGACGTTCACACTTCGGCATGCTGGACCGCTATAACAGGCATGGCGGCGGTCATCACGGCCATTCCTTAGGAAACAGGCATCATGGTGGTCAAAGTGGACATGGAGGCTATGGAGGTCATGGAAGTTTTGGAAGTCATGGCAACAATGGAAACCATAGATTCCACGGAGACTTCGGACGCAGCAGCTCTACACGTACTACCGTTCATCACCACGGAGGTTACGGTGGCGGAGGCTCATTCGGCGGAGGGAGACCTCAGGGCCACAGCGGCAGCCAAGGTGGACGTTCCTTCGGAGGAGGAAGCGGCAGTCACGGAGGCAGCAGTCATGGCAGCCACGGCGGACGCTCGTTCGGCAGTCACCGTTAAGATGCGCACCTCAGCATTCATCATACGCTGCACCTCACGCATGGTGCAACCAGCATAGATAGCTAAAACGGCTTTATTGATAATGCCGTGACCAACAGCCACCACTCTTTTCCCTGGGTAGGTGGCTGTTATATGTAATATAAAAGAACGCGCGCGTGCCAGTAAGTCTGCCTCCGACTCGATATCATCGGGCCACTCCAGTCCTTGCAAATCGGGGATATAGCGCCCGGTAAAACTACCCCAGTCACGCTCACGAAGCAGAGGCGTTTGGTTGACGGGCAAACCGTGAGGGACGGCTATTATCTCCGCCGTTTGCACAGCACGTCGCAAATCACTGCTAACGATGACGTCAACCTGTTCGTCGGCGAGCCTTTGGGCCACCTGCAACGCCTGTTCCCTACCCCGTTCGTTCAGGTCGCCCTGCACCTGTCCCTGCATAATCTGTCGGGCATTGTCAAAAGTTTCGCCGTGGCGCACCAAAAGAATCGTTGTTTCCATGACTGCAAAGTTACGAAAAAAAAGTAAAAGTGAAGAGTCAAGAGTGAAAAATTTGCTTTCGCTCTTTTTTCTTTCACTTTAATTTCGTACTTTTGCAGCCATAATCATAAATACTGAACAGAGATGAAGATATTCCACAGTTCTATTTTCCGCGCACTCTGCGCCATTGTCGTTGGTGTGCTGATACTGAAATTCCCACAGGAAGGCATAACTTGGCTCACCATGGCCATCGGTTTCATATTCCTTACGTCAGGCATTATCGCCCTCATCACCTATATCATTGCCCGTCAGCATACCAGCGAATATAGAATTACTGACCAGCAAGGGCGTATTATTTCTAATGGTCAGCCCACCTTTCCCATTGTCGGAGTGGGTAGCATTATATTGGGACTGGTGCTGGTGCTAGCTCCCGGACGTTTTGTCGACGGACTGATGTATGTTATGGGAGGTATCATGATTCTGGGCGGCATACAGCAGATAATCAACCTGTTTATGGTACGTCGTTTAGGACACGTATCCTTCCTCTACTGGCTGTGTCCGGTGCTGATTACCTTGACAGGACTGCTCGTCATTCTCTACCCCATGCAGACAGCAGAACTGCCACTAATCATCCTGGGTTGGTGTTCGCTGGTCTATGGTGTGACAGAGATCATCAACTCGCTGAAGATTTGGCGCCTACGCAAATCAAACGTTAGTAACGATGCCCTCGATGTAAGTTTTGAGGATGTGGATGCCGGTTCGGTTGTCTCCACCCCAAGGAATGATTAAGTCGGCAAATTTCTTGGTGGGCTCTATGAACTGCTCGTGCATGGGTTTCAGCACACGCTCATAGCGCTCCAGCACCTGATCGACTGTACGTCCGCGCTCCACCACATCGCGGCGGATATTACGAATAAGGCGTACGTCATCATCAGTATCTACAAATATCTTCAGGTCCATCATGTCGCGCAACTTCTTGTGGTGCAGCGTCATGATGCCTTCCAATATGATAACGGGCTTGGGCTCCACATGAATCGTCTCTGGCAGACGGTTGGAAATAAGATAAGAATAGGTAGGCTGTTCCACGGCCTGACCGTTTTTGAGCATCCTGATATGCTCGGTCAGCAACTTCCAGTCGAAAGCATCGGGATGATCGAAGTTGATGGCCTTTCGCTCTTCGTCGGTCATGCCTGTCGTATCGTTATAATACGAGTCGAGGGGAACTACTGCTGCACAATGAGGGGGCAGCGCATGTGCTATTTTCTTAACGACGGTGGTCTTACCAGAGCCTGTACCGCCAGCGATTCCAATGATTGTCATGGGAGTTGTGTAGTTTCTTTTATAGAAGACCAGCGAGCAGCAGCCCGCTGGTCTGTAATAATAAATAAGGTGTTATTTCTTCTCTTTTAGCAAGTAAACCACTGTCGGCAGGTGATCGCTATAGCCGTCGAGCCATACACCGCCAGCATGGGTACGCTTGGTACCACCTTTGTAGTTACCTTCAGTCTGGAACAGGTAATCGCGCTTAAAGACTTGATGCTTGAAATACTTCAATGTGGAGAAATCCTTAGCCCCCTTTTGATTCAGCAGACTCGGAGAGAGCACAATCTGGTCGAACAAATTCCAACGACCATCATATTGCAGCGTACCAGTCTTCTCCTTTACCAGCACATTGTACCAGGGGTTGTACATGTCATTGGGACCAGTCTCGTCAATCTCAGACTTACAACTCAGACCCTCTACCATACTCTTGTTGGTGGGGTCATCGTTCATATCACCCATAACGAGAATCTTCACGCTGGGGTCCTCACGCTTCAAAGAGTCCACGACGACCTTGCACTGACGACCAGCACACTCACGATAGAAACTGTCGGAGAAACGGCTGGGCCAGTGGTTGACGATGATAGTGACATGCTCGCCTGCCAGTGTGCCGCTGACGGTCAGGAAGCCACGAGTTGCACGACCACGTTCACGATCGGCCTCTCTCTCATAATAATAAGGTACGAGCTTGACGTCACGAACGGTAAAGAGTGAAGGCTGGTAAATCAGCGCGCAGTCCACACCACGATAGTCAGGACCCTCGATGTGAACGAACTGGAAGTTCTTGGCCTTCAACTCGGGCTGTTCGCAGAGGTCAGACATACAGTGAGCGTTTTCAACCTCACTGACACCGATAACGGCACAACCTACTTTCTCAGTGGCTTTCCAGTCGGTACCCATCTCTGACAGCACCTTGGCCATATTGTGCAACTTGTGCTGATACTTCAGTTCATTCCACTTGTACGAGCCGTCGGGCATAAACTGATAGTCGTTATGACCTTCATCGTGCGTCGTATCAAAAAGGTTCTCCAAATTGTAGAAGCCGATGGCATAGCCGTTGAACTTCTTTCCCTGTGCCTGAGCCATGACGACCATCATCAGGCAAGCAGTCAGTAATAATAGTTGTTTTTTCATGTTTAGTAATTAAATTTAAAGATGTTCAGTTATTATCCGTGCAAAGATACATATTTTATTTTATATAGCAATACAAAATCGAGGAAATTATCACAAAATAAAAATTTTCTTTGAAAAATTGTATGTAATTAAAAAAATATGCTTATCTTTGTACGCTTTAAATTTAATAACTAACTAATAATACTATGCAAAAAGAGCTGAAATTAATTGTGATTGCTCTCTGTTTCCCTTTTGTGGCCTTTGCACAACAGACGACGACAGAGCAGCAGCAAGCCGCTGAGAATGATGACGATGCGGCCTTCACACTCACTGAAGCACAGCTGACAGAAAATGACGATGTGCTGAACAGCATCAGCATCGTGGGTTCTACCCGCAACGTCTATGCCAAGGATGTCGGCTTCCGCTTCAGCGCCGCACGCTTCAAGTATCGTGGACTGGACGGCAAGTATAACGAGGTGTTTATCAACGGCAACCCAGTGAATGATGTAGAGCGTGGCACGTACAACTTCTCCTTCCTGGGAGGTTTGAACAACCAGACCCGCAACGCCACGAAAGTCTTGCCCTATGAGGACAACAACTTCTCGATGCCATCGCTGGCCGGTTCAAACGACTACAACCTCCGTCCGGGTAGCATGCCTGCAGGAAGTCGTTTCTCAATTGCCGGTGCCAACCGTAACTACACTGCCCGTGCCATGTATTCCTACAACTCGGGTGTCAGCAAGAACGGATGGATTTTCTCTGGTGCACTGACCTACCGCTGGGCAAGCATGGGAACCTCTAATGTGAAGGGTACCTTCTACAACTCACTGAGCTACTATCTGGGTGTACAGAAGATCCTGAATCAGAACCACTCTATTTCCTTCGCTACATGGGGTAACCCCACTGAGCGTGCTGCTCAGTCGGCATCTACGGATGAGATGTACTGGATAGCCAACGACTATCACTACAATCCCAACTGGGGTTATCAGGACGGAAAGAAGCGTAGCTCACGTATTGTAAAGAGCTTCTCTCCCGCTGGCATCATCACATGGGACTGGAAAATCAACGAAAGCACCAAACTGGTGACCAGTTTGTTGGGCAAATACCAGATGTACAGCAGCAGCCGTTTGAACTATAACAACACCACGAACCCTGCTCCTGACTATTATAGTTTGATGCCAAGTAACTGGGCAGACTGCTGGTACACAGGTACTACCGACCCCACTGAATTGGCTAACTGGCAAGCCGCCTACGACTATTTGAGTGCTTCCGAGGAGAATCGTCAGATTAACTGGGATAAGCTGTATTATGCTAACAGGTCTGCAAACCTGCAGGGACTGGATGCCATGTACTATGTACAGGCTTATCACGATGACCAGCTGGCATTCACTCTGAGCAGCAACCTGACCACCAGACTGAAGAACAACGATGAGTTGAAGTTTGGTATCAGTCTCTCTACCAACAAGGGTTTGCACTACCAAACTATGGAAGACCTGTTGGGCTCTAATAAGTTCCGCAACATCAATACCTATGCTGTTGGTACATACGCAGAGGAATCTAACGAGATTCAGTACGACATGAACAACCCCAACGCCTTGGTGCATGTGGGCGACCGTTTCTGCTATGACTATAATATACTCGTAAATAAAGTTAACCTGTGGGCAACCTATGCTGGTTCTTTCTGGGGTGACTCCCGTGCTTTCATCAGCGGTCGTATCAGCGGCACCTCTATCGAGCGTGACGGTAAGATGCGCAACGGTTTGTTCCCTACCAACTCGTATGGCAAGAGCGGTGCAGCCTACTTCCTCGATGGTGGCGGCAAGACAGGTTTCGACTTCAACTTTGGCAAAGGTCATCACGTATTGCTGGGCATGACTATCGAGAGCAAGGCTCCTACAGCGCGTACGGCATTCTTCTCTCCGCAGATGAACAACGACTTCGTCAAGGATTTGAAATCTGAAATCGTCTTAGGTTTCGAGGCCAGCTACAACGTTACTACTTCTTGGCTGCAGGCTAGCCTGAACGGTTACTACAACCAGATGAACGACGTGACAGAGTACTCTATGGCTTACTCAGATGCTGAGCACTCCTTCACCTACATCTCTCTGACCGGTATTCAGAAGCAGTACTATGGCGTTGAATTGGGACTGAACTTCAAGGTGACCGACTGGTTGAACGTCAAGGCATTAGGAACCATCAGCGAAGCCAAGTATTCTAACAACGCAGATGCAGTGTATATGCGTTCAGATGCCAAGAGAAACACAAGCACTGGCAACCTGTATTCTCATGACGTATGTTTAAATAAGGACATGCGCGAGGGTGGCACGCCGTTGTCTGCTTACAGCATCGACCTGAACTACCACAATAAGGGTTGGTTCATCGACATCATTGGCAACTACTATGACAGAATCTACCTGTACTACTCACCCATCGTACGTCTGGAGGCCATGAACACCGACAACAACGGTCAGTACAATGGTCCTGCCCAGCAGCAGAAGGGCAAGGGTGGCTTCATGCTTGACGCCTCTATCGGTAAGAGCATCTTCCTGAAGAAGGGTCGCTCACTCGCCGTCAACGTATCGCTGAGCAACATCCTAAACAACACCAAGATTTGCACTGGTGGTATGGAGCAGAACCGTACCAGCTACAACGACAAGGGTGACAGAAAGAACTATTCTTTCGAGAACAGTCCTAAAAAGTTCTATGCTTTTGGCATCAATGGTATGGTGAACGTAACATATAAATTCTAAAATACAGGAGGATACAAATTATGAAGACTATTAAATATTTATTTGCTGCCGCCTGCATCGTTTTGTTTGCTGCTTGCCAGGATAAAGGTGAGTGGGACGTACCCAACGTCACCTCCCCTCTCTATGGCAATAACAACATCACTGAGCATAATGTCATCTCCATCAAGGAACTGATTGACAAATACCCCAACGTTTTTGCAAGTACTGACCAGAACAAACTGATTGAAGAGGATATCCAGATCAAGGGTCGGGTAACTGGCCAGGATATTGGTGGTAACATTTACAAGCAATTGGTTATCCAAGATGGCTCAGCAGGTATTATTATCTGCGTCAGCAGTAAGGTAGGTCTTTGCGGATATCTGCCCATTGGTCAGGAAATCCTTGTTGACCTGAAAGGTCTATACATCGGCGGCTATCGCAAGCAGCCCGAGATTGGCATGCCTTACAACGGCACCGGTATCGGACGTATGACTGACGATATCTGGCAGGCACACTTCAAGATTCTGAGCAGCTGCGATCCCGATGTCATTCAGCCTGTGGACTTCACAACCATCAAGAGCGACTACGACAGCAACTGCGGAAAACTCGTGGTATTGAAGAATGTATCGTTCAAGGATGCTGACGGCAAGGCTGTCTTTGCTCCTACAGATGGAAGCGTACCGCTTTCTGCCAACTGCGCTAACCGCGAACTGAAAGAATTTGACAACAAGGTTGTAATTCGTACCAGCACATACGCTGATTTCGCAGCCGACCCGCTCCCCTTCAAGAATGAGGGTGGTACAATTACCGCTGCAAAATGTAACGTGACGGGTATTGCTACACGCTATAACACTACTTGGCAGATTCTCATTCGTAAGACAAACGATATTGAAATCATAAAAAATTAATTCTCAAGAAACTTAAACACATCTATAATTATGAAAAAGACAATTCTTTCATTACTCGCAATTGCCGCAGTAGCTTTTGCGTTTACTGCATGCTCTGACGTTCCAGAGCCAGAAGGATATTCAACAGACCCTAATGCCCACCAAGGCGGTGGTAGCGGCGGCGGAGAAGCTGGCGACATTGAGGGCGATGGTTCTGATGCTACTCCATTCAACGTTGCTGGTGTTATTAACGCCACTAAGAACTTGGCTAAAGGTGCGACTACAACTGAAGATATTTGTACCAAGGGCTTTGTTGCAGAAATTGACAATTCTGACAAAAACAAGTTCAATCCATCGTTTGGAAACTTCACATTCTCTATCACTGCCGATAAAGAAGGAACGGGTACAAAATTCCTTGTATATCGTTGCTTGGGTCTGAATAGCGCTAAATTTACTTCAGAAAATGATTTGAAGGTTGGTGACGAAGTTATCATTAAGGGTAAGGTTACTAACTTTAATGGAACTATTGAATATGCACAGGGTTGCTACCTTCTTAAGCTAAACGACAAAACTGCTGGCGGCGGTGGCGGCGACACGCCTACTCCCGCCGGAGATGTTACAGGTGACGGCTCCGATGCAAATCCATTCAACATTGCTGGTATTGTCAATGCCACTAAGGATTTGGCTCAAGGTAGTACCACCGATAAAGAATTTGCGACAAAAGGCTTTGTTGCAGAGATTGACAATGGTGAAAAGAACAAATTCAACCCCGATTATGGCAACTTTACCTTCTATATCACTGACGACAAGGCTGGAACAGGAACAAAATTCATGGTCTATCGTTGTGTGGGTCTGGACAAGGCTAAGTTTACCTCAGATAATGATTTAAAGGTTGGTGACGAAGTCATTGTAAAGGGTAAGGTGACCAATTTTAAAGGTACTATCGAATACGCACAGGGATGCTACCTGCTTAAGCTGAACGACAAAACAGGCACTGGTGAACAGCCTAGCGGTGGTGACCAGCCAAGTGGTGGTGACCAGCCAAGTAGTGGCGGAAGCACTGTTACAGAACTGACAAATGTTGGTTTTGAGACTTGGGCTGATGGCATTCCCACAGGATGGCAGTCGAAAGCAAGCTCTGCAACGATTGAACAAAGCACTGATGCTCGTAATGGCAGTTATTCAGTACTCGTAAAAGGCGATACTGGTTACAACAAGCGTTTGGCAAGCCAGGAGATTTCATTAACAGCAGGTACTTATGTGTTCTCATTCTATGCAAAAGCAACATCTTCTGATGTATCTCAGGCACGTGCAGGTTGGGTTCCTTATGCTGATGGTGCTCCTGTGAGCAGTTCTTACAAATATGGAGACTATTTTACCCTCAGCACATCCGAATGGACACTTGTCTCTATTGAGTTCACTCTCAGTGCAGACGGAATTGTTAGTCTAATAGGTATGAATCCAAAAGCAACTGCCGGAAAGACCTCTGGTAAGGACATCCTCATTGATGACGCTTCTCTGACAAAGAAGTAATTCATCAAACTAATACAATAAAGGCTGCAACCGAAAAGGCTTGCAGCCTTTTTTATGCCCTCACGCGTTCGTACCTTATTTATATTATTGGAGGGAAAGTTTGGAAGTTAGGATAATAATATGTACCTTTGCTGAGTAAACTCAGCGAAAGTACTTACATGAAGCAGGAACAATATGAAGCACGACGCCCGTTTGCTGGTGAGAAGAAGCCATCGATGAACCGAAGGTTTGTCGGTCATGACTATCAAGAACGACAGATGTATATGGTGACGATGGTCACAGAAGGACGACAGAAGTACTTTGGAGAGGTGGTCGGTCGTAGTGATGCTGTTGCAGGTACGCAGGAAGAGCCTCACATAGAATTGTCGCCTTTGGGGAAGGCTGTTAAGGATTGTTGGTTTTCTATTCCTCATTTTTATCCATCAGTCAAGCTGATAGCACTACAGATGATGCCAGACCATTTTCATGGTATTCTTTTCGTGTCGGAGCACATGGAAAGTACGCTGGGGGATGTTTTGCACGGCTTTAAAACTGGTTGCAACAAGTGCTTCCGCAAGCTAATGCCGGTGGAGTATGTCGCCGCAATGCGGCTACAAACAGAACGCAACGAACGGGCTAACGGGCAGCGCGACCGCAATCACGGACTGCTATTTGCACCTAATTACAATGACAAGCTACTGCTCCGCGACGGGCAGCTGGAAAAATGGAAAGCATATCTGAATGACAATCCACGCCGTCTGCTAATGAAACGCGAGTACGCCGACCTGTTTCGAGTACAACGTAACCTACAATGGGCAGACATGACGTTTTCTGCTATAGGCAATAGGTTCCTGTTAGACAGACCTGTTAAGCTGCAAGTGCAATGTTCACGTCGTATAACCCCTGAAGATTTTTTGAAGCAGAAAGAGCGCTTGTTGTCTGCTGCAGCTAATGGTGCGGTGCTTGTGTCTCCTGCTATTTCTCAAGGAGAGAAGGCTATTATGCGAGAGGCTTTTGAATTAGGATATCCAGAGATAGTGCTTCAGGAGAATGGCTTCACAGACTTGGCAAAGCCTGGTGGCCAGCGTTTCGATGCTTGTGCTCGTGGACAATTATTGTTATTGGCTCCTTGGGAGCATCATAATGAGCGTATACTGATAAGCCGCCATCAATGTTTGTCGCTTAACGAAATGGCAGCGAGAATATGTAAAATATAATTTTTATGAGCAAAAGGAAAAACCGCATATATCTTATCAAACGACTGCCGATGGGCGACGACTTTCTGGCCATTTGCCTCTTTGGCATGATATTCGCCGTCAGACCTTTGAACGACGTGGAGCTGAATCATGAACGCATCCATGCTGCACAGCAGCGAGAACTGCTCTATATTCCGTTCTTCCTTTGGTATGTCGTCGAGTGGTTGGTGCTCTGCGTGAAATACCGCGACCGACTTAAAGCCTACTATCATATTCGCTTTGAACAGGAGGCCTATCGCCACCAGAAAGACCTCAGCTACCTAAACCACCGTCACCACTATCGCTATCAACAGTGAATTTTCAAAAAGAGGCAAGATGCCTTTTTGTATTAAATCGTTGCAAAGATTTGGAGAATTGGAAAAATATGCGTATCTTTGCCCAATAAAACTAATTATAACACGAAGACACTATGAAAAAACATTTCTATCTATTTGGCTTTTTACTGTTTGGAGCAATGTGTTTCGTTGCCTGTAACAGTAGTGATGACGAGGCCAAAGAAAACATTCCCAATCCTATTACTGTCGGCTATGAAGTACCTGCACCAAAGGGGGGAAATAGTATTATCATTACCCATTATGGGAAACTGAACGACAAGTCTGGACAAACTGGTGCCAATTACACCATCGAATGGGACACCCAAAAGAAGTCACAGCGTTGGAGTGCCTACAAGATGTGTAAGAGCGTGAACGTCAAGTTAGTAAGCAGATATTATGCTAACAATGACGGTTCTCTGTCACCAACATGCCAATATCCCAATGACCCCGACCTTCCTGAGCAATATCGTTTTCCTGCAGGAAATGACCCATACAAGGGTTCTGGCTTTGATCATGGACATATCTTCCCATCAGCAGACAGATTGTCGTCAGAGCAGTCGAACTACCAGACTTTCTACATCACCAACATGCAACCACAATATGGCAAAAAAGGCAATGTAACAGGTTTTAACGATGGAGTATGGGCTAATATGGAAGCCCAAGTGCGCACTTGGGCTAACAAATTCGACACGCTGTATGTCTGCAAGGGCGGTACAATAGACTCCGAGGCCAACATCATTAAATATATAGGTAGTGACAGCAAAAACAATAGAATTCCCGTACCACGCTACTTCTTCATGGCTATCTTAGGCAGAAAAGGCAATACATTTAAAGCAACAGGCTTGTGGATTAACCAAGAGGTATACGATAGCAGAACTTCAAGCAATGCACCGAAATCTTACGCTGTCACCATTGATGACTTAGAGGCGAAAACTGGCATCAACTTCTTCCACTCCCTGCCGGACAACATTGAGAATCAAGTAGAAAACGTCAGTAAGGATCAAATGCTGAAAGACTGGTATTAAGTATCCAATAAATGCTCAAGAGGCTGCAACCGTAAAGGCTCGCAGCCTTTTATTTTGGTCATTCCACAAAAAATCGGAGAAAGATTTGGTGGGATGAAAAAAAAGTCGTACCTTTGCACCCTCAAAGTGTATTTATACAACAAGTAACAATAAAAATTAGGTAATTAACAATGAAAAAAGGTATTCATCCAGAAAACTATCGCCCCGTCGTGTTTAAGGACATGTCCAACGGCGATATGTTCCTTTCGCGCTCTACAGCAAAGACTAACGACACCGTAGAATTCGAAGGCGAGACTTACCCCGTGGTAAAGATAGAAATCTCGAGCACTTCTCACCCGTTCTATACCGGTAAGAGCAAGCTCGTTGACACCGCAGGTCGTGTTGATAAGTTCATGAGCCGCTACGGTAAGGCTGCTAAGAAGTAAGAGCAGAGAAAACTGGTTTTCAGTCTGCCGAGCGCACAGCAGGCTCGACTGAAAGTCAAGGCTGCCAAGAAGTAAGAGCAGACGAAAGCGAGGAAATAAGATATTTCACGCTGGAACAAAGACATCAGAAGGTGCGTACAAGGTAGTTGCATATGCCTTGAAACGCACCTTCAACCTTCTAAAAAATCATAATATTCAGGCCAAAGGCTTGCATATCACAAATAAAAATCGTATCTTTGCTTGCTGTAGAGATACGACTTTTTATTAGTACAAACATATTTACACAAACTACAAGAAAATGAAAACCGTTTATGATTTCTCTGTCAAGGACAGAAAGGGAAAGGATGTATCACTGAAAGAGTATGCCAACGAGGTGCTGCTGATTGTCAATACAGCTACCAAGTGCGGCTTCACACCTCAGTACGACGAACTGGAGGGACTCTACAAGCACTACCACAGCGAGGGTTTCGAAATTCTCGACTTCCCCTGCAACCAGTTCGGACAGCAGGCTCCCGGCACTGACGAGTCTATCCACGAATTCTGCAAACTGAACTTTGGCACCGAATTCCCCCGTTTCAAGAAGGTGAAGGTGAACGGCGAAGATGCAGACCCGCTGTTCAAGTTCCTGCAGACAGAGAAAGGTTTCCAAGGTTGGGATATGCACCATCCTATCGCTCACATCCTGGACGATATGCTCACCAAGGCCGACCCCGACTACAAAGAGAAACCCGATATCAAGTGGAACTTCACCAAGTTCCTCATCAACAAGAAAGGACAGGTAGTAGCCCGCTTCGAGCCCACCACCGGCACAGACGCCATCGAGAAGCTCATCAAGCAGGAACTGGCCAAGTAAAACTGAGACATTTAAGCTATTGCATTATTTCTATGGAACATGTTAAATGTCTGATTATCGGCAGCGGTCCTGCGGGTTATACCGCTGCCATCTATGCCAGTCGCGCCAATTTGCATCCCGTAGAATATAGCGGCATGCAGCCTGGCGGACAGCTGACACAGACTACAGAGGTGGA
>JAEEGL011054514.1_pt1 | contig 15903 bp, 9 predicted proteins | sample 9134231 | NCBI WGS metagenome assembly JAEEGL01 (sample SAMN16246548, study PRJNA631951) | gut metagenome | biome: gut microbiome; feature: rumen; material: fiber-attached | host: Bos | place: Iran: Karaj | collected 2018-10 | reverse complement strand
ATAATAATATTAGAAACAAATAAGCAAGAAGGTGAAGAATATTTATTTTATTTTTACAAAACAAATGACCAATCAAATTTTTTTCAAAATTTCAAAGGAGTAATATTAGCCTCAAGTGGAATTTCAAGTACTGTTTTTTATGATGATTTCAGAATATTATCATTTTCAACAAATAATTCCAAATATAAAGCAACAGCAAAAACATATTTAAAAAATTATTTAATAAGTGCAATAGTTCCATACAACACTCCAGATAATATATTAATATTTATATGTGATGAATTTACTAAATTTTGTAATTTATTTTTTGAAAATTTTGAAGACTCAAAAAAATTCACAAATATATTAAATAAATATTGTGAAATATTATTATATTTTACTTTAAATTATACTTTAACACAAGATAAAGAAGATATAATAGGAACGCCAATATCACTTTTACCAATAATGAATATAACATTTAGTTATAATGAAAATATTCCTTTTTTTATGGTAAAAGCAGGAATTAATGATTCATTAAGAACTTCAATAATAGAAAATATGAATTCTTTAAATTCTGATAGAAGTGTTTTACAAGAAACTTTAACTTTAATGGATCCTCCTTTTTATTTAAAAGGTTATGTTTTAATGTTTAGAGGATTTATATTATATAATAGTTTAAATAATAAAGAAATGAGTAATGGTGCTAGATTATCAATGTTACATGAAATGTATATGAGAAGTCAAAGTTCTCCTGAAGTTTTATCTTGTGAATTTTTATTTGATGATGATGGGAAAAAAAATGATGAAAAAGGAAGAAAAAAAACTTTAAATACTTTATTAGCTCAAAGAGAATTTGTTATAATTATTTCTTTAGAAATTTTAGGAAAAAATAATTGTACTTTTGATCCTTTTTATCATAAAAGAGCTGAAGATTTATTAGTTAATTTATTAAAAAAAAATTTCAATTCTATTGTTTCTAATGAATTATATAAAAATTCTATTAGAATGGCTTCTGCTGATTATGTAACTGGAAATATGGAAAATTCAAATAGATTCGCAAATATTGATTTTGAAGAAAATGAAGCTAATATTAATATTAAAGAATTAGAAACTGTTCAATCTGAGAAATCTAAAAAGGAAAGTGATGTTAAAAAAAATAATGATAATCTTATTGATACTAATCAAAGTAATCCTAATTTAAATTTATTAAATAATAAAATTCAAGGTTATATAGATCCAGAAACTAAAGTTAATATTATTCATTTTTCTTGTTATGATGATTCTGAAAGTGTTATTAATACTACTGATTTAAATATAACTAAAAAATTATATGAAGATATTTACAGATATATTTTTAATATATATGCTAAAATTCAAACTAATATTAATAAATTAAAAAATAGAAATAAAAAAATTAAAATAAGTCAATTATTTTCATATAATAATATTAAATGTAATGATATTTTAAAAAAAGATTTATCAACAAAAACTAAATTAACTCATCAAAAATATATTCAATGTTTATCTCAGCAAAATTTTAATGGAAAATATATTAAATTAACAGAATATGGAGCAAAATTAAATAATAAATCTTATATTCCAATATGGGTTTGTTGTAAATTATATGAACATATTACAATAGATGATGATATTAATATGGATGAATTTTCTAATTATAAAATAATATTTGTGGCTTATGAATCAAATATTCCAGTTGAAATTGATAGTTTTTGCCAAGATTTATTAATGAATGAATTATTTATTTAAATATATAAATTAAAATAATTGTTTTAAATTATTTTTTTTTAATTTATATTCTTAAAAAATAAAAAAAAATAAATTTATTCCCCTTCATTGATATCCATTGACATAATATTATTAAGTTCTTTATAATTTTCAGGATCATGTCCTTCATTAATTTTTTCGAATAAATTTCTTAAAATTTTTTCTCTCATTTCAGGAGTTAAAGCTCTAATATCAACTCTTAAATTATTTCCTTCATAATTCCTTTTTAAAGTAGGGAAAAAATGTCCTCTTTTAGAATCTTCTTTTTTTTTATAATATAATTCTTTTTTAACAGAATCTAAAGCATCTAAAAAAAAAATTTCAGTTTCATTTCTTTGTTCTATTATTTTTCTAGTAACAGATTTTAATCTTTTATTTTCTAAAGTAACATATTCTAATTCTTGATTTAAATTAGAAATTTCATTTTCTTGAGAAACTACTTTTTCATTTAATTCTTTAATAAAATTTCTTATTTCTTCATCTAAATTTTTATTATCATTTCCTATAAACATTGAAGTTACTTCTTGATTTAAATGATTTAATTGACTTGTTAAAGTTTTTATTTGTTTTTTATATTCTTCTTTTTTAAATTTATTTTTCTCATTTTTTTCTGTTAATTCTTGTACTTTTTTTTCATTTAATTCTAATTTTTTACTTATTTCTTTTATTGAATCTATGAATTTTGTATTTAATTCATATTTTATTTTTTCTTCATTTTCTTCTCTTTTTATTTTTTCTTCTTCTAATAATTTTTCTAAATCTTGTATTTTTTTATCTTTTTCTTCTAATTTTTTTTGGAAAACTTTTTGATTATAAGTAAATAAATTTTCCTTTTCATTCATTTCATTGTTTAATTCTTCAATTTTTTGTCTTAAATCTTGATCATTAGTTTTTTCACTTATTGAACTTGTTTTTTCATTTTCTAAAGAACTTTTACTCTTACTTTTACTTGGTCTTTTATTAAATCCAGATGATGTTTTATAATAATATTTATTATCTTCATTTCTATCAATTTTCCAATTTTTTTTAGTCAAAAATAAATTAGGTAGTTTCGTTCCTTCCATTATTTTATTAAGTTTATTAAATTATAAAAGTATAAATTAAATAAATCAAAATATATAAAAAATTAATATTATTCTTTTATGAAAGAAAAATATTAAATTTGAAAAAATAAAATGAAAAAATCTATTATATAAAAATAAACTTTTTTTTATTTTAATTAAAAATATAAATGCCTAAAAAATATAAAAATCAAAGAAGTTGGTTAAGAATTAAACCTCAATCATCATTTGGTTCTGAATCGGGAAGGTCAAGCACAAATTCTGGTCTTAGAAAAAGTCGTGCTTTAAGTGATTATACTTATACTGAACCTGAATTTTCAAATTCTAACACTCATAAAAATCTACATCTACATTTATTAATTTCTAATCTTTCATATTTTATTAATTTTCCTGGTAAAAATAATAAAAACTTCATAAAAGTTAATCAAAAATCACTTTTTAAAATTTATCAACTCAATCAAAAACCTTGGAATACAATTTTTGATTTGTTAAAAATTAATTTTTTGAATAATGATAAAAATAATATTAATACTAGTTATGATAATAATGATAATAATAATAATATTAAAAGAGAAAAAAGTCTCAAAGATATTACTATATATAATAAATTATTAAAAGGATTTGTGAATTTTGTTCATATTAAAATCACGAATAAATTAAATGAGATTGATATTACTAAAAATTCTTTATTAGAAATTATTCAAAAAATAAATACTGCGAATTTTGAAATTGGGGAATTTTTAGATGTAACAATTACAAATGAAAAAAATAAAACAAATACTCCTTTCCATAAATTATTATCTCAAAAATCAATTACTTTAAAATTAAAGAATCATACTTTTAAAAAAAATAAATCTTCAAAAAGACATAAAAAATTAACTTATGATAAATATGATATGGATAACATATTAGAAGCTGAAAATGAAGTAATATTTGATGAAAAAAAAATAGAAGAAAATGAGAAAAAAATTGAAGAACAATTACAAAAAAAAGAAAAGAAAAAAAAAGAAGAAAAAAAAAGAAGATTTCCCATTTGAATCCAAAAATGAACATTCTTCTCAAAGTGCAGTGAATGTACCTTTAACTAATAATATTATTCCTACATCTAATATTACAACAAATTCAATTAATATTGATAAAAGCTTAATTTCTCAAGAAGATTTAGATGATTTAAGAAAAGACTTTTTTGAAAAACCTATTACTATAAGAAGAATAATTTATAAAGTAATTAAAAAAAAGAAAAAAATAAAATCTATGATTTAAATTATTTTTAGAATTTAAATTTTAAATATTATGTAAATTTATTCATTCTAAGAGTTTAGGTTATTTTTTTAACTAGAAATAGTTTAAATTATTTAATTTATAAAAAATAAATAGACATTTTTAAAAAAAAGATTTAACATTAAATCAATATAAAAAAAGGAAAAATTAATTAAAATAATAAAAGAAAATGGTAGTTTCTCTATATGTTTGTCAAATACCAGAAAATGTAACAAAAGAAGATATAATAAACGTATTTAGAGAAGTATCAGGTTATATTGATACAAGAATAAAAATAATGTCTGATAGAGTGAAAATAGCATTTATTGATTTTGAAGATGAAAAAAATGCAAATTTTGCGAAAGAAACTCTTCAAGGATTTAAATTTACAAAAGAAGATAAAGGACTTATAATAAAATTCTCAGAAAATTCAAGATTTAGTAAATCAAATAAAGTTGAAAGAAAAAATAATAAGGATAAAAATTATAGAGGAAGAAAACGAATAAGATCTTCAAACAAAGAAAAAAAAAATAAAAATAATAATAATAATAATAATAATTTAAATGAAAATTCAAAAAATCAAAACAATTCAAAGAATTTAAATAATAATGATATAAATAATCAATTAGAATCTTTAGTAAATAATCCTTTATTAAAATTAATAGAACAATCAACTAAAAATTCAACAAATCAAAATTTAAAAAATCAAAATCAAACTCCTCAAAATCAATTATTAAAAAATTTAACATTATTAGCAAGTATTCAAAACACAAATTTCAATAATAATATTCAGAATAATAATTTAAATTTAAATCATTTAGATAATTTATTATCAAAATATGAAAATGATTTTTCTAAATTTGAATCTTTAAAAAATAAAGCAACTAATATAGTTTATGTTGAAGGAATTCCTATTGATGCAAAAGAAAGAGAAGTTGCACATATATTTAGACCTTTTCCTGGTTATAGAAGTTTAAGATTAATTGAAAAAGAAAAAAACGGAGAAAATACTATTTTGTGTTTTGCTGATTTTGAAAATGTTATTCAAAGTACTATTTGTATTAATACTTTACAAGGTTATAGATTTGATAAAAATGATTTAGTTGGTTTACATTGCTCTTATGGTATTAGTAAAAATAAAAAGATTTAGTTGTTTTTAATTTTTTTTGTAAAATTACTTTGATTAATAAGTTTGATTGTTATGATTTATGATAATAATAAAAAATTATGTAATTATCTTATTTTATATTATTAAATTTTATGCAAAATCAATGAGAGAATTTTATTTCTTTATTTATTTTTATAATTAAAATAAATTTAATATTAGAAAATATCTTGATTTTGTTTTACAAAAATAATAAAATATTATATCAAAAAATAAAAAATATAAAAAAAAGGATTAATTAATTAAAGTTATAAATAGGAATAAATAGATTAACTATAATTAATTTATTTATGAAAAAAATATAACAAATTTATTTAATAATATATTTTATTTAATCAATTTCATCTAAATCATTTAAAGTTAATGGTTTAGAAGTAGAAATTTCTTCTAATTTTTTTTCATCAATATCACCTTCAGAAATTTTAATAGTAACACTTTCTTCTTTTTTATTCTTATTATTTTCTTCTGTTTTTTTAATAAATTTAACTAGTTTTAAAAACTCTTCTTCTTGTTCTTTTCTCATTTTTTCAGGATAAATATCTTCTTTAGTTAAATTATAAACAAGATTATCATTATCTTTTCTAAATTTTTCCATTTCTAATTCACTCCATCTTTGTCTTAAATCTAATTTATTAAATAAATTCCAATTTTTAACATTTTTTTCTTTTAAGGCTAATTGAATTAAAATTAAAGCTCTATCAAAATCAAAAAAACATTCAATTACTTTATTTTCTAATATTTCATCCATCCAATCTTCATAAATAAAATTTATATTTTGATCACTTCTTTCTCTTTTACTTATTGTAAAAATAATATTTTTAATTTCATCATTTTTATATTTAATATTTTCTTCTAATAAATTATCAATAGCAATAATTTGAGCTCTTTTTCTTCCATTATCAAAAGGATCTTTTTCAATATCTTCAAAAATTTTTTTTTTCTTATTTTTTAACTTTTTTTCTCTTTCATCACATTCAATATTTAAAGAATTTAAAGCTAATTTTTTTCTTTCTTCAAAAGGAATTTTCATTAATTCTTTTTCATAATTTCTAATATATCTAACTTTATCATTTTCATTTTTATATTTTTCTCTTGCTTCTACTTCTCCTTTAAAACCTAATTTTAAATAAGCTTCTGCTCCAACTTTATCTTCTTCACTTATTGGTCTATCATCTAAATAAGTTAAATTTTTTAATTGAACTATTAAATTTCTTCTATAATTCTTTATTTCTTTTATAACTTCATTTCCTTTGAAATATAATACTTTTAATAAAGGTATTTTCCCTATTGTTGATAAAATTGAATTTGAATCTGATTCAAATTTATTGTTTTGAATATCTAAAGTTGATAAATTATTTAATGATGTTAATTCTATTATATCCAAGGATGAGGATAAAAGATTTTTTGCTAAATATAAACTCTCTAATTTTTGTAATTTATTTAAATTTTCAACTTTTGAAATTTTATTTGCTGATAAATTTAATACTGATAATTCTAAGTTATTATCTAAATTTTCTATTTTTGAAATGTAATTATTTTGAAGGTATAAACAAGCTAAGCTTTTTAAATTGGATAAATTTTCAATTTTTTCAATACAATTACTTTCTAAATATAATACTTTTAAATTTATGAAATTATCTAAATTTTCTATTTTTCTAAAACCAAAAAAATGTAAATATAAATTATAATTGAATTCAACATTATCATATCCTCCGTTAAATTCACATAATTTTAAACAAAATTTTTCTGTTATTATTCTTTGTCCTTCTTCATTTTTTTCTGGTTGAGGTTTTTCTTTTGTTAGACTCATATTTTTTTAATTTTTTATAATTTAAATTTCTTATTTATATTTACATATAATTCTAGAATATTTTTTAAGGAAAAGTTTATATTTTTTTTTAATTAATTATATTTAATTTATATTTAATTTATTTATTATTTTTCAATCAAGAAAAAAAATAATTAGAAAATCAATGATTGTTTAAATGTATTTTAAAATCAGGACCTAAATTTAAATTATAAATATCTTCATCAAAATAGAAATTTTTTATTTCTTTTAAAATAAATTTTTTTTTATTAAAATCAATATGTATTTTTCTATTATTCTCTGAATTAAAAGTTGATTGGGAATCATTTTTTATTTTTTGATTATCTTCTTTTTCATTTTCAAATTTATTAATTTTTTTAATATTGTCTAAAGTAGCATTAAAAAGTTTATTTTCAAAATTCCATTGTTCTATAATATTTTTTTTTTTAATCATATTTTTTCTACTTCCTAAAAGAACATAATTATCTTCAATTTTATCATTATTATTTTTCACTTCATATATATCACATTTTTTTGGAGTTGCTTTTCCATTATCATAATTATTTCTTTTTAAAATAAAAAATTCTTTTTTATTCATTTTAAAAATTTATTTAATTAATTTAATTTAATTAATATATTAATTCAATAATGAAAATTATTAAAATAAAATATAAATTAATAAATCAATTTTTATTTAATTATATAAATGGAGCAATTAATTCAAGCACAAAAATATTTCGAAAAAGATTTAAAAGATGCAACAGAATCAAAAGAAAGAAATGATGTTATATTAAATTTAACAAATGCATCAAAACATTTATTAATCTTGTTTAAACAAATTGATGATGCAATTTCAAAAAATATAGAAATAAATATTTCAATAATAACAACAGAAATAGTAAATTATCTCACAGATTTTAAAAATAGAAGAGGATTAAGATTTGAAATAAGTTTTTCTTTAAATAAATTATTTGATGTTTTATTAAATGTTCATTATTTTAAATATATATGTAATTTAGAAGAAAAACAAATAATTTTCTTTATAAATGCATTGATTAAATTAATTGAAAATTTAAGAGGTGTTTTAATTTATCAATTAATAATAAGAAAAGCTCATTTATATATGTCTTATACTTTCCAACATCATAAAAATTTAAGAAAAATATTAAATGAATTAATGAAAGGTTATTATATTCCTCATTCAAATCAATTTAAAACATTTAATGAAAGATTAAAAAACAGTAATATTATACCTTTAGTATCAAGTGATAATTCTCAAGAAAAAGAAGAAGGAATAACTCAATTAATTGAATTAATTTCTAAAGCTTCTTTTTCAGAACAATTTGAATTATTATATATAACTGGACCAGATGTTTTAATCAATTTATTAAAAGATCCTAGTGAAGAATATAGAAATGCATATTTAAAATTTGGTAATTTATTATGTACTTTATGTTATTGTAATAGATTTATTGTACAAGCTTATCCTGTTGTATCAGAAATTCCTTTAAGTCAAAGTGAAAATTCAGAAGATGAAAATTCAAATAAATTAAAGAAAAAAACTCCTAATAATGTTACATTTATATTTAATGATAAATTAGTTAAAGAAGATAAAGAATTGGAATTCATACATAATAAACCATATGAATTAACATTCCAAAAAGAAATTTTAGAATTAAATGAAAAAATAATTGAAGTATGTTTACTATTTATAAATACAGTAATTAAATTTGAAAAAATATTTCCTTTACAATATATATGTTATTTAATTTTAAGAAGAATATATTTTAATTTCCCATCATATAAACCAGAAATAGGAGAAAATATAGTTTTAGTATTATCAAATTTATGTAAATTTACAGGTCAATTTGAGTGGAATACAAGTGTAGAATCAAGACAATTCGCATATTATTTATTAGCAAATGATAAAGATTTAGGAAAAAAAATTAAAAGTGCAACTGCAATTTCACCTACTGATGTTAGATATGAAAATTTTATTTTAAAAAAAACAAATTTAACTATTGGTTTTAGTACTTTAGCTTCTATTGAACCTGGAAAAAAAATAGAAAAAAAAATAGAAGTTTTAGATGAACAAAGTTTAGTTTATATTTCTATGGGATTAGATGATAATGATGATAGTAATATTGCTATAAGATTATATAAATATGATAGTGATTTAACAAAGTGGAATCAAGTTTATCAAAATGATAATTTGAAGTTTGAAAATGGAATGAGAAAATTAATTTTATATTCTAAAGAACCTGCTTTGTATAAAATCATTTTTGATAATCGAAGCTCTTGGATTAGTAAAAAAACTTTATTTTATAGATTTGTTTTTCTTAAACCTATTCTTGATGAATAAAAATAGAAGAAAAATAGGGTTTTTTTATTTAAATTTATTTTATTTAAATTTTAAAGAATATTTAAACTTAAATAGTGTTTATTAAAATTTATAAAAATATACAGAAATATAAAAAGGAAATATAAAATAATTATGAAAATACAATATTTAAAATTTTTTTATAAATTTTTAAATATAAATTTCTTTTGTTTTTTTCTGTTAAATTATCATTCTAAAAAAATATTAAAACAAGTTTATGATAAATAAATTAAACATATTCAATTAAAATATATTCAAAAATAATGTAATTATTATAAACCAATTATTTAATATAGTTAAGTAATCAAATAAAATGTAAGTTATAAATCCTAATCTTTATTATAAAAAATTTTAACAACATCCTCCTTTCTTAGGATTATTTTGTGTATGATGATTTAAATTAATTCTATCTCTTTGTTTTTCATTTAATTTCCTTTGATTAAATTCTTCTTGAATTTTTTTATCTTCAGCTAAATAATCATAATTAGGATCTAAGCATTTTTTAGCAATATCAGTAAAGAGAGAATCAATTCCTCTATTAGATAAAGCAGAAGTAGATTTAAAAATAGCATTTTTTTCTTTAGCATAAGCTTTACCTTCATCATCAGTAACTTGTTCATTTTCATATAAATCTGCTTTATTTCCAACAATAGCTAAAATAACATCTGAAATTGTATTATCCATTATTTCTTTATACCAAAAATTTTTTAAACTTTCAAATGAATCTTTATTTGTTATATCATATACTAAAATTATTACTTTTGCATCTTTGTAAAATATTTTTGCTAAAGATTTAAATTTTTCTTGTCCTGCGGTATCCCAAATATCAAATTTAATTGACGTGTCTTTATTTAATTCTATTGTTTTTGTTAAAAATTGGGCACTAGATGATGTTAAAACTTGAGGATCAAATGTATTGTTTGTATAACGAGATATTATACTTGTTTTTCCTACTCCTGATTCACCGATTAAAACTAACTTAATGGTTTCCATTTATTTTTTTATAAATATATTATTTTTTTTTGATTATATTTGATTTAAATATTTGTTTAATGTTTATTTTTTTATTAATGTTTTTTCTTTATTATTTATCTTTCAAACATATACTTATATTTATTATATTTTTTCTTTTTTTTTAAAGGAAATAATAAGTAATAAATATTTAAACGAAATATTAATCAAATGAAACATCAAAAAAATGATTTTTAAAAGTTTAAATATTACAAATTAAATATTTCAAAAATTAATAATCATCTAAATCCGGTTTAAAATCCCATCCATTTAAACTATCTTCATCAGAATTATAATCTTCACTTTCTCTTAAGCTTTTTTGTAACCTTAACATAGCAAGAGTATCACTCATATTTTTAATTTCATTTTCTTCGAATTTTTTAACATCATCAGAAATCCATTTATCAGGAATATACCAAGTTCTAATATATTTATCTTTTCCACTAGTAATTAATAAATTTAAACTATGAATATAATCAATTTGAGTAACCGCTCCATCATGAGCTAACCACATAAAAATACTTTTACCTATTTTTAAATTCCAAATTATTATTCTTCCATTTTCATCTCCTGTAATAGCTTCATTTTTTTCCATAATATATTTAATAACTCTTAATTTACTTTCAACTCCGAAATTAGATATTTCTTTAATTAACTTTTCTTTTCCAGGTAAATCTAAATCTAATATAGTAATTTGTCCATCAGTAGAACAAGTAAATAGATAATTTTTGTTTAAATTAATATCAAAACCTCTTATAGGCTCATCACTTGAAATTTGAATAGAATTAACTAAAATAGGAGGAAAAGAATTAGTTAAATAAACACTAATCATTCCCATTTGATCAGTTAAAAACATTCTTTCATTTTTTCTATCAAAATATAAATTAGTGAATCCAGAAGGATTATCAATTATTTCACTAGGATTATCTAAATAACCAATTTCAGTAACATAGAATTTTTTATCAGTAGAAACAGAATAAATATATCCAGTTTTAGCATCATAACAAACTCCCATAACTCGATTAGTATGAGGTTTAAAATCAATATATGGTTCAAAGTGTTTAAAATCAGAATCAGGATTTACTTTATAAAATATTATTCTTCCAGTATCTAAACCTACATTTACTGAATGTGATTCTGGATCATAATTAACTACTCCTGTTTGTTCTGGGAAACTTTTTGCAAAAACTTTTTTAAATTTAAATCCTTTATTTGGATCATATATAACTTTAAAAGCAAAAAAAGCCCCTACACTAATATGAGCATCTGTTTTTTCTTCCCAAGGTAAATTTACATTTGTAATATAAGCATCTATTCTACTTGAAATATTCATATCTGAACAAACTAATATTATTACATTTTCTTCTTGAATATATTTAAAGTCTCTTACTCCTAATGGTAAATCACAAAATTCACTTAATTTTTTAGGAACTTGAGTTAATAATTCAGGAGAATTTTCTTCTAAATTTATAAATTCTTTAAAATATCTATTTGAAAATATATCTTTTCTAACGCAACATTCTCTTAAAAATCTTTCTAATATTAATTGACGTTTTTGAAGAGCATCATATGCTGTTACTTTAAATAAAGATTTTCCATCTAATAATGGAGGATTTGGTATTATTGTATTTAAATTTTCTTGAAAACGTGTAAAGTCATCAAATTCTTTTTCCAATGTCCATTTTTTATTTGAATATATATTTGTTATATCTATTGAGTAAAATGTACTTTTTTTGTTGTTTATATATTTTTCTTCAAACACTGGAATTTTTATTTGGATACATGATTTTATAAAACCTTCTGACATTAATATTTTATGAATAGTTTATTTTTTTATTTTTTTATTTTTTATGTTTTTTTATGTTTTTTTATTGTTTTTTTTCCAAATTATAAATTTAAATTTTATTCTTTTTTTTAATTTTTTTATTTTTGATTTTATAATATATTAACTTTAAAAAAATAAAGATGAATGATTTAAAAGGAAATAATTCTAATAATAAAAATTATATTAATAAGCCAACTCCTTTGAAAATAAAACCAAAACAAATTCCGATAAAAAATTTTGGTTTTTTTTCAATATTTTCTTCAAATTCAAATTCTTTTAGACAAGGAATATTAAAAACATCAACAAAAAAAGGATCTCCAGATAAAAACAATTATATAAATAGTATAAATATAATTCATAATAATGAAGATTTAATAACAGAAGGAAAAGAAATAGAAGATAATACATTAGAATTAATAAAAAAGAAATTTATAAAAAAGAAAAATTCTAATTTTTTAAACTTTACAAACCCAATAAGTAATAAAATGTATGGAAGTAGACATGAAAATATAATAAAAACACATGCTCCAAATTCAAATAGCACAAGTATAAATACAAGTTTATTACAAAATACTAGAATAGAAGATAAAAGTAGAACTTTAAATCATAGTTTAAATAAAATAGCTTTTTCACCTAGAGAAGATACTCTTAAAAAAATTATAAATACTAATTATTATAAACTAATTAATAAACCAAGATTAGGAAGTGAAATGCATGAAAAAAAAATTTCCATGAAAATATTTAATAAAGTTGTTATGAATTTAAATAAAAATAAAAAAGATATTAATTTAAATTTTATTCATTCTCAAAAAAAAAGAAGTGCGCAAACTACTTTAAATTCAAGAAAAAATTCCAATGAAAAAAGATTTAGTAGATTAATTAATCATAAAAAAGGAAACAAAATTAATTTCTATAATAATACTAAAAGTGATTATAAAAATCCTATAATTAAGAAATATTATTCACAACAAAATAAAAATAATTCAATGAATTCTAATTTGATTAATAATAATTCAGTTAGTTTAAATAATAGTAGTGATAAAAAAGATATTCTAGAAGAAAAAAAAAATACTTATAGTGAGAAAGTATTAAATCAAAAAAATTTTTTTCCTTTTACTGCTCCATTAACAAAACATAATTCTAAAACAAATTCAAAACAAAAAAATAAACACAATAATAGTAATAGAGAAAAAAATAATAAATTAATCTCAAAATTAGAAAAATTAGGATTGAATATAAAAAAAAATAATTATTTAAGTAATCCTCAAAATAATATTATTTATAAAGAGCATAAAGAAAGTTCTCTTAAAAAAAAAAAATCTTCTGATTTAAAAAATTTTATTTATAAAAAAAATTTAAGTACAATAAATCGTTTATTAAGTGATTTTAAAAATGATTTAAATAATAATAAACTATATTTAAAAGACAAAAATAAAAGTAAAAAAAAAGAAAAGAAAAAAAAAATAAAAAGTAAAAATGAAAGAATTGAAAATCAAATAAAAAAAGAAAAATCAAAACATAATAGAAATCAAGAACAAAATACTTATTTAAATAATTCAAACACATCAATGTTTTCAACTATGAAAGACTCAAATTATTATTTAAGAGAATATGAATTATTATCAAAATACATAAAAGAATATTATAATAAAAATAAAGAATATCCAAAAACAGATTTATCATTTTATAAATTTGGAAGAATAATAGGAAAAGGAGCTTTTGGAAAAGTAAATTTAGGTTTAAATATATTAACAGGAAGAGTTGTTGCAATAAAGTCTTTTAATAAAGAAAATATAAATAATGAAATATCTAAAGAAAAAATATTATATGAAACTAATTTAATGAGGAAATTACATCATTCATCAATAACAAAAATTTTAGAAACTTTCGAAACAGAAAAATATATATTAATAATAATGGAATATATTTCAGGAGGAAATTTACAATCTTTTGTGAAAAAAAGGCGAAAATTAGGAGAAAAAACAGCGAAGATATTATTTAAACAAATAATAGAAGGAATAAAATATATTCATAGTCAAAATATAGTACATCGTGATATTAAATTAGAAAATATATTAATAGACTTAAATAATAATATTAAAATATGTGATTTTGGAGTAGGTAAATTAATTAATTCTAATTTATTATTACATGAACAATGTGGAACTCCTGTTTATATGGCTCCTGAAATAATTAAAGGAGAAGGATATTTTGGTTTTCCTGTTGATATTTGGTCAAGTGGAATTGCATTATATATTATGTTAAGTGGTAATATTCCTTTTAATAAAAGTAAAGTTCATGATTTACAATATAATATATTAAATACTCCTTTAAATCCAATTAAAAATTGTAGTGATGAAGCTAATGATTTATTAAAAGGATTATTAGATAAAAATCCTTTTAAGAGACTTACTCATGATGATATTTTAAATCATCCTTGGTTAAAATTAGATGATAATATTGATATAAATGATTTAAATATTAATAAATATCATTTATTTACAAATGCTGAAATGATTTTATTAAGTAAAACTCATATAGATTATAGGAAAGCTCCTAAAGGAGAATTAGGAGAAAATTTTACTTTAAGAAATTTATTTACTATAGATGATAAAAATAATATTAATAAAAATGTTGAAACTAAAAGTATAATTTTAGCTCCTTATAACACTATTATATCTGATGATGATGAATATGATTATGATTATAGTGATGATATAGATTACATTAATCCTGAATTAATAACTCAAAATGGTATTATCAATTTCTGCGGTAAAGTAAGGGAATTTAATATTAATTATGAATTAAATAATAATGAAGAAATTGATAATGGAATGTTAATTAATTCTAAAGTTGATATAATTACTGAAGAAATTAATAATTCTAATAATTCTATTGGAGGTAATAATATATATATGAGTAATAATAATATTGGAGTTAATAAAATTACTAGAGGAAATCTTTTTTCTATTAATGATTATTTCGTTAAAAAAGTTGAAGAATTAGGATATGATAGAGATTATATAATAAAATGTTTAGAAAAAAATGAATTAAATTCAGCAACAACAGCATATTATTTATTTTCCATTTATGAAAATATCAAATCATAACTTTATATTTCAAAAAAAATATTTCTATTTAATATATATAATATCCTTTACATTTAAATATATTTAAACCTGCAAAATTATTTATAAATAAATAAAAACATAATTAAAAATTCTCCTCAAAATAAAAATTAAAAAACCAAAAAAAAAATATTAAATCCAATAAAAATTTAATCATTTAAAAAATTATATTTCACTAATAGCTTGATCAATTTCCATTTTCATTCTATTATAAGCTCTATTTCTAGTATCTTCAGCATCTTGAATATTATATTGATCTAATTGATCTTCATCATATTTATCTTTTGCATCTTTTTCTCTTTTCATTTGAGATAACTTTCTATTATAATTAGAAGTTAAAGAATTCATATCTCTAATTTTTTGTTCATGTTCAGCTTCTAACATACTTCTCATTCTATTAATTGCTAAAGTTTGTTCTGCATATCTTCTTTCTTCATCTCTTTCTTGTTGAGCTTTTATTTCATTTTCATATTTTTGTTGTTGAATCCATGCATTTTGT
>JAEEGL010978895.1_pt1 | contig 15903 bp, 13 predicted proteins | sample 9134231 | NCBI WGS metagenome assembly JAEEGL01 (sample SAMN16246548, study PRJNA631951) | gut metagenome | biome: gut microbiome; feature: rumen; material: fiber-attached | host: Bos | place: Iran: Karaj | collected 2018-10 | reverse complement strand
TATTCATAAAAGCGCTCAAACTCAGCTTCAAGGGACTCAAAATTAGAATAGCTTCCCGCAACAGTCAGCGAAAACTCAGTGTCCTTGTCGTATTTTGGAACGAACCCTGTCTGTGTGTTCTTTGGGCTTCCACAGCCCTGCAAAAGAAGCATTGCTGCCATACTCAAAGAAAAGATTGTTTTTAATTTCTTTTTCATATGCATTTCCTCCTTATGTGAGTCCTTTATTTTCATAAATGAATTCAGATTATCATGTATCCGACAATTCCAGGTCTTTTAAAGGTTCAAGGTCCCTTCCCAGCTGCCTGTATACGGATAACAGTTCTTGAAGTTCTTTTTCCAGAGTTTCCAGATCACCGCTGTTACCGGCCTTTTCAAGCCTTGCGGCAAATTCGCCTAGCTTTAGCGCACCTATCGATCTGGACGAGCTCTTAAGGGCATGGACCTTGATGGTCAGATTCTTTATATCTCTTTCTGCCCAGTATTTCTCAATCTCATCAGCCTTCTTTTCTACGCTTTCAAGGTACATCTCAAGGGCCATCAGATAGTCCTCGCTATCCCCGCAATAATCAATACCCGATTCAATATCCAGCTCCTTAAGGTCATACAAAAAGCCCGGAAGCTCATTCTCATCGCTTGCAGCTGCGACATCTTTCTCAGTATCACCTTCAGTAAGTGCAACCTTTTCCCCGGGCAGATACTGTAAAAGCATCGCCTCCAGCTTTTCCGCATCAATGGGCTTGGTGAGGTAATCGTCAAACCCTGCCCTTGTATAAACTTCCCGCATACCTGATATTGCATTGGCCGTAAGGCAGATTACCGGCGTCCCTGTATTAGGACTATCCTTTATTGCCTTCATCTCCATCAGGGTCTCAATGCCATCCTTATCCGGCATCATATGGTCAAGGAAGATAGCGTCATAGTGCCTTTTTTCAAAAAGTGATATGCATTCATCACCGCTTTCTGCCGTATCGATCTGAAGTCCCGTCCTCTTAAGCAGGTTAACGAACACGGTAAGATTAACAGGGGTATCATCAACCACAAGAACTCTGGCTTCCGGAGCAGTGAATTTCTCATGGTAGTTCTTTCTCTCACGAAGCGAAGTTTTGAAGGCCTCCTCGAAATCTCCGATGGAATCCCATTTAACCACCTTCTGCTCCAGGTCAAAAGAAAAGACTGAGCCCTCTCCGTATTTGCTCTGAACCTCGAGATGACTGCCCATCATGTCCAAGAACCTCTGTGTAATAGCCATACCAAGACCGGTGCCCTCGATGTTCCTGTTTATCTTTTCATCAATACGCTCAAAAGCCGCAAACAATCTGCCAAGATCCTCGGGTTTTATTCCTATACCGGTGTCCGAAACGCTGACCATCAGTACCACCACGTCCGGCTTCTCCTGATGCTTTTGGGCATGCACTGAAAAGGTTACGGAGCCCTGCTTGGTATATTTTACGGCGTTTGAGAGGATATTGATGATGACCTGCTTGATCCTTATCTCATCGCCGTTAAGGGTCATGGGAATGTCCCTGTCTATATCCAGGTTAAAAGAAAGCCCCTTGTCTTCCGCCTTCTTTTGCACCATGTTCACAAGATCATTAAGAAGAGAAGCCACACTGTAATCCACGTTTATTATTTCCATTTTTCCGGCTTCTATCTTGGAAAAATCCAGTATATCGTTGATGATGCCCAGAAGCGTTCTTCCCGCAGTTCTAATGCTCTCTGAAAACATTCTTACGTTGTCATCACCTGAATCCCTGAGGATCATCTCGTTCAGGCCAAGTATCGCGTTCATGGGCGTACGGATATCATGGGACATGGTGGACAGGAAGTAGGATTTGGCCTCATTGGCCTGGTTTGCCTGCAGTGCAGCCTCCGAAAGCTTGCGGTTGTATATCATCATTACAATGTAATTGAATATCAAAAGAGCTAAAAAGCCCAGAGTTGCTATCCCCAACAGCAGCCAGTCTATCGACCTGTTTGCCAGAAGGTCATTCTCCGGTATATATGCCAATAGGAACCATGTCTTCATGATCTCGAGAGGTGTGTATGATAAGATGCAATTCTCTCCCTTGACATTTTTGATTATCATGGAGCCGGTCCCGCCGGTGACCTCTTTGATCACCTGTCCATATTCCTCTGCACTGGCTTCATTATATGATTTGTAGTACTCAAAGAAATTGCTGTTCTTAAAGGATTTGCCGTGGACAACGTAATTTCCCTCTTTATCCACAAGGCTTATCTCAACATTCTCGTACTCGCCTTTGAGGAAGATCAGCTTCTGTTCAAGACTGCTCAGGGGAACAACCCGCATCAGAAGTACATCTTTATCCCCACCGCTTTCATCATCCAAAATCTTCACAAAATTATAAAATGCGATGGACTGCACGCCGTTCATAGGGTTTGTGTATGCTCTTGTAAGGTTGACCACATCATTGGATTTAACGGTATCTCCCACATTATCGAAGATATTTATATTCTTGTATGAAACCGTATAATCATTAGGATCAGATACCTTAGCCCTGGTAGATATTCCTGTCCGCTCAGGACTGTCAAGAAAGATCAGATGCCCTTCAACCTCACGTAATATCTGTGCTTTCTTAATAAAAGCTATCGCCTCTGAGGCAGTCATGGCTGCCCCCTCTTGTGCAGATCGGTTGATATAGTTCGCCCATATATCACAGAGATGCTGCTCATCCTCAAGGTAGTTGGCTATGATCTGATTGGTGGTAATGGTCATCTTTTCAAAGGCGATGACCCCATTCTTCTCGCTCTCTTCTGCCTTGGTATTCGCATACCTTATGATAAAGAACAGAATGAACCCCATTATCAGAAGGTTTATTGATATTATCAGCGTTCTTTTCAACCTCTGCCCTCCATAACAGTCAGCTTTTTACTCAGAAACCTATGGCAGCTGATGATATAATTATTATACGATATTTAGTGCATTATTGTATCTCAATTTCTCCTGCCATGTTGCGATATATAATCGCATTCTGATGCGCAAGGTCCAGGTCAAGAACCTTATCAAAGTTCTGAAGTGCAAGTTCTTTGTTTCCAAGCCCTATGTTGGCAAGTCCCATCACATAGTAGCAATGTGCTGCATTTTTGCTGTCCATATCCGCATCAAATACTGACATATCCGGCATTGATACCGCAAAGTAATCCATCACGAACTTATCTCTTATATGCTGTTCTCCAAAATCAAGCAGTCTGTAAAACCTTGAGTTGGCAGCTTTTTTGTCTCCAAGCTTCTCAAAGGCAAGTCCCTGATACAGGATCATATCAGCAGGCTGATCGTAATAATACATCATTCCGGCCACTTCCATTGCCCCATCAGTAGCCTTTTTAAAGCACTCTCCTGCCTCCTCTTCCTGCCCGAGCATTTCACAGGCAAGTCCAAGGTTATAGTAAATATGATTATCTTTAGTGCCCTCAAGTCTTCCTTCACCGAGATTTTCAGGATAGGAAAGAGCCTCATTCAGAAGTTCTCTGGCACGAGATGCATTGTTATCTCCAAGGCACTTTCTTGCCATCTCAAGGAGCGATAGCTTAAACTGCGTTGTTATCTTTCCTTCTGCGCCCTCCCAGGTCTGGAAGGAATGCCCGGTGATCAACCTGTAAGCTTCCTCATGCTTACCCATACTGTTCAAAAGAGTTACGTACTCTGTATAAAGATCATCCCTCTTTTCGATAAGGGAGATGTTCTCCTGATAGAGCCTGTAGCGTTCTTCCAGTGAAACCTGCATTTTCTGAAGGAGCTGATCCAGTTCCAGGAACACTCTGGCATCCGACTTATCAAGTTCAAATGCCCGCTTAAGATACGACACTGCTTTTTCTTTATCGCCAAGCTTGTTATATGATGCGATAGAAAGATTGCGCAGAAGCGTCGGGAAGGAGTTGTCGATATCCTCTGATTCCTTCCACAAATTGACTGCCAGGTCATACTGAAGCCTGTCATAATAAAGACACCCAAGATAGTATCTTGCCTTTGCGGCATTTGGGTCTTCGCTTATCACAGCATTTAATACACAGATATCCTCAGGCTTGTTGGGGAAGCAGTAAGCACTGTCGCTCTTCTCACCTTTCTTAAACTCCTCCATCGCTTCATCGTCTCTGCCAAGCTTCTTAAGATAAGCGCCTTTATAGTAGTGGATCATGGGATTGTCTGCAGGGTACAGAGAAAGCTCTTTTACCGCCTCCTCATACAATCCGCTCTCAGCGTAATCTCTCGCCACCATAAGATATGTTTCATGAAAATCTCTTGTGATGCTGTGATAATCCCCGATAAGTGACGCATCAGAATCACATATGCCTGCCATTATATTCATGGACATAAAGTCAAAGGCATCAAGCTTCAGATTTTCGCTGATCCATTCCCGGGCTTCATCGATTCTGCCAAGCTTACACAGGATCACAGCCTTGAGGCCTCTTGCCTTTATGTTGTGTAAATTCTTTACCAGAGCCTTTTCTATGAATTCAAGGGCATCTTCCCAATCGCCTCTTCTCGATGCAATTGATGCCAGGTAGTAAAAACTCATCTCCTGGAGCTCATTGACCCAGGTTGCTTTATAGAAGGCATCATAGGCATCGTCATACTTTTCTCGGTAAAAGAGTGACAGACCAAGATTGTAGTATGGCTCAGAGTCATATGGATTTGGATGCATGGCTGTAAGCCGCACCAGTGCCTTTCGGAAATACTTCTCAGCCAGTTCAAATCTCCCCCTTCGAAGCAGCAAAAGGCCGTATGCATTATTTATTCTGATATCTCCTTCATCCCTTTTAAGGCCTTCTAAATAATACGGATCAGGAAGCCAGGTCGCATGTCTGTACTGCTCAATGTGCTGGCCGGTGAGATACAGCTCCTCATTTGTAATGATATCCCCCGGAAGCTTTGCTGCCTTTGCAGGTTCAGCCAGCTCCGGTATTCCCTGGTCTTTTTCCTGATAAGAAACCAGTTTTCTATCCCCGGAATAGATTGTAGTCCTGAGCTTGTACCTGTCCGGAACGCTCACTTTTATCTCTTTCTCATAGATATCCACCGGGGAGATTCTGGTCTCTTCCGAATAGATCACTTTGCCGTCTGTCTCAAGTTCAATCCTTGCATTGTCATACACAGATGTTCCATACACGCACAAATACACGGTGCTCTCATCTCTGACTTCAACATTGAGCGCCGCGTCTATGCTTGCATTTTTGACCTGTCCCACTGACTTATATGGCATGAAGTACTGTTTAAATACCTTTTCTTCATAGGGCTTAAGCCATGTGAAGTCAGGCTGGTTGTCGCAGTACATTCCTGTCATGAGCTCTATGTAAGGCCCGTCCTCATCTGTGAGGTTTCTGTCCCACGCCTTTCCAAAATCACCGCATCCCCAGGTCCACTGCTTTTTACCGGGCGAAACGTGGTGATCAGCAACGTGCAAAAGACCTACCTTTTTCCTGTAATCATATCCCCCAACAAAGTTATAATCTGACCTTTCGGCCATGTATGAGGTTGGCACCGGTATGTTTTTATACCGTGAAATATCCACTCCCTCACTGTAGTCATGCTTGTAGTATTCCCCGGTTGCAATAGGGAATCTGGACACAGCTCTTTTGCCATGGTCATATACACTGTGAACATCGGGCGGAAAAACAGACTGTGTGTAGTCATTGACAGATACAGCAGGATTGGCCCACCACAGGAAGGTCTGAGGGAGCGGGGTTCTGTTGTAGAGCTGCCCCGTTATCTCAATATATGCCTTGTCAGGGTAGAGGGTGAACTTTGTTATCTCCTTGGTTCCGTACATCTGGTCCACATCTCCGATGAGAACAGACTTAGAGCCGTTATCGTTTTCTACAATCTTATGATCCACCGGGCTGTATGTAGTAGGTCTGTGATGCTGCGGCCAGTTGAACTCTATGCCTCCCGAGATCCACGGCCCCGTCAGTCCAACAAGAGCCGGCTTTATCACATGGTTGTAATAGACAAAGTCGTAATCATTGGTCTTGTCATATGCCCTCTGGATCCTGCCTCCAAGCTCCGGAAGGATCATGACTTTCAGATAGTCATTCTCAAGATAAACAGCATTCCACTTTTTATCTGTCTTAGTTCTGCTGATCTCATTTGTCGAGGGATATGGGTAAATTTTACCTGAACTGCCCTGATATACCCTCTTTTCCAAAAACATTGGATTCTTATCTGCTGCCCCCACCTCGTATGTGGGAATAATCACAGCTTCTTCCCATACCTTTACGCCATTCATATCATGCTCCTCAACAATACTAAAATCTCAACGATAATTTCCTGCGGTTATTACGTACACATCCCATCATACCATAGCCGGCGCGCTTTGGCATAACTTCGCAAGCCTTCTTCAATATGCCACTTCTTTTAATGATTCCTGGCATTCTCTTAAAATAGATTTGCTGCTGCAGAGTATGAGAACTTCATTCCAACAGGTGGATACCTCATATGAAAGAGCTTCAATATCCTCTATTCCCCACATGACCGCGAAGTCATCATATCCATTGATCTCAAGATCTTCTTCAGTGAAAATGCTGCGAAGGTCCTCTGACGCCTCCCCACAGAAAGCAACATTCTTGCATCCTCTCGAAATTATCACATTTGCAGTCTCTCTTATCACGGATTCGTCCATGATCTCATCTGCTACAATGATCACTGTATGATCAGAAAGATCTTTGAGGTTTCTGTTGTTTCCAAGTATACCTCTGCCTATCAGTCCAAAGGTGATGTTCTGGTTTGCTACATAATCGATATTAATATGCTGAATCATGACGACCTCCCGCTTAAAACTGCTGTCCTGGTTTCCATGATGAAATTATGAACCTTTAAGTGTCCAATAAAAATGACACCTCATCGTCAGATGCAGGTGCCACCGTTCACAGTTTATCGCCATTTTCCATTTTTTCAGTCCTGAGCCGGCCACTGACCGCCTCAGTATATCTTATCGATCTTATCTTTAATTCCATATGTGCTCATAAACTCAGAAAGATCCTCCCGGCTTCTTATGAGCATGACCTCCTCAAAGGCCCCTGTATGAATATCCAAAAAGCCTGCAACCTGCTCTCCATTACATATGCTGGCCTTGATCACCGGGCGTTTGTTGTCTTTATCATAGGTTTTCTTTACAGTCTTTTTTATAAAAAACATATCTTTGTCCTCAGGAAATGTCGTATAGACTGTCTTTGCTCTTTACAGAAAGAAGGCAATCATAAGGCTCAATGGCGCTCATCCTCATTTTCAAATCTCTCACAGAATCTGGCAGAAAAAGATGGCTTTTCATCTCCTATAGTCAGATGCGTAATATCACCTATCCTCAAGGTCCTGAACACCGCAATTCCCTTCTCCCTCTCCTCTGACACGATCTCAGTAAGTGATGTGGGCGCAGTTGCTAAAAACTGCAAGGGAACAAAAGGTGATACGTTCCAAAGTCTGGACAACAACACACACGTTATTCCGAAATGGCAGAAAAATGCGAGAGTTTTATCATTGCCAGCTGTCACTTTATAGATGTCACCATTCCTCTCATACCCATATTTTCTGAGGAATTCATCAAAACATTCCGTGACATGATCATATATTTCCACAACATTTGAAGCCCCGGCAATCTTACTCTCACGCCAGTTTTTAACATCAAAAAGCTCCGGATGGCCTGCAAAATATGAAGGCATCATGTCCCAGACTATGCGCTTTTCATAGGTCCCATCGCTTCCTATTCTCAGTTCATTTTTATACGCGTTTCTTGTTTCAGGGTCTGCCTTATCAGCATCATACTGCGCCGGAAACTCCTGCAGCCACTCCAGAACCTCTGCCCCTGTTCCAAGCTCTTTTAACGAATAATCTGCTGTAGCTTTGGCCCTTCCCAGAGGAGAGACAAAGGCTTCATCAATTCCAAAGCTTCTTATCTGCCGGGCAAGGAGCCCTGCTTCAACTTTGCCCTTTTCTGTCAATCCGTCAATTTCATAATCAGGGTCGCCGTGTCTGAAAAACAATAATCTCATTTTTGTCCACTCAATCCTTTATACCTGTATATCTTGTAATCCCCTGAAAAATTAAAACTGCTGACTGCTGCGCTTCTTGCTCTGCTGTAGATATCAGAATAAGAGCCTGAAATGATATTCCCTGTAGAATCAGGATAATACTTTGTTATGACGTCGTTTCCCAGCCAGAGTATTATATGGTCATGTATCCTTATCTCTTTGCCATTTATCTTTTGCAGGTTACTGCTATCTAACTTGTCCAAAGTTTCATTGAGCTTCTGCTTATAATTATCAGCCTCTTTTTTCCAGGTTTCATAGTATGAATAATCCGGAACCTCATCCGTAATACTCAGCCAATAGTCCGACCAGGCCCCGGCTTCTGCATCATCTATCGAGCCATCTCCATTCTGGTCTGGGTTAAAGACATTGCTGTATCCGCCTTTAGGAGCCGCCAGCTTGCTGGTTCCTGCACGTTCTCTTAACTCCTCTTCAGTAAACTCATGGAAAGTACAGTCATAATCAAACCATCCATCAGCAGTTTCATAGCCGCACCAGTTTCCATCCGGATCATAGTAACCATAATCCTGGGTCTCGAACATGTGGAAATTGCCGGCTTCATCATAATAACCGTCACCCTCTTCAGAACCAAAGCCTAACGTCTCATCAAGTACCTGTTTGGCATTATCATTATCCAGGTTCTCAAGCTCACTTACAAGCTGCTCTAAATCAAAGTCCGGGTCCGACAATATGCCTTTTATATAGTCCGACTTATGAGAACGTCTGTCAATGAATACAACATCACCTTCCTGCATTTCAGACGCCCCGATCCTGCCTACGCACTTCCAGTCATCAGGATTGTTTTTAAAATAATCAACCAGATCGCCAACTGCCGGACTGGAATAATCATCCACATACCCCGCGGCATTCAGAATCGCAGATACAGTAGTAGCGCAAGACCTGTAATAGTCAGCACTGTCAGGTGCATAGGTATCAACTGCGTAGATATAGGTATCTGTACCATCATTGCCAATACTGTCTTTCACATGTTCATAAGCTAATAATATGGCACTGTATTCAATATTTCCATCGCACAGATATGGATAAAGCTCAGCTACTTTATCTATATCCAGGTTGGAAATGTCGTTTATCTTTAACGATACCAGGTTCTTATTAGACAGAACATAATCCAGTCCTTTATCTGTTAGCGCGTTTACAACAATATGCCTTGCGTATTTCAATTCCTCTGCATTACTGCCGTATTCCCTTGTATCTCTGAATACCTGGATTTTTGTTATGTCCTGCTTTACTCCGTCTTCACCTACAGTAAAATTATCTTCTGTAGAATATGCGCTGACACTAAGAGTATTCTGTGTAAAAAGTGCAAGCAATACCCCTAATGCTATGTATTTGCTTAATTTCATTGTATTGCCTCCGGATAACAAAAAACATGCCCCTTTCAAGGCTGTTCATTCCATCAAAAGATGCGCATTTAAACTGCTATCTTATATATCGGCAATATTCTTTGGCAACATTAGGATTCGCCATATCAGCTCGTTATTTCTTGTTAAGGTTATATCCAACGACAGAGCCTACAATACCACCGAGAATATGCGACAAGTTGGATATATCATCCTGCATGAACACACCCTCATAAACCTGCTGCCCTATAAAGACTATCGCCACAAGAATAAATGTCAGCGGAATCTCTCCATTTTTAAAGCTGGTGAATGATGTCAAAAGAATGAATGCAAACACCACACCACTTGCCCCACATAGGGCAACGTTCCAGAAAAGAATATAGTTCACCACGCCTGTGACTGCAGCTGTTATCAGGATTACCTGCATAATTCTTTTTGAGCCGTACTTTTCTTCCAGCATTGGTCCCAAAAGCAGAATATACGAAGCGTTTCCTATGTAATGTGCCCATCCGCTATGACCAAGTACGTGGGTAAAAAACCTGACATATGTAAGGGGATTTTTTAGTGAAGAGTGGTATGTCATAAACAAAAGCTCATCACTCTTTCCCATTGTCAAAAATCCCAACACAAGCACAGCCAGACTTATGAATATGAATCCCAGTATCACCGGTGAATTGAATGTAATCTTTAGTTTTTTCATTTTATTATGCCACTCCTTTTGGTCCTAAGGGGTACCGCTTGCGGTGGATCCCTTAGGACGGTCTACAGTTTTCATAACTTGCTTTACACTATCTTAGCAGTTATATTCTCGAACTCTTTAATATTATAACTCTTCCTTTTAACAAACTCATATGTTAAACACAACACCGGAATAGTCATCCTGCGATTTCTTTTTCTTGATTTTAAGACAGAAAAGTAGCATACTCAATTCTTAGCATTTAAAGATGGAGGTATATAAATGGATACAATTCAGATACTTAAAGATCTTTTTATCATTATTGTCAACGCCAAGTTCTTCGGCCTGATAGCCAGAAGACTTCATGCTCCACAGGTTGCAGGCGAGATCATCGCAGGTCTGCTCATAGGTCCGACCCTGCTTAATCTTGTTAATCCCAGTGATTTCCTGTCAGGTATGGCGGAGATCGGTGTGATCCTTCTGATGTTCAGCGCAGGACTGGAAACAGATATCGATAAACTCAAAAAGTCCGGCCTGAAGGCTACAATTCTTGCGTGCACCGGTGTTGGAGTTCCGCTTGTTTTGGGAACCCTTCTATACATGGCCTTCTATGGCTTTGCTGCTCCCGGATCAACTGAATTGATAAAAGCCCTTTTCATAGGAACTATTCTTACAGCCACTTCCGTAAGCATTACAGTTCAGGTTCTAAAAGAACTTGGCAAAATATCCACAGAAGTAGGCACGACGATCATGAGCGCCGCCATTATTGATGACGTAATAGGAATCGTGGTTCTTACAGCTGTTCTTGGTCTGAAAGATCCAAATGCCAATCTGGCAGCTGTTTGCTTAAAGACCATAGCCTTCTTTGCACTCTCGGTTGTTGTGGGAATTATCATCTTTAAGATAATGTCAAAAGCGGAAGCAAAATGGCCTCATACCAGAAGAATCCCGATCATGGGACTGGCACTGGCCTTTGCGATGTCTTATATAGCTGATAAGTACTTTGGAGTGGCAGATATCACAGGAGCATATGTAGCCGGTATTATTCTTAGTTCCCTGGACAACTCTCAGTATATAGACAGAAAGATGGACATAAATTCATATATGCTTTTCGGCCCCGTATTCTTTGCAAGTGTTGGCCTTCAGACAAACTTAAGGTCTGTTGACATGACCATCCTTGCTTTTTCGGCAGCATTTGTTGTAGTTGGACTCCTCGGAAAGGTTATAGGCTGCGGAATCGTGGCAAAGTGCCTCAAGTACAACACTTCAGACTCATTGAAGATTGGTGTCGGTATGATGACCAGAGGCGAGGTCGCTCTTATCGTAGCTCAAAGAGGCCTTAAGGCTGAAGTCGTCGACAGCAGATACTTTACCGCTGTTATCCTCCTGATAATACTGAGCTCCATTCTGACACCTATAATATTAAAGGCTATATATGCCTCAGACGAAAGATCCGGTTTTTCGGCCTGAGGCTTTCAGCCTCAGGCTATCTGCTTCTATATCACACAATCGAATATTGCATAAGCTCATACTTAAGATGCGTTCCTTCTGCAATGCCTTCAGGCAAAAGAGCTCTGGCAACCAGCTTCAGATCATCCGATTCGATATCTGTTCTCTTTAAGTTGGCATAGTCGCCGTCAATACTTACTACCTCATAATACCATGTCTCCATATTTGATCTCCCTTAACATTTATGAAGCATTTGTGTTTTTATTTTTCTTCAAAAAAGCAACAATCATCAGGATGTAGCAAATTGTCTTTGGAAGCATGAGCATTCCAAGCAATGGAACAATCCCGGCAAACACAGCTACCGGGATATAGAACAGGAATGATAACATTATATACAGCCACATCAGGCTAAATGTCCTGTCTTCTCTTTTCTTGACGAAGTACAGATAACAGATTACTGCCCCCAGAATCACAAACGGAATATTCCTGATGATGCCCCAGGTCATGCTGCTTTCATTTTGGAACCATCCGTTTTGCGGAAACAGGCAAAGGATGATCCTGATTGCAGAAAGAGCCCATACCACCACAGTCATTTTCTTATTCTCACCACTCTTATACACCCGCATCCACAGGTAATAAACAAGTACATAAAAGACTGTCATGGTAATTGAAGTCACAAGTTTACCAACACCGAGCGCCACAGTAAAATCGCTGTCTGCAAAATAATTCAGAACTCTCGGGACAAGGTGGAACGCATCACCACAGCCCAGTATCAGTGCAGCAAATCCCATGAGTTTTCCGGTAGTGTCTTTTGATCTTTTCAGGATAATGCAGCCACTTATTACGGCAAACAACAGATAGCAAATATCAAATAAAGACTCTCCGTATTTCATATTTCCTCCTTACAATCTTATTTGTCGCCTCCTAAGATCTTTTGAGCTCCTGTAGTCCATACATGTTTTTTCGATGCGTCACTGCGCTTGTTCTGTGCCATAACACCTGCAAGCGAATGAGGTACATAGGGCTCTTCTAGATATTTCAGCTCATCATCCGCAAGTTCCAGATCTACAGCCTTTGAGTCAATGGGGACGTTACAGACTGACTCATTTTCATTGAGTCAGTCTGTAACGTCCCCATTGACTCACTTATGCTTTCCCTGTTCAACACTTTTTATCTCATCCTTCGATGCTCCTTTAAGAGCATAAGTGTCAAACGCCGGGGTATCAGGTATCTGTACTTCTACACTGGTAATTCTACAAAATGAAGCATTGCCCCGGGAAAGGCTGATATCAAATACGTGCCCGCCATGTTTTTTATCTTCAGAAAGGAAATGCAGGTGCCACCCGGCGGCATTGATCCCATCCATATAGTCAGGATAGTATACGCACACAAGTGAGCCCTTAATATCTTCAAAAATAAACGCTTTCTGCGTAACACTCAGCGCATCCTTAAGTGACACGTGATGTGCCTTCGTTCCGGATTCTGACCTGGCATCCACCTTTGAAAATTCCCCATCAATCCGTACCATATACATGGAATTAAGACCGAAATCCTCCTCTATCCGAAGTGTCAGCCATTCCTTGAGCTGATCAATTGTATCCATTCTGCCCAGTTTTTCCTGCTTATGTGACTGAAAGCAACAGACAGAAGCAAATGGAACACCTCTTTCAAGCTCTGCCGGAACTACATCACCATTATTCTTTGCGCGATAGCATTTTCCGTCAAGGACAATCATTTCACCATCCACATCTTCAAATGTTCCCAGTCCTATATCTCCATGCAAAAGAAGTTCTTCTACAGTGGTAACAGACTTCGAAAAGCCAAGGGCCAGTGCCTGCAAAGTAGATATCTGATAAAACTTCCCACTATCTTGTCCCATCATTTCTCCCTTCTTTTTCAGCTCAACTGCGCTTCTTATCGCTTGCTGTGCAACTCACATGAAGCGGGTCATATTCCTGCTTTTCCCATCGTTTGATACACCACGGAAAAACAAAAGTCACGTAAAACGTCTGTATAAAAGAGATAAGTATCGTTGCAGCCACTGTAGAAAAACTGCTATTAAGTATCTCCTTAAGGATCAGGGTCACTGCATAATAGCTGAAAAGCCCCGTCACCAGTCGTGTCATTCTTGTTATAAAGGGCAGATCCGTAGAGAAATCAATATATCTTCTCTCCAGGACCCAGCCCGCAAAAAAACCAATACACCACCCAACACCCTTATAGGTGTCTTTTGCCATTTTTGCCCCGTCTACCAGCAGCTTACCTGCTGCGTCATAGTCTTCAGGATAGGACTTAACCGCTGCAAATATCGCAACCGCTATGGCAACTGCGATAACTCCACACATAACCGGGATATCCACTTTGGGATTAGCTTCTATACGTTCCATCAGCTTTATCGTAAGCCACATCACAAGAAGTCCGGCTGCCGAACCTATCAGGATATCCTGCGGCGTATGTACACCAAGGAAAATCCTGCTGAAAGCAATGAGGACAAAAATAATAGCCAGAAACACCCTTAATACTCCGGGGAGTTCCTTACGTATCGCTCCTCCTCCGTAAAGTGAGGCCGCATTCATGGAGTGGCCGCTTGGGAAGGAATATCCTGTGGCTGCTGCCATGGCAGCGCTATCCGGCACTATCCTTGCATCCCTGATCCACGGCCGATATACACAGGCTGTTACCTTAAGAAGTCCATTGACCACTCTGTTTCCGGTCCAGCCCATCAGAAGATATGTTCCTATGCTCTTACTGGCGCACCAGTAAATGAGGGCCATTATGACCAGCACAACCTCCATCTCTCCAATAAAACTCATCTTTGTCATAAAGCCGGTAAAAATAGAGCCTATGCTGTTTCTAAACTCCTGCAAAGCAAGAAGTATGTTAATATCCATACTCCTCCTTTCCTCGCATCAAAAATGTATTTGATGTATTAATACGCAAAAGACAAATTCTGATTCTGTTAAGCAGTTTCCGATACAAAACATGCCACGAGGCCATAGGTAATGGTAGGGCGTATCCATATTTCCGTAAGAAGATAGGTTGTGTACTCATTCACAGGTTACCTACCATGTATTCCACTATCCTGGCACTGTTAAGTGCAGCACTCTCCATAAAGTTCTCGTATTCCGCATCATCTGTTGTGTCCGATATAGCCCGTATGATCACGAACGGCGTTTTATTAAGGTGGCAAACCTGTGCTATGGCACCTCCCTCCATCTCACAGCATAATCCGCCAAAATCAGACAGGATCTTTTCTTTTTGCTCATCAGTGGAAATGAACTGATCGCCGGTACAAACCCTGCCTTCAAACACTTCTATATCAGGTGCCACGCTTCTGGCAGCATCCACAGCTGTCTTACGCATTGATTCATCTGCGGGGAATGCATAAAGTCCGGTATACGGAATCTCACCCTTCGCATAACCTATTGCTTCCACCGTAAAGTCATGCTGTACAGCATCAACAGAAACAACAATGTCACCTAATCCAATCTGGTCCTGAAGAGAGCCCGCAACACCGGTATTTATGATCTCCGAGCACCCAAACTCGTTGATCAGTGTATTGGCACATATGCCAGCATTAACCTTGCCCATTCCACATTGGACAATAACCACTTTTTTGCCGTCCAGTGTTCCTTCGCAAAATTCCATATCTGCAACTTCTGTTGTCTTCTTATTCTCTATCAATCCCTTAAGGTAGCTGACTTCTTCATCCATCGCGCCGATGACACCTATTTTCCCGGTAGAATTTCCGTCACTGATGCTTCCGCAGCCGGAGCACAAAAGAATGACCGATAAAAAGACCGCCACTAAAACGTTATAAAAACTGTTATGCCCTATTCTCATCTATTCTCTCCTCATCCCTTGCTACAGTCTTACGACCGGTCTGCATACCCATAATAATTTTATAACAAAAAGTACTTAAAAACGTTATATTATATTTTTTTAATAATTCAAAAAGAGGAGTCAACGGGGACGTTTCAGATTGACTCAAAATACTGTAATTGAGTCGATCTGAAACGTCCCCACTGACTCCTGTCAATCTGCCAGTCAACCGGCAGTTCTTTTCCATCAATAGGATCAGCTTTACCTCACGGAAAAAACCGTATTCTTTTCAAACATACCGATCGCAAAAGCCATTTTCATAAATAGTGGCATATTCTCATAGGCCTGAAAGCTGGTTCTAGCCAGCAATTCTTCTAATGTAAGTTCCTCATAGTATCCATAAGGATTTGCCACAGTGATTCTATCATTTGGAATATCAGCACCAATGATCAGGGAATAGTGTAATGTCCATTCATCTCCATACAAAGCTGCCCACTCAAATGGAACCGGTTTCCCTGACGCCAGGGTATCATACATAATATCAATAAACTCGGTA
>JAEEGL012382282.1_pt1 | contig 15904 bp, 10 predicted proteins | sample 9134231 | NCBI WGS metagenome assembly JAEEGL01 (sample SAMN16246548, study PRJNA631951) | gut metagenome | biome: gut microbiome; feature: rumen; material: fiber-attached | host: Bos | place: Iran: Karaj | collected 2018-10 | reverse complement strand
TTGGAAATCGAATTGAAATGCTGGGCCATGGATTGGATTTAACGGGCAATCATAAAATAGGTGAATACTTTTATATTGACAGTTTGTATGTGCAAATGCTGGTCAATTATGGTGTGCCATTCTTTATCATATATTTGGGAATATTTACTGGTGCAACAATATGGGCATATAGAAGAAATGATTATTGGATTGTATTTCTGCTGACAATATTAGCTATTCAGAATGTGATAGATGATAAGGGGCTTGCAATTGAATACAGTGCGCATTGGTTTGTAATCAGCATGCTCATGAACAAAAAATACAGGATGAGGGTATACAAGCAACCTTACTTTTTATCTGATATATTTGTTCTCAATGATTAATGAGAGGTTTAGGAGGAAAAAAGATGAAAGCATTGATTCTGAATTCCGGTCTTGGTTCCCGTATGGGTGTTCTGACTTCTGAACATCCGAAATGCATGACAGAGATTTCCACCCAGGAAACGATTCTTTCCCGCCAACTGAAGCAAGTCGTGGACGCAGGAATTCCCGAAGTGGTTATTACCACAGGTTACTATGATGATGTCCTGGTGAACTATTGCAAATCTCTGGATCTTCCGCTGACTTTCACCTTCGTGAAGAATCCTATTTATGACAAGACAAATTACATTTATTCCATTTACTGCGCCCGAGAATATCTGGAAGATGATATCATCCTCATGCATGGAGACCTGGTTTTCGAAAACGAAGTATTTGATAAGGTGCTGGCTTCGGGGTCTTCCTGTATGACGGTGTCTTCCACCATGCCTCTGCCCGAGAAAGATTTCAAAGCGCAGGTAAAGGACGGAAAGGTCATAAAGGTGGGTGTTGACATCTTTGAGGACGCTATGGAGGCACAGGCGCTCTACAAACTCCTGAAGAACGATTGGAAAGTATGGCTGGACAAGATCAGCGAGTTCTGCGAAAATGATAACTGTAAAGTTTATGCGGAAAACGCCCTGAATGAGTTGAATGGCGCCGTAAACATTTCCGCTCTGGATGTGGAGAATTTACTGTGTGCTGAAATTGATAATCCGGAGGATTTAGCTGTGGTATCTGCAAAGTTGAAAGAAATTGAATCCCGTACTGTTTATATGTGCTTTTCCACGGATATCATTCATGGAGGACATATTGCCATTATTAAAAAGGCCCAGCGGCTGGGCAAACTGATTATCGGCGTGCTTTCAGATGAAGCAGTGGTCAGCTATAAACGGCTGCCCCTCGTTCCTGCTTCCGAACGAAAGGTCATGTTTGAGAATGTAGCCGGGGTTTACAAAGTTGTTGATCAGAATTCCCTGTCCTATAAGGAAAACCTGGAGAAGTATCATCCGGACATCGTGGTTCACGGAGATGACTGGTGCACTGGCTTCCAGAAACCAATCAGGGATGAAGTGGTTTCCATCCTGGCTTCCTACGGCGGGAAACTGGTGGAGTATCCCTATTCCAATGACCAGAAGTATAAGGACATCGACGCCCGGACCCGTTCTGACCTGGCGATGCCGGATATCCGTCGTGGCAGGCTGAAGAGAGTGCTGGATACCAAGGGCCTGGTAACCGTTATGGAAGCTCATGACGGTCTGACAGGACTGATCGTTGAAAACACTGTCGTACATGAGAATGGCGGTGCACATCAGTTTGACGCAATGTGGGTTTCCTCCCTGTGCGACTCCACCGCCAAGGGCAAGCCGGATATCGAACTGGTGGACATGACTTCCCGGTTCCGGACCATTGATGATATTATGGAAGTGACAACTAAACCTATCATCTTCGACGGTGATACCGGCGGACTGACGGAACACTTTGTTTATACGGTCCGTACGCTGGAACGTATGGGCGTGTCCATGATCATCATTGAGGACAAGACGGGTCTGAAAAAGAACTCTCTCTTCGGTACAGAAGTAGTTCAGACCCAGGACAACATCGAGAACTTCTCTGCTAAAATTCGGGCTGGTAAGAGAGCGCAGCGGACAAAGGAATTCATGATCTGCGCCCGGATTGAGAGCCTGATCCTGGAACAGGGTATGGAGGATGCGCTGACGCGTGCCTTTGCTTTCGCGGAAGCCGGCGCGGATGCCATCATGATCCACAGCCGGAAGAAGGATCCGAGTGAGATTCAGGAATTTATTGAGAAGTTCCGGGCAAAAGACGCGACAACACCTATCGTGCTGGTTCCCACTTCCTTCAACTCCGTAACGGAAGAAGAGTGGAAGGAACGGGGGGCTAACATCATCATCTATGCGAACCAGCTGATGCGTGCGGAGGTTCCCGCAATGCAGAAGGCTGCGGAAATGATCCTGGAAAACCATCGTGCGCAGGAATGCGATGAGATGCTGATGCCCTTTAAGGACATTATCCGGCTAATCCCGGCAGAGGAATAAGCTTATGATTATTACTGCAGACCAGAATTACAAAGAACTGGACAACTGGCTCGCAGACAAGAAGAAGGTTCTTCTTGTCTGCGATTTGTCCATTCAGTTCCTGGATAAATTCAACAAGAAGCTGGAAGAGATATCCGTCCCCATGGTACGCTTCTCAGACTTCCAGCCCAATCCGCTTTATGAAAGCGTAGTGGAAGGTGTAAAGCAGCTCAGGAATGAGGAATGCGATTCCATTATTGCAGTGGGCGGCGGTTCTGCTATGGATGTGGCGAAATGCATCAAGGCCTATTGCCAGATGGAAGGTAACGGAGAAGACGGCGGATTCCTGAAGCAGGAAATCCGGCCGAACGGAATTCCGTTCCTGGCGATGCCCACCACAGCCGGTACAGGATCGGAAGCGACGCGTTATGCAGTGATTTACTATGAAGGAAAAAAGCAGAGCGTTACCAGCGAAAGCTTTGTTCCGGAAACTGTCCTGATGGATCCGGACTGCCTGAAAACCCTTCCGCTTTACCAGAAAAAGGCCACAATGTGCGACGCTCTGTGCCACGCCATTGAATCCTTCTGGTCTGTGAACAGCACGAAGGAAAGCCGGGAATACAGCAAGGAGGCAATCCGGGGCGTTATCGAAAATATGGACGGCTATCTGGAAAATACGGAAGACGGCCGGAAGGGTATGCTGCTGGCGGCCAATATAGCAGGCAAGGCGATCAATATTACCCAGACCACAGCCGGTCATGCCATGTGCTATAAGATTACCAGCCTATTCGGATGCGCGCATGGCCATGCGGCGATACTTTGTGACCGAGTGCTTTATCCATGGATGACAGACAACACGGACAAGTGTATTGATCCCCGGGGTGAAGCATATCTGAAACAGATTCTGGATGAGATCGGACAGGCGCTGGGCTGTGAGAACGCGAAGGCTGGGGTGAAGAAACTGCAGGAGATTTTTGAGCTTCTCACATTTGAGATTCCCACGGCGACGGAAGCACAGTACGGAGAACTGAAAACTTCAGTGAATCCTGTCCGCCTGAAAAATCACCCTGTTGCGCTGGATGAAAACACAATCGACCAACTCTATCATGAGATATTGAGGTAAGCATATGAAAGTTGAAAATCTTGTCAAAATCATTGGATCCGATTTCTACACAGGTGTACCGGACAGTCAGCTGAAAGCACTGTGCAATTATCTGATGGCTACCTATGGCATTGATCCGAAGCATCATTTGATTGCTGCTAATGAGGGCAACTGTACGGCTCTGGCTGCCGGTTACCACCTGGCAACCGGAAAGGTTCCGGTAGTCTATATGCAGAACAGCGGCGAGGGCAATATTATCAATCCCGTTGCCAGCCTGCTGAATGACAAGGTATATGCGATCCCGGTTGTTTTCATTGTCGGGTGGCGGGGGGAACCCGGTATCCATGATGAACCACAGCATATCTATCAGGGAGAGGTCACGGTAAAACTGCTGGAGGATATGGATATTGCCACTTTCATTATCGGGAAGGAAACGACAGATGAAGAAGTGGAAAAGGCTATGGAGAACTTCAGAGCTGTTCTTGCAGCCGGTAAGGATGTTGCTTTTGTGATTCGTAAGGGTGCCCTGACGGACGCTCCGAAGGTGGAATATAAGAACGAAAATACCATGGTGCGTGAGGAGATCATTCAGCATATTGTGAAGGCATCGGGAGAGGATCCGATCGTGTCCACCACCGGCAAAGCCAGCCGTGAACTTTTCGAGACACGGGTAGCGAACGGTCAGAGCCATAAGTATGATTTTCTAACTGTGGGCTCTATGGGCCATAGCTCCTCTATTGCTCTGGGAGTAGCCATCAACAAGCCGGAACAGCGGATCTGGTGTGTGGACGGAGACGGGGCAGTGCTCATGCACATGGGCGCGATGGCTGTGATGGGTGCGAACAAGCCCAAGAACCTGATCCATGTGGTGATCAATAACGCAGCCCATGAGACAGTCGGCGGTATGCCCACGGTAGCGGGACAGATTGACCTGGTGGCTATCGCAAAGGCCTGCGGATATCCGAACGCAGTCTGTGTGGATACTTTCGAAGACCTGGACAGAGAACTTGAAGCAGCAAAAGGCCGGAATGAACTGAGCCTGATTGAAGTGAAATGCTCTATCGGTGCCCGGGAGGATCTGGGACGGCCGACGACGACAGCGTTGGAGAATAAGCAGAACTTTATGGAATATCTGAAGAAATAAAAAGCAGATGTTTCTCTATAAAGGTGATACATAGATATGAACACTAAAAAATCTATCAAAAAGAACTTTATAATGAACGCTATCCTGACGTTATCGTCATTTGTTTTCCCGCTGATAACATTTTCGTATACATCCAGGGTGCTTTTAGATGATGGAACGGGAAAAGTTTCTTTTGCAACATCTATCATTTCATACTTTGTTATGTTTTCCCAGCTGGGCATACCGGTGTACGGAGTACGGATTTGTTCAAAATGTCGTGATGATAAAATAAAACTATCAAGAACGGTTCACGAGCTGTTGTTTATCAATTTTGTGATGACGGTTCTTTCATATATTCTTTTTGCCATAACATTATTTATTATTCCCAAAATAGCCCAGGAAAAAATACTTTATCTTATTATCAGTGCAACAATTTTCCTGAGCTGCATCGGAATCGAATGGCTGTATAAAGCACTTGAGGAATATACTTACATCACAATCAGGTCGATTGTTTTTAAATTCATTGCTTTGGTGGCTATGTTACTTCTGGTGCATAAGCATGAGGATTATGTTATATACGGAGGCGTTTCGATCCTGGCTTCTTCTGCTTCCTATATCTGTAATTTTTTTAATGCACATAAATATATTCATTTCTCTTATCTTGGAGAATATGATTACAAAAAACATTTGAAACCAATATTGATCTTTTTTGCGATGGCCTGCGCGACAACAGTATATACGAACCTGGATGTGGTCATGCTTGGGTTTATGTGTACAGATTCGGATGTGGGATATTATCACGCGGCAGTTCGTATTAAAGGAATCCTTGTCAGCATAGTAACGTCATTGGGAGCGGTGTTGTTGCCCAGATCATCCTATTATCTCAGCAATGGGCAAACAGAAAAATTCCGGACGTTAACGAGTAAAGCCCTGAACTTTGTCTTTTTAGCTGCGACACCGTTGACAATATATTTTATGGTGTTTGCCAGACACGGAATTCTCTTCTTATCAGGAGAAGCATTTGAGGGATCGATTATTCCCATGCAAATAATTATGCCGACGCTCTTACTGATCGGCATAACGAATATCCTGGGCATTCAGATATTGGTTCCGACAGGACGGGAAAAAAACGTTCTGTATTCAGAAATTATCGGCGCAGTTATTGATGTAGCATTGAATGCTGTTTTAATTCCCATCTGGAAGGCAAGCGGTGCGGCAATAGGTACACTGGTTGCGGAGTTTGCGGTGTTGGTTTATCAGTATAAAGTATTGCGCAATGAAGTGAACGAATCTTTCAGAATCATTCATATGAAGAAAATACTGCTGGCAGTCATAGCTTCAAGCTGCGTTTCGTTCTGGGTTATATTCCTCAATCTTGGGAACTTTATCAGTCTTGTGATATCATCCGTTTTGTTCTTTGGAACCTATTTGCTGGTTATGCTTATCAGCAAAGAAGAGTTTGTTGTTGAAAACATCAATCAAGTGATGGCGACTGCAAAAAGAAAAATCGGAATAGTCAGAAAGGGAAACAAGTCATGATATTGCCCAGTGGAAGAAAAATCGAGAAATGTATTGTTATGGTGCCGCATCAGGACGATGAAACCATGCTGGCCGGAAACACTATCATTCATCTGCATAATCTGGGTGTTGAGATATATGTTCTCTATTCCACAAACGGAGACTGGAAATATCCAGCAGAAAAGCGGATCGATGAAGCTTATCATGCACTGAACTCTTTAATTCCATTTCAGAAAGATCATATTCTCCTGCTTGGTTATGGCGATAATTTTAACGATCGTAATCATACACATTTCTATTATTCACCGGATGGAGAAGTGATATATAAATCCGGACACAGCCGAACTTATGGTGTCAAAGGAATCAACGATATTGCATATATGCTGAAAGGCGAGCACGGGAAATATAACAGATCGTCTTTTGTGTCGGACTTGCAGGCAGCAATTGAATACATCAGGGCAGATTTAATTATATGCATTGATTTCGATGAGCATCCGGATCACAGAATGTTGACATTGGGCTTTGATGAAGCAATGTGTTCTGTTCTGAAAGAGAAAACGGATTATCATCCGTTGGTATTAAAAGGATTTGCTTATAGCATGGCCTATACTGCGATTCCGGATCTGTATAGAAAAGAATTCAGGTATACCGAAAAACCGACACAAACAACTACAAAAAAATATGAATATGATTTTATTGGAACAACTGTATATGATTGGGATGACAGGATCAGTATTCTGGCGCCGCAATGCTCATTAAGCAGGAATCTGTTGAGGAACAGAAAAGCCAGAGCTTTAATGAAACATAAAACACAGTTTGTTATTTTACGTGCAGAAAGCATTATCAACAAGGATGAAGTGTTCTGGCAGAGAAGAACCGATAGTATTTCTTATGCTGCATCTGTCTATGCATCCAGCGGCAATCCGGAACAGGTTAAAGATTACAGGCTTTATAATGTAAACGAAATTGATGAAAAGATACCATCGTTCTGTGATTATCTCTGGCAACCGGAAGATGAGAAGAAAGAAATAGCATTCGAGTGGGATAAACCATACGACATACAAGAACTGCGTATCTATGGGAATATTGATGAAGATTCACAGATAAAGAAAATAAAAGTGTCTTTTGATAATGGTTATTTCTGTGAAACAGGTCCTTTACCGCTGCGTGGCAGACCTTTATCAGTTCGTTTTGATAATCTCCTGATGAATGTATCAAAATGTGTACTGAAAATTGAAGAATACGAAGGAAGCAAGCCGGGTATTGCGGAATGCGAGTTTTATACGAATGATAATGCAGACATTGAAGAGCTTGTATCAATAATGAACAAGCATTCGGTTTGTGACAGTGTTGCTGACAGGAAGTCAGATGAGTATATCAGTAAGATATACTTATTTGCTGTCAGAGTGAAAAGAAAAATATACAGAACATTAAGAAAATACATGAAGAAGTAAGGACATTATGTGCTGTTTAATACTGGCTTTGAAACGGTTTGGCTAAATGCACGGTGCTTGCTCATCAATAAGGAAGAATAGGGAACAGAGCGGGCAATTGGCGTTTAGACCGTGACCGGCATGTTCAAAGTTGATATATGAAAGACAAGAAAAGATACTATCTATTGTACAGTGGACTTTTTTTACTGCTCGTATTTTTATGTTTTGGCATTTATCTTCTGATGTACCACAAATCCCTGCTGAGATTCTGGGATACATATAATCAGCATTACATTTGTTTTATCAAAATGGGGAAATGGTTCCGTTCCATTATTCGAAATGGAAGCATTCGGATTTGGGATCCGGCACTTGGATATGGAGCGGATTTTTTTCTGACCCTTTCCGGCAGCAATAGCGGAAGCGTGCTTGATCCAATCAACTGGCTCAGTGTATTGGTCCCGGCTGAATATGCTGAATATGCATTCACAGTAACAGTGTTTCTGCGGCTGTATTTGTGTGGAATTGCATTTTCGGTACTGGCTTTCCGAAAAAAGGCGGAAGGATATGCTGCTCTGTGCGGTGCTTTGACATATACTTTCTGTGCCTGTGCTTATGTCGGACTGTATCAGTTTTCGTTTATTGTACCGATGTATGTTTTTCCGTTTATCATCTGCGGTGTGGATGAACTGTTTGAGAATAACAGAGCAACTCTGTACACGGTTTCCCTGGCATTATCAGCTTTGTGGAGTTACTACTTCACCTACATGACGGCAATTCTGGTGGTCGCGTATTGCATAATTAAATGGTTTTATCAAAAGACCGGAGATAAAAGTATTAAACGATTTTTCTTATTGATCGGAAGATTCATATTATACTCTTCTTTAGCAGCAGGGATGGCAGCTGTGGTTCTATTCCCACTGGTAAAAGTGTTGAGCGGAATGAGTCGTCTGGAGCTGGAACGGTATGTCCCGACGCTGTATGATGCAGAATTTTATCAGAATATGGCAAAAGGTCTGATCGGGACCTATGATATGGGAGCCCGGGATTGTCAGATTGGTTTTTGTCTGGTTGCTTTTCTATGTCTGACAGGGCTATTTGTTACAGAAAAGGAATATCAGGGACAACTGAAAACGGAACTCATCCTGATGGCGATTGCTTTATGTGTTCCTTTTGCCGGACATGTTATGAATGCCTTCTCCTATACTGCAAACCGGTGGATTTGGGCATTTGCGCTTGCTGTTGGGCTTGCTGTAACGGTTATGCTGCCTAAATTCAGGGGAATGAGCAGTTCGCGCAAGATTCTTTTGTGCGGTGTTTGCCTGGGCTATTTGTGGGTTGTGTTTGAGATTTGCGGAGCAGGAGAATCTCCTAAATGGTATTCGCTGGCGGTGCTGTTGCTGGCATTGTGCGGCCTGCTCATTCTTGTCGGAAAAATGAAGGAAGTGTCATATCGGAAACTGGCTGTGTTTTTGACGTGTATTACGATAGTTTTGCAGGCGTTTTATAATTATTCAGACAAATATCTTAATTACTTTTCCAATAATATCGATGCAGATACAGCTTATGTGCAGGTAAAGAAAAAGGGCGGGATTCCTCTGCTGAATAAAATCAATACAGCAAATGGAACCAGATATGTATCAGACGGACTGGATGAAGACTATAACGCTGGATGGATATATAACAAACGCGGTATTAATTTCTATTACAGCTGTTATGATGAAGGGGTGAATCAGTTCCAGAACAGTCTGGCTCTGAAGACGAATCCATGTGCTCATCGCTATATGGGTTTGGATAACCGAAGCGAATTGATGGCTCTTCTTGGCGTTAACTATTATATAAATGCCGGAGAGAGAAGGCCGATTGGCTATGACAAACTGACATCGGAAGATAAAGAGGCGGAACTGAACAGCGCTTATGTATGGGAACCTGAAAAAAAATACTCTCCTTTTACCCGGTTCAGAAAAACCATATCTACAGCGGATTATTACAAAGCATTGCCCTATGACAGGCAAAGAATTCTGATGCAGGCGTGTGTACTGGATGATGGAACAGAGTCCACTAACGCAATAGATCTGGTGGATGAAAGTGTGAAATATGAATTGACAAATATCAACGATACAATTCGGATCCGGAACGATACTATAGAAGTATCGAAAGCCGGTGCGCAGATGGATCTTCTATTTGAACCGGTGGAAAATGCAGAGCTGTATCTGTATTTTGAGAATATAGATTTTGAAAGGGATCTGGCAAAATCATACAGAATATCTGTCTGCGGATTGTATGATGAAACAAAGATTGAAGAATTGACAAATTATTATAGCGCTTATACATATATTCATCATCTGTATGGTGGAAGACATAACTGGATGCTTAATCTGGGAGTCGTGCCTGAAAAAGTGAATGGAATACGGATAAAGTTCGGGACTGCAGGAACATATACACTGGACGGAATTCATGTTTACGCGAGGAAAAAGGATGATATACTAAAAAATATTCATGCTATGGATCATCAGGTGAGCAACATCTCTTTTCCGGTTAATGAAGTGAAAGTCAGCATGAAAAACACTGAACCGGAATATCTTTTCGCAGCAATACCCTACTCAGAAGGCTGGAAAGCATATGACCGGGGAGAATCGGTGAAGATTCTGAAAGCGGATGCTGGATTTATGGCTCTGCAGATGGAGCCCGGCGAACATGATATACGGTTTGTCTATCATACACCTGGATTTATTGCAGGCTTGCTGATCAGCCTTGCGTCTGTGGTTTGTTTTGCAGCAATCTTGTTTTTACAGAAGAAACATGTACGAAAGCATAACAATATAGGTATATAATGGATGATGAAACGGGGGCTTTATGATGTACAATTACCTGATCGTTGGTGCCGGCCTGTACGGAGCTACTTTTGCCCGTGAATTAACGGATGCAGGCCATTCTGTACTCGTGATTGACAAGCGTCCCCATATTGCGGGAAATGTCTATACCGAAAAGACTGAAGGAATCAATGTACATATCTATGGTGCCCATATTTTCCATACCAACAATAAGCAGGTATGGGATTATGTAAACCGGTTTTCTGTGTTCAACCGGTTTACCAACAGTCCGGTAGCCAATTATCATGGAGAACTGTACAGCCTGCCCTTCAATATGTATACCTTCAATAAAATGTGGGGTGTTGTGACGCCGGAGGAAGCGGCTGCAAAGATCGAAGAGCAGCGGAAAGAAACCGGAATTACAGAGCCGAAGAATCTGGAGGAACAGGCGATCTCCCTGGTGGGAACGGATATCTATGAAAAGCTGATCAAGGGTTATACCCAGAAACAGTGGGGGCGTCCCTGCACAGAGCTTCCGGCGTTCATTATCAAGCGGCTGCCGGTGCGACTGACCTTCGACAACAACTACTTTAACGCACTGTACCAGGGAATTCCGGTGGGCGGATATACGAAGATGGTTGAAAACATGCTGAGGGGCATTGAGGTTCAGCTGAATGTCGACTATCTTGCTGATAAGGCAAAATGGGACGGCGTAGCTGAAAAGGTGATCTATACCGGACCGATTGACGCATATTTTGATTACTGCCTCGGCAATCTGGAATACCGTTCCGTACGGTTTGAGACGGAAGTGCTGGACAAGCCGAATTTCCAGGGCAATGCTGCTGTGAACTATACGGATGCGGACACACCCTGGACCCGGATTATTGAACATAAGTGGTTTGAGTTCGGGAAGGATGAAAACGGAAACGATCTTCCGAAGACGGTCATCAGCCGGGAATACAGCTCTGAATGGAAACTTGGAGACGAGCCGTATTATCCCGTCAATGATGAGAAGAACGGTAATCTCTATCAGGAATATAAGAAACTGGCTGAAAAGGAAAAAAATGTTGTATTCGGCGGACGGCTCGGTGAATACAAGTATTATGATATGGATCAGGTAATTGCGGCGGCGCTGCAGAAAGTCCGGGAAATATGAGACGGGTGATATATAGTAACAAGATTTTTTCTGATGCTATATATTGAAAGAAAAATGGAGGGTGATTGCATTGATGAGTCTTGAGGAACTGAAGAAACATAAGTTTATTATTATCGGTATTGACCATTATAATCCTTTGGGGATAGCTCGCAGCCTTGGAATCAATGGTATCAACTCTATTTTGATTATCAAAAAGGGTGGAAAACTGGCAGCTCGGATTGCCTCTGCCAGCAAATATGTGAAGACAGTGCACACTGTCAGATCTTTTGAAGAACTGACGGGTTTATTGATGAGGGAATACGGTACGGAAGAATATAAACCGTTCGTGTATCCGTGTGATGATGTTGCTACAGGATATCTGGACAGTGATTATGATAAACTGAAAGATCATTTTTATATTGAAAACTGCGGAAAAGCCGGAAGAATTCAGCACTTTATGAAGAAGGAAAACCTGAATGAAGCGGCAAGAGATCATGGCTTGCAAGTGGCCAGGACCTGGGATCTGGACAATAATGTGATTCCTTCGGATGTTCTATATCCGGTGATCACCAAACCGTTTGAATCATACGCGGGATGGAAAAAGGATTACTATGTCTGCAACAATAAGGGTGAACTGGAAAAAGCACTGCAGAAAGTAAAAGGAAAAGTTTTTATTCAGCAGTATATAAAAAAGAAAACAGAACTGTGCCTGGATGGTTATGTTATCAATAACGGAAAAGACAATTGTGTTACTATTGCCTCTGTATATACTTATCTTCTGCCGGATTATTACAGTATGGAAATGATTGTCAGCAATTTTGACAATGAGGACCTGAAACAGAAAATCGGAGAGATGTTCCGGGACATAGGGTATGAAGGAATATACAGTCTGGAATTCCTTGTGGATGAAAATGATGACAAATGGTTCCTGGAGATTAATTTCAGGAATTCTACATGGAGTTGGGCTTCCACTTGCGTGGGCATGAATCTTCCGCTGCTGTGGGCGTATGGAACACTGACAGGTGAGATACCGGAAGAAGCATATAAGAAAGTTCCTGAGAACTATATTGCAATTGCAGAAATACCGGATTATCAGCAAAGAGTAAAAAAACATAAAATGCTCACATTCGGAGAATGGAGAAAGAACATCAGCCAAGCCAATTGTTTGTATTATTATGACAAGCGAGATAAGCTGCCGGCGATTTCTGCGTGGACAAACAGAATTCTCAGGGATATTCTGCACAAATAAATATAGATGTATAAGAAAACATAAGATATACTTGCTATAATATGCATAATAATATAAAATTACCAGGAATCTGAAAGAAAAGGGACGTGGTAAAATGGATGTCTTCAACAACATAGTTTACCTGGTTGGATCGATTACTACCATTATCAGCATTGTTCTTTGCTTTGTGTTGTTCTTTGTTTGTAAGAGCAAGAATTCAAACGGGGAACGGATTACCCTTGATAACAAATCATCGGAAGCTCCCTGGTCGCTGGGAACCTGGATTGCAGGCGTTTTTGTCGCCGGTACCGGCGTTGCGCTGATGTATGCACCGGGTGATCTGGTTGGATATATTAAAGAAGGTTTGAATCCTGTTGAATCTATCACCATGGTTTCATTGCTGAACGGTGCTCCCGTGTGGGCCTTGTATTCCATTATGGGCTTATGGTATATGAAACATATGGATTCAAAAATTGGCAAGCTGGCTGCCATGCTTTCCACAGTTTTGGGCATGTCCATCTCTCTTTGGACTGGCATGAATACTGTTGCAAGATTTATTGGACTGGATTTCCCGGGACTGAAGTTTATGCTGGCGGCATTGACAGTGATGCTTGCTATCATCTCTGCAAGAAACAATCTGCTGAAGGGAATGTCCAAACTCGCTTTCCTCGTGTTTGTGTTTGCTTTCCTGGCAGTTCTGTCAACGCCCTTTACAGATTTTAAATTCTCTCCTATTGAGGGCGGCATTACAGGAAACTTCTGGAAGGAATACTTCTCTGGAGCAACTGCGGCAAGCTGGATCTTCTGGTTCCTGTCCTGGACGCCGACAGTGTCCAGATGGCTGGCTCACATTTCCAAGGGCAGAACAATGAAGGAATATATTGCAGGAACTATGATTCTTCCTACCGTTCTTGCTGTAGTATGGATGTGTGTATCCTGGATGTACCAGGACGTCATCATGAATTTTAATCTTGCCAAGAATATAATGTCATTTATTCCTTGCGTGATTTTTATTACATCCGGTATTCTTTTTATGACGGGAACGCTGGATTCCGACTGCAAAGTGTTTACTGAAGACCTTGAGTTTATTTCCAAGGGGAAGATTAAACGTAGGTCTGCAATTCCGTTTTATGGCCTTTTCGTTTTGTTTGTATTCAGTCTTTTTATCTCTGGAATCATAACCAAACCGTTTGCATTTAACGAATATTCTTCACTGATTTTTATGCCGTTGATGGTGTGGAGTATTGTTGAGTGTGTGAAGCTGACGAAAGAACATAAAGGCTAATTACTATAGAATCATATTTGGATAATATAACAACAATAAGTATAAGCAGGAGAGCATAAGCGAGGCATACAATTTCATGCCGGGGATGCTTATGCTCTCCTTGCCGTTTAGATATATTACTCGACAATGGAGAGAAAAAGGATAGCATATGGAAATCATCAAAATAAGAATAAAGAATGAAGATGACCTTGCCAGCATAGAAAAAGACTGGAAAAATCTGTCTGCCGGGGATGAGATGACGGCTTTTCAATCTTATGAATGGAATCAACTTCTGGTAAAAGAATGGAGAGGACAGAAGGCTCATCTGGTCTCCAGCAAATGTATGATATATGCTGCCAAAGAAAATGAAAACATTGTGATGATTCTGCCAGTGGTTATTCAGTTGTTTTCGACCAGAACAAAATGGTTTGGCAGAGAGAAAGGTATTTATATTCTTGGTAACGGTAGTTATTCTGATTATCTTAATCTGATATATTCGCACTTTAATCCGGATGCGTTTGAGAAACTGTATGAGAATATAAAAAACGACTATCCTGGAGATTCTCTGTATATAACAGATGTTCGGGAAGATACTTCGTTCTCCAGGTATTTGCTGGAAAAAGGGCTTTCTCCTGAAAAAGAAAAAATATCGGTAGCGGTAAGAAGAAAGGAATCGCTCGACGATTATAATCTTTTGCTGTCCAGACAAACGAAACAAAATCTCAGAACTTCACTGAACAGAATGAATCGGGATGAGATTGCGTACCGATATGAGGTCCTGGGAAAAATAACAAACAATGAATTGATAGATCGACTTATAGATATTCATACCAGCAGGCTGATCAGTAAACTCAGCGGAAATGCGGAGAAAGACGGAAAATCTTTTTCTGCCATTCGTAAATGGGTGCTGAAGTATAAGGAAAAAAAGAATATTATAAGATATAGCATGTCAGAAATGGATAATTCCTGCTTGGTTGCTGTTTATTTGAATGATATTATCGCAGGATATCTATATGGCTTAAGAGACAGACAAAGCATTCGCATCATGCAAAACTGTTTTGACGAAACCTATCGCTTTTATTCACCGCTGTTCCGTGCTGCGTATGATTTTATTATAGACAAACAATATGAGAATGATAGCATTCCGGAAATAGACTTCACCAGAGGAACTGAGGATTATAAATATCGCCTGGGTGGAGAAGAAACAAAACTGTATCATTTTGTTTTATAACGGGATTATTTAGCTATAATAAAAGAGAATCTATAACCATTTGAATATTGATTGGAGGATGGAAACACGATGGGAGTGTTTCCATCCTTTTTTTTCAGAGCTTACTCAATAAGATCCATCGCAATGGTAGTGTCAAGGATAGTGTCAAGAATTATGCGCAAATTGATTTACAGCCCCGGTGAATAAACTCAGCCGGCAATGGAGGCATCGTTCATCGCCTCCAGGTGTTTCATGCTCATGTACTTCTTGTTGCCCCATTGGGTTCCGGCCACATGCCGCAGCCTGGCACAGACCAGCATCAGTGCAGAGTTTCCGTCCGGGAAACAGCCCACTACGCGCGTTCTGCGTCGGATCTCCCGGTTGAGTCGTTCAATGACATTGTTGGTGCGAATCCGTGTCCAGTGTTCAGTCGGGAAGTCGAAGTAAGTCAGCGTTTCCTCAACGCCATCCTCAATCTTCCTGGCTGCATCCCTGAGCTTCATTGCTTTGAGTTCTACAATGACTGCTTTAACCTTTTCCCTGGCAGCTTTCTTGCGCTCCTGGGCATGGATTGCATTGCGCATCTTGGCAACGAGTTTCACCTTGGACTTGGGATCTACACTGAACACATTGCGGTAGAAGTGGACAACACAGCGCTGATATCTGGCTTCCGGAAACACTTCGCCTACCGCTTCAAGCATACCGAG
>JAEEGL011864933.1_pt1 | contig 15904 bp, 14 predicted proteins | sample 9134231 | NCBI WGS metagenome assembly JAEEGL01 (sample SAMN16246548, study PRJNA631951) | gut metagenome | biome: gut microbiome; feature: rumen; material: fiber-attached | host: Bos | place: Iran: Karaj | collected 2018-10 | reverse complement strand
TTTTCTTTCATCACAAATTGCTATTACACTGCAAAGATAATCATCTTTCTAATACGAAAGCATTTTTCAGACAAAAAATCGCTTTTATTTCAATTAATTTATTGATTTCCTCCCAAAAAGTATGTACCTTTGCAGGCGAAATGATACGATGGCTTATTGATCATATAACATTCTGGTGGTATATCTTTAAAGAGAAATACAACCTTTAAGTTCTTTCTTTGGTAATATTCCAAAGAAAGAGTGGATTTCCTATTACATACCTACGCCACATCCGTTTGGGTTCTTTTATCAAACGGTACAACCATTCCAAGGAGTGCTCCTGCCACCACTTTGGTGCGCGTTGCGCTGTACCCGCATAAAAGTCGAATACTGCGCCGATGGTACCTACATGGCAGTGGATGTTCAGCTCGTTCCAGTGCTGGTAGGTCCATTTCTCCTGTTTGGGTGCTGTCATACCAATCCAAAGCAAATCCGGATTAGCATCATTGATGGCTTTGATAATGGCCGCATTATCCTTTTCCGAAAATTCTGGCTTATAAGGAGGAGAATAAGTAACAACTTCAAGGTTAGGATAATCCTTAGTAGCACGCTCACGTATCAGCGAGAGCACCTTCTCCGAACTACCCATAAACATCACCTTCAACTTTTCACCACCTATCTGATTACTCCTTTCGTTTAGCTTTTGCATTTCAAAGGCAAACAAATCCCATCCCGCAATACGTTCTTTTGGCTGACTCTTTGCCTTCAACCATTTGCAGGCCTTGATGATGCTTGCACCATCGGGTATCAGATAATCGCCATTAGCTAAAGCTTCTGCAAAAAGTTCATCCTTTTGTGCCCGATTAAATGAGTGGGCGTTTATCGTATTAATCAGAACTTTTCCTTCATGAATCTCATTTAGGACTTCCTTTGACTCTACTATTTTTAGTTCACTTAATTTCAGCATAAGATCTCATTTAGATGCCATTAATCTTTTCTCTTCCAGATATTTATAGACTTGTATCAACGTCAACATAAACTGCTGCTGAGCTATAGATGATATTCGTATTACTCGAAGGCATGAAGACTGACTCTGGCAACAGTGATTGCGAAATTGCTAAACGTTTGACTGGCACAGAGTTGTCACCCAGCTTAACTTCCACGTTTCGCATCCATTCCGATGGAATATTCGGCGCCTGCATCACTTCTTTCTTTATCCAACCTCTTTCTGAAGTCTTCTCAAACATTGTCATCAATACAAACCTCTTTCTTTCGAATTGACGAAAACCAACTATCAACCTTAAATCATCCTTGTTCATCACAGCATCATCATCCAATAGTAATACAGCCTCTTTATTTCCATTCCAATATAATACAATCGAGGATTTCTCAATAACCAGCCGCATATTCTTTTCACCGTCAAATCTCAGCAGTTCCCCTCCCTGATCCATACACCTAAAATCAACAAGTAATTGCAGACTGCTCAAACCTACGTCGATATTCTTTATGATATTTGTGTTTTTCCCAGCTCCTATAAAGTATCTATGACCTTCTATCTCACTGACATTCTGCGCTTCAACAACATTCTTCGTACAAAGAGCCTGCACATTTCTGAATGGCTCATGAAACATCAGCTGATTCTTGCCAATCAACACTTTTATATCACTGTATATATTCGGATAGTAATAGCCCACTTCTTCTTTTACTATCACTGGCGAATGATAGACTGCTCCATATTTTTCATTATAATTGGTAACCACACAATTGCTAAAAGAATTATACAGTCCGTTTATTTGAAAACCACATGCCCTTTTGGTTGCATCATAGCGCATTCCTTTTTTTCCGTATCCATCCGTGTTTGACAAACAATTAACAAACTCATTATATGCCCCGTTTACGATAAACCCTTTTCCATAGTTATCCTGCGTTTCACAATTCATCAACTGACATCTGTAACCGTTTGCAACAATTGCGGCATGATCTATGTCTCCACTCGTACAATTGAAGATACTCTTTATGTTGCTTATTTTGTTATTAGATCCATCCACAATCAAACCAGACATCTTGTTATTGGTAATATAACAGTTATACATCGAGCTATCAGTGCATTTCATGACAACACCATTGGCGTTGTGAGAAATAGTAGAGTTACATATGTTTATATTAAAACCTGCCCGTTCTACATGGAGACCTGTTCCAAAATGGTATATACATATGTTATCGATCTTTATCCACTTGTATCCCTGCGACTTTTCTACCCCGCTGCTTTTCTTATATAAGTATGGATGATTTTCGCCGAAGCCTCCAGATTTTTCGAAGAACAAGCCACAGTTCTCATCCTCTCCAACTATAGCCAAATCTGTAATCTTCAGAGCTGCTGCATTATCTTTTACTATCAGGCAATTCCCTTTATAGTTTTTCTTTTGCTTGATAATTGTAGCACCATTACCATTACCAACTATTGATACCTTAGGCCCGATACGAAGAGTTGTAACCAGATACGTCCCACTACCCAATCTTATAGTGCCACCACCTATGGTTACGAGCGAGTCCATAGCAGATTGTATAGCCCTTGTATCATCGTGCACTCCATCACCTTTTGCGCCATACAATTCCGGTTTTAGAACTCCATATAACGATGATAGTGCTACACTTACCTGAGGAATGCAACACAAACTAACAGTACAAATAAAGCAGAGTAATTTACTCTTCATTTTCTGTTTTTCCAGTACTCAAAGTATTCTTTTCCCTCTCCTCTCAGCCAGTCAACAGTTTCTTTTACATTCTGCTCATAACTCTGACTGAAAGCACCAAACAACGCAATAGTGACATTACTTGGAGCGTAGAAATCTTCAATCATATTGCGATATCGCATGGAGTATAGTGGAAAATTAATACCAAACAAACGAAGGAGATCGCCTACCAATGCACCAGCACCAAAGAAGAACTTAGGTATGCGTTTGATGTTTTTGCCAGTTATCTCTTTTGAAAGAGCATTCAACCATACATAACTATCAATAGGCATATCACCCAAATAATATGTTTTCTTATCTGACAATTCGTCGGGTGCATTCATGATAGCATCCAACTGGCGCACTAGATTCTTAACGTAGGCATACGTTCTGATGACGGGCTTTTTGCTGGGATGCACATACATGCCCTTAGCGATAAATTTCCACAATTCATTAGGATAACGCATATGCCACGGGCCCCATACATTACAAGGTCTAAAGATTGTCCATTTGCACTTCATTCCAGACTTTCGAATATATTCTTCATCCATTTTCTTGCTGATACCATACACAGTATGTGGAGCATAACTATCTTCAGTTAAACCGAATGGTACCACTTTATCCTTATATACATACTGAGTTGAAGCAAATAAAGCATGTTTTATGTAATCATGCTTCATAATCTCGTTTACAACATTTTCCGTCCCTTCTGTATTCTCAATATAGTCTTCAAGTTTATCACTCAATGTATCGGTACGTGCAGCTAAATGGATTACGATTGTTGGCTTATACTTTTCAAAAGCAGCTGCGAGCGCTTCTTTGTCCATGATATTGCCCTCATTCCAATACTTGTGCTGAGCAGGCTTGGTAACGTCTGCCTTATCATAATTTACAAACTTGTATCCTTTCTCCTCGAACAGCTCAATCAAATTTGTTCCAATAAAACCAGAAGCACCGGTTATCAGAATCATGTCCTCTTTTGTAATCATTCTAATATATGTTTATATATTCGTTAATGCGCTTTCTATTTGCTGGATATATTTATTCAAATTGTATTTTTCAACAAATAATCTCCGGCTCTCTTTCCCCATTTGCAATAATAGCTTTCTGTCGTCATAGAGCATTATCAGTCTATCTGCTATTTGTTCTGCATTTTTAATATCAACCAAGAAACCATTTTTCCCTTCTTCAACCACACTCTGAACACCCCTCCATCGAGAAGCTATTAGAGGCATCTGATACATCATACCTTCAAGGAGTACTATGCCGAAAGATTCAGAACTGAAAAAACTAGGAAAACAAAAGATATCTGAGTTTAGAAACATTCTCTTCTTATCCTCACCAGTTACAACGCCTTTATATTCCACTTTTTCACTCAATCCATACTTTTCCACCTTTTCAAAAAACTGTGTTTTATACTCTTCGCTTTCAAATCTTCCAGCAAATACAAATCGCACATCACGACCACTCCTATTAAGCATATTCACTGCATCAAGTATATAACCCTCTCCTTTAGTACAATTAAGTAACCCCATAAACATTACAGTAAGGTAACCTTCCTTTACGCTTTCACTACGCGTTTCCTCTAAATTACAGTCTGGAATACCTAGTGGGATAATCTTAACTGTTTTGGCTTTAAGATATTCTGCATCTTTTGGATTATGTTCCGAACTGGTAATAGCCAACTCTGGTTTCTGCAATATCCAATAGATCAATCCTCTCAAAGGCAGAGGATACATAGGCAGTTCCTCCGACACACCTGCCGCATGGAAATGATACACTATCTCTTTGAACAGCCAACGTGTACACATCAGTATGACGGCATCCCTTAGCAATGCCACCTTCGGAGTACTACTCACGGGATAATACATTGTATTTATGCCATATTTCCAGTGCATCTTCCACACATTCCAGATGATGGTGAAGATATGTAGCATCTTATACAACGAGAACTTCCCGCGATCATTGAATTCACGAGAAAAACACATCCTCACATGATACATTTCTATATTTTTGTATTCACCATCCAACATATATTGTATCATCATCGCCTGGCCACCATATGGCGGAGGTGTCTGACCAACAACAAGAATTTTTTTCATATAGAAATACACTAGTGCTTTTTTATATTATGTTTTAATCATTTGCTATTTCCACCAAGCCTTGAATGTATGATGTGTTATACGTTTCTCAACAGGGGGCAATTGCATATAGTCGCCATATAATGTGGACAAATACTTATCATATCCTATTGGAATGCAAAATTCACGATCTTCAAATTTGTGTCTGATAGATTTGTCAAATATTGATTTGTCAAGGATTTCTCGGTATCCATATATACATGTACCGGCAACTTTACTTGTCTCATTATATGGAACCGATTTGTTGGATTTGTCTATCCAACTAATAATGTCATAGGTAGAAAATGGCAGTAAAATCAGTTTGCCCAAAACCATTATAATATTCTTAAAGAATGTTCTTTGACCGTCAATAACAGACTTCTTTGCATAAAGGAACTTTAGGAACCATTTGTTTTTGATGATTCTTTTTTTATCTACTACACCATCAAGGGGAAATACATCTATATAGATACCAAAGCAATCCTCCCTATACATACTCTCATTTATATGGGTTCTTGTATCATGTACTTTACCAAAAGGTATGCTATAAGTAGGAGTGTTCAGATAGTCAATAAATTTATAGTGACCAGTATTTGTATTGAATGATTCTCTGAATTTTTCATAATCAGGACGTGGCATGACAATATCAATATCATCATCCCAAGGAATATAACCACCATGCCTTACTGCCCCAAGAAGAGACCCATACGCTAAAAAATAATTCAAATTGTTTACTTTGCAGAAATCATGAACAGATTGCATGATATCAATTTGAATGGACTTTAATTCGTTTTTATCAATTGATTTCATATTTTTAATTTACAACACCCAAGTTCCTATAACTTTTATACTCTTTGCTGGGCAGCCAGCTATTATTGTGTTTTCAGAAAATCCGTTCCCGGTTACTAAACTGCAAGCACCAATAACCGTATTTGAGGGTATATTAGCTCCTTTTAATATTGTACTTCTGCAACCAATCCACACCTTATCGCCAAAGACTATTGAACTAGGTTCATTCATCACTTTATCTTCATGATTATATATGGTGTGTGTATCACTATCCATCACAAGACAATCCCATGCAAACTGGATGTCACGGCCGAAAGTAATCTTTTTATAACATTGTATTGTGCTGTTAGAAGACACTGCGAAATTATCACCTAGAGTCATTTCTGCATCTGGTCTTATTATCAATCGAGTACCATGACCAAGATGAGTTTTACCTAGGAAACGAAGAATACCACCTTTTTGTACACAAAGTCGAGTCTGTTCTTTTGTGTCACATGCAAGGGCACATAAGAAACCCATACGTATCATTGCGGTACGGATTTTCGCTTCTATCGTTATCTTACCCTTAATTGAAATGTCGGTGTCGTATGAGACAAACACTGGAAGATTTATCGCTTGATTAAAGGGAAGATGGCGGAAGTTGAACAATATTGTCTTTGGTAGAGATAAGAGAATCTTCAATTTATCCATAAGCTGTCACTAAATGTCAATGGAGCTTGTAGCGAATAAAAAACCTTATAAAAAATCGAACAAACTGAAATAGTATATTATTTAGAAAAGTTTTCTTATTATCAAATAATGCAAAAGCAAGTTCAAATTTCAATGCCTGTTTCCTCTGATAATTATAAGCCTCAATATTGTTATACTGTTTTATTAAATCCATTTGTTCATTCCATATATACTTGAGAATACAGTCAACAAGCAAAGGTGTGTAAAAATACTTTTTGTTTCTTGTTACTGAAATGCATTCCCTATATCCAGTGGTTACCTTATCAAAATAATAAAATTTATTGCCTTTTTTGGTCAAATCAATCCATTTGGGAGAATCCTCTATCAATTTATACTCCTCTTGATATGGGTTTTCCTTCAAAAGTTCTGCCTGAATAAAACTAGATGAAGGTGGTAAGCGGTTTTTTATAAGCAAAATCATTAATTGATCATGCGCATTCATGTTAAAAAAAGCCCTATGTTCTTTAGTCACGAAATGCCTATTGCCGATATTATTAATATTCGAAAAATACAATATATCAGAGAATACTACTTTAGCTTCTGGATGATTCGACACATAATCAACATTATCTTCTAAACAGTTTGGGAACATAATATCGTCGGCATCAATGAACTTCATCCATTCGCCTCTTGATGCAAACAGAGCTCTATTATAGTTGCCAGCAGTACCAGTGTTCTGCTCAGGGACTATCACCTCAGTTCTTACAAATCTCTCCTTATTCTGGGATATCCACTCGTTGCATTTTTCAACTGTGTTATCCGACGACTTATCATCTGCTACGATTAATTCTATGTTCTGATAAGTTTGGGCCTTTATACTTTCCAGTATATCTAAAATAAATTCCGAAGAGTTATAGGCTATAACTCCTACAGATATGAGCGGATTGTATTTCTCTTGAGCCATAATTAAAATGCATTTATTAAACGAACCACTTCTGCTACTTCATCTAATGTAATTGCAGGCCCGATGGGCAGCGATAGTTCCTCATCAGCAAGTCTCTCTGTAATAGGTAGACTCAACTGAGGTAAATTCCATGATTCTTTAGCATAACACTCCTGCTTATGTGGAGCAATAGGATAATGACAAACAGTACCCACGCCGTTCTCATCCAGATAGTCATGGAGACGGTCACGGTTCTCCTTACCCTTTACAATGATGGGGAACAGATGATAAGCATTCTGCTCATCAGGGAGCAAGTCTGGTAAAGAAATCAACGGATTGTTGATATGCTCATAGTAGTAATGAGCCACTTCTTTACGATGAGCATTATCTTCAACAAGATATTTTAACTTAACATCCAATACAGCTGCTTGAATCTCGTCAAGACGACTATTGCGACCGGTGTACTTGAATACATACTTTTTCTGCGACCCATAATTAGCCAAAGCACGTACTGCAGCAGCCAGTTCCGGATCATTTGTTGTTACAGCACCTCCGTCACCAAGGGCACCAAGGTTCTTGCCGGGATAGAAGCTATGACCTGCAGCATCACCAATAGAGCCAGTAACACGTCCATCGGTATGCAAGCATCCATGAGCTTGAGCATTATCCTCAACAAGTTTCAAATTGTACTTCTTGCAGATATCACCAATCTTGTCAGTATAAGCATTGCGACCATAAAGGTGAACAATTGCAATAGCCCTGGTCTTGGGGGTGATAGCTACTTCAATGAGGTCATCATCTATTTCCAAAGTGTTGGGTTTTGGCTCTACTAGAACAGGTTTCAACCCGTTCTCCGTGATAGCAAGGATGGTTGCAATATAGGTGTTGGCTGGAACAATCACCTCATCACCAGCCTGCATTACACCCATCTCTATGTATGCACGGAAGATCCAAATAAGTGCATCAAGTCCGTTGGCACATCCTATAGTATATTTTGTTCCGATAAACTTTGAGTAGTTCTTCTCAAACTGCTCGTTTTCTTTTCCCTGAAGGTACCAACCTCCATTCACAACACGGCTGACAGCCTCGTTAATCTCTTCTGCATGAAGAGCTGTAACGTCCTTTAAAGAAAGAAATGGTATCATATTATTTATTTCTAAATTCTACAAATTCACTATAATCTCGTATATAATCCTCCTTCTTGTACACATCTGAGGCGAGTACCATGCATACTGCACCTGATGAGAAATCCTCAAGTGTTCGCCACATTCCAGGTTTCACATAAAGTCCCTGATAAGGACGGTTTAGGAAGAATGAACGCTTACACTTACCATCATCAAGGGTTACGGAAAATGATCCAGATGCCGCTATGATAAGCTGACTCAACTCCTTGTGTGCATGTGCTCCACGAGACTCACCACCAGGAACATCGTAGAGATAGTAAACTCGCCTTACATCAAAGGGAAGTGTCTTGCCATTTTCAACAACAGTCAGATTACCTCTGCGGTCGCTATGATGACGATCAAGTTCTATCATTGAACAATCGAAAACGTTAGAAAGTTCATATTTACCTACATGCTCTTCTACCATTGGGACTACCTGTACCTTTGGTTCTCCGGCTACTACATTCTTACTGTAAGCTAAGAATTCCTCATAGTTGCGGATATAGTCATTCACATCGTAAGGGATGCTACCAAATTCAAGTGCTAAAGCGTTGGTTGAGAAATCCTTAATCTCACGCCAAAGGCCTTTGGGTATATAAAGCCCATAGTAAGAGCGATTGAGCGTAAAAGTCTTCTGTTCCTTACCATCATCCACCAGAATCTCAAAAGAACCAGACATAGAGATGATAAGTTCCTCGTTGTTAATCTCGGCATGACCTCCACGACCAATACCGCCAGGAACATCATACAACCAGTAAGTGCGTTTGATCTCAAAAGGCACTTGCTTGTAATTCTCTGCAAAAGACAAATTGCCTCTTGCATCAAGGAACTTTGGGAGATCTATTATTTTACAATCGTGTATGGTCATAACTAGTATTATTTGGAATAGTCAATGGGGGTAAAGTTCGAAAGCAGGATGTCTTTATTACATAATTGACATCTCAACTTATTATCTCTTTTCCGGAATAATATTTTCAATGATTTCGAGTATGCTTTTTGCAAAAATCTACTTTTGAAATAGAAAAGCTTAATCCATGAAAGCTTTAACAGTTTAAGAAAAACTTTGTTATTCTTTATAACAAGCAGTTGTATTCCAGCAGCCCCAAGTCTTCTAAGAACATCTTCTGCAATAATCTCTAGAAAACGAATCTCATAAGGTTCTACTCGTTCGCTTTGTTTAATCTCATCAAAGACATAATTAAATACACGAGCAAAACTCTTCGCCTCCTTTTCATTGCTTGCTCCATGCATAATCCCTGCAGGATTATACCTGTACCAATAGGTCGTATCAAAACAGAACGCGATTTTTGTTATGTGCTTTTGTAACTGATATGCCCAAATATTATCTTCTTGCAAGAATCCTTCTTTGAAATAGATAGTATTGTGTCTAATAATCTGAGTTTTTATTAGCTTATTCCATGCAGGCACAGGGATAGTAGCAGAAGTACAAAAGCCGGCTCGAATCCACTCTACATCGTCAGAGAAGTCTGGCTGGATATTCTTTGACAACAGAAACTGAGGATATGTACTACCTTGTATCAATTCTGCTTCAGGATATTCGTTAGCGACATTTAAAAGGGATTGAATGCTATTAGAATACAGTTTGTCATCACTATCCAAGAAGATCACGTACTCACCATTTGCATGCTTTATACCTGTGTTTCGAGCAGCTGAGAGCCCTTTATTCTTCTCATGGTGCAAGAAAACAAAGTTGATTGGACCTTCATATTTTTTAAGATACTCATCTATAATTTGTACACTATTGTCTTTTCCGCAATCATCGACCAAAATACACTCTACGCTCTTGGTATATGTTTGCAATACAACGGAGTCAAGGCACTCAACGACATAGTCCTGTACGTTATAAACAGGTACAATGATAGTTACTTTATACTTTTCTTCCATATTCTAACAGGGGATTGTTTTCAAAATAATATAGCTTGTACGATAATAATATGAATATACAATATAAGAACATTGAAACACCTTCCTGTGAAGAGAATGTTATATTAACTAGCCATGCAAGAGTGAACAACCAGAAAATCTTGTTGTATTTCAAAAATGATGCCAGACCTGTGAGTATTAAATATACATATGTAACGACACCAACAAGTCCCCTTAGCATGAATAAGATGAACCAAACAGACTCCATGCCCATGGCATCATATTTGTCCTCATAATCGAGTACATCGAAATCAACACCTTTCCCCACTAGAGGATTTTGAAGAAAATAAAACAAAGCAATAGCAAATTGTCTTTCTCGCAAATCGGTAGTACTGCCACCTACTTCAACAGATTTCTCATTAAAAATGCTATTGTACATCCATTCAAAGTATGTTGAATTTGCAAAAGCAAACACAACCAAACCTACAAGGAGAATAAAACCTTTCTTTGAAAACACAAAATCTCTCTTAAAAAACATAGGAGCAAAACAAAGAACGGTCAAAATAGTTGTTCTACTATTTGCAAACAGCATACAAACAGGTAATCCTATCAATACTAAAAACAACAACCCCCTGTTAACATTAAGATATTTGGGGAATCTAAACAGTATAACAATTACTATTGACCAAATAAAGACAGCAATAGTACCCATTGCTATTGAATGAGGCATGAATGATGTTGTTCTTGTCATGCCAGCTCTATTAACATCGTTTTCGGAAATCCATAAACGATCACCTCCTTGTGACTTTTCAATCTCAGTTATTATGTTGTAGCCAAAGATTACATCTATTACTGCATCGAAAATCAGGATTGCACCAACAATCATGAACCCTTTTATTAATTTTGAAAGTAGCCCCTTTGTTTGAACTACCTTAAATAATACATAAATATAAGAGAATGTGCTTATGGGCTCATAAAAAAATATGTTGAAAGCAAATCTTGGATTCATACCATGAACAAAAACTCCAATACAGTAAACAATCCCCCCCAACATGATAAATTTGGGAATATTAGCGTTCTTGTATCTTGCAGATCTTTTTAGATAAAAAAGAAAAACGACTGCAGAGATTGCCATATCTAAGTTAACGGCAAAGGATACATCATAGAGAAGAATGCCACTATGTAGTATTAACTTAAAAGGAGCATAGTAGACTACAGTCTTGTCAAAATCCTTTAAAAGGGAGATTGTAACAAATAGAAATATGAATAAGTAAAGTATCGACATTTTTTATCTAAAGTGTTTTGAATAGTTAGATTTAATTATATCTATAGCGTATCCAAAGGCCTCTATCTTAAAAACTCGCATAGTCAATAAATAAGCGACAATACTTATAAATCCGCCAATAACAAATTGAGCATAGATGTTTGCTATATATTGTATAAATATAAAGACTAAGCAACTAATAGCTATAGAGATTATACAATACTTACCAATATCTTTAATCTGTTGCCAATAAGAATAATCAAGAAGTTTTCTTGAGACATACATATTCATCATCGTTGCTATTACATTATAAAGTGCTGTTCCAATAATTAAGTAAATCAAACCATAATACGCGGTGGTAAATACAATGACCGCTAACAGTACTTTCTTTATTATTTCTAACTTAAGGGTTAAATCTGTACGATTCAGAACCTGAAGCAATGATAAATTAATGTTGCCAACTGGATTAAGGCATAATCCAGCAGAAAGTATTTGAAGCATTATAATACAAGACTCCCATTTTTCTGTTAGCAAAATCAAAACTAATGGTCTCGATAAAGCAGCCAAGAAAAACATACAAGGAATACAAACCATACATATAATGTTGATATACTTACGATATACCGCTGTCAATTTATTTAAATCATACTGGTATTGTGCTAGAGTTGGTATAGTTACCTTCTGGATGATCTGTTGAAAGAAGTCTGGTATTAGTCGGGCAATTTGATTAGCGCGAGAATAATTACCTAAATCGGCTTTAGAATATGCCTTACCTATTATTATACTATTAATCTCATAAAAAAAATTAGATATAAGACCTGTCGCAAGCATTTTGGAGCCAAACCCCCAAAGATACTTCATAGACAGTACAGAGTATTGCCATTGGGGGCGCCATTTTGAAAAGTACCACAATAGAACAGTTCTAAAAACAACACTGAGCACAGACTGAATAGCAAGAGCCCATACACCTAAACCGTAATATGCAAGTATGATGGCTATAATACCTGTAGAAACCTGGCTTACGACTGTAATCTTTGCTTGTATTTTTATATCGAGGTTCGCTGTTAGTAATGCATTTTGTACAATGCAAAGAGAGTTAAAGAAAACATTTAGGCCAATCAACCACAAAAGGGATTTCAAGATAGGCTCGTTGTAAAAGTTTGCTACTAAAGGTGATATGGCTACCAGTATAAGGTATGCTACAATGCCAACAATTATGTTAAAATAAAATGCGGTATTGCAATCTGCCTCCGTGCGGTCAACCTTTCTTATTAATGCATTTGAGAACCCACACTCTATAAAAACATTAGACAAACTGATAAATATAGTTAGCATGCCTATCAAACCGTAATCTGATGGAGTAAGAAGGCGTGCTAATACAATACCTATTATAAATGAGATTAATTGCCGAGACACTGTTTCTACGGCGCTCCAGATAGTCGCTGCAATGGATTTTGATTTAACATTCTCCATTCTTAAATTGCATTAGATGTTTCATGACAATATCTGCGATTACCTTGTCACCATTACCTTGATCTTCAAAACCTATCTTATTTAGGAACAATTCGCATTTTTCTTGATATCCATCATCATCAAAGTCATATATGTTTTTTTCAAGATCCTCTATGTTAGTTGCATAGGTATATGGCAACTCTTCTGGTTCAAAAACCCAAGGACGGTCATTCTTGCGATAATTGACAATGTCGGGACATAAGAGAAATACAGGCTTTCGCATCATGACAAACTCAAATTGAGTAGACGAATAATCATTAATCATAATATCGGAAGCGGCAAGCAACTCTTGCATATCTGGATATCTAGAACCGTTGATTATATTGTCACCATAAGTTATATCGTTGCATTTTTGAGCAATATTAGGATGAAGCCTTAGAATCATGACAAAATCATTCTTAAACTTCTTTTCTATAGCCTTAATTATACGTTGATAATCCCATACATATATGTCTATTTGGAAATCTTTTCTAAAAGTAGGCGCATATAGGATGATTCTCTTGGTTTTATCAATTCCATAATAATTATAAATGGAATCTTTAATAGAAGAATCTTTCTTCAGTAAAGGGACTTCACGAGGAACATCACATTTCAATACAGGACCATTGTACCAGAACGTATTTTTAAACATATTCAGGTGGACATCGTTGTTACAATACATAAGATCAATAGTTGGCGATTCTCTTATCACCAAGGCCTTGTAACGTTTGGTCAATAAATCTTCCACTTCTTTTTCAACCTTTTTTAATGGCAACGTCCCATGCCATGTTTGCAGATAGAATTGACCTTTGCGCTTCATTGGTCGGAATGTACTCTTGCAATTATCTACCCAAACACACGCTGTATACCAATGATAATGAGCCATAAAAGACCTGTACTTGACAACCTTTACGCCCTCAGGTACTTTCTCATGTTTGTTATTAGAAAGCCAAACTAGCTCTGCATCAATTCTACGTCTAAGAAGTTCGAGCAATATATATTTGGGATCATCACCGAGTCCACGCCCGAAAAAATTGATGAACACAATTTTGTTTTGAAGTGGCAAAAAACGACATGGATATACGATCGTTTCCTTTATCACTCTAATACAGTTCTTGATGAAGTGATACTCAGGTCGTAAAATATTTTTTAACGCTAAAAGAACTTTCATATCAATATACTTTCATGAAATGTTGTATTAAATTCTCGTTTTTGCATGATAGGGCTTCCGCTTTAAACTTATAAGAAAGTTTATGAACAAAACACGATTCTAGTGCATTTTCCCAGCGTGCGGGTGTATAGTCTTCAAAAAACTCGAACCACAATACGTGCGGGTTCATATTACAAACATAAGGTACGTTGCTCCATATATCCTTACACTTCTCATCACCATCTACCAAAGCAGACAAAGCAATATGATAAAGGTAATAATGGATCAAATGATTATTTTTCTGCCAATAATACAACACGACCTGCAAAACTCTGGACAACAGATAGTTTTCTGTCTCATTAGTAGCAATAAACCAGCTGGAACACTTTATTGGAGGATATGTTTCGTCAAGGGGCAATTTATTTGCCTGAAACATAAAAAGCTGGGCATTCAACACTTTATTTGGTATAGGTTGAGACAGGAGGCACGTAGCATCCATCCATATCCCACCGTATCGATAAAGGAGAGCTGTTCGGAGTATATCTGAGAATTGAGTTTGGGCCATAATGCCCTGACTTAGCTTCTTTTTTACGAAATCAGGAATTATCACGTAGTCAGAAATATTCGACTCAGTAATAACATGCAACTTATAGCCTATAGGTATATTTTCAATCAGTTGATTGTGACATTTCTTTACTAAGTCTGGAGCATTATGGAAACCAGAATTCCAATAGACCCAAATGTTTTTCTTATCAATACAAGGGTTTATCTCTGGGAATAATGGGTTTATATCATATGTTTGTCGGAGGTATCTGTTTTTAATCTTCTCGTACGTATACCATTGTCCTTTCCATGCGTATGATTTTGGTAACTTCCCAAATATCATCCAACGAAAAATTTGGGATTTCCGATAGAGATAATTGGGAATTCTGATGAACAATAAAGAACGAATAGTGTTTTCTCTTATTTTATATATTACAGTTGACATGCCCATAAACTCTAACTCTCATTTATCATACAATTGCGTTTTTGAAAAATAAATTCTTAACTTACATAGAGTATTATACTCTATTGTATATAACGGAAAGAATCAGAATCAATCTCTTCTTTCTTTTCATCAATCACTCTTAACAGGTACTGCCCATACTGGTTATTTAACATTGGCTCAGCCAACTCACGCATTTTCTCCTCAGAGATCCATCCATTACGGTAGGCTATGCCTTCTAGACAAGCAACTTTAAGGCCCTGGCGTTTCTCAATCACTTCAACAAAGGTAGATGCTTCTGCAAGGCTGTCATGGGTTCCTGTATCTAACCAAGCAAAGCCGCGACCAAAGACCTGTACTTTCAGCTCACCATCTTTCAGAAAATCTTGGTTGACCGTGGTAATTTCCAATTCACCGCGAGCAGATGGTTTAATATGTTTTGCCACATCTACTACCTTGTTTGGATAGAAGTATAGCCCCACAACAGCATAATTACTCTTTGGTTCTTTGGGTTTTTCTTCTATAGAAAGGCAGTTCCCTTGCTTGTCAAATTCTGCCACACCATAACGCTCAGGGTCGCTAACCCAATAGCCAAATACAGTGGCTTTATTATTCTTTTCTGCATTTTCTACTGCATTCCTCAACAATTTAGTAAATCCAGCACCGTAGAAAATATTATCCCCCAATACCAAGCAGGCGCTATCATTACCAATGAACTTTTCACCAATAATGAAA
>JAEEGL015502236.1_pt1 | contig 15905 bp, 15 predicted proteins | sample 9134231 | NCBI WGS metagenome assembly JAEEGL01 (sample SAMN16246548, study PRJNA631951) | gut metagenome | biome: gut microbiome; feature: rumen; material: fiber-attached | host: Bos | place: Iran: Karaj | collected 2018-10 | reverse complement strand
TTGAACTTACGGAGCAGCTCTTCAAAGATGGTTCCCATTGTATGGTTATCGAGTCCTGGCAGACGTTCAACCATCTTCTTTGTGCCATCCTTCTCTGTCACTTCCTCCATGACAGGCTTCACCGAGAGATTGATATTATCATCGGTAAACTTCTCTAAGAGTGAACCAAGGCGACCTGCCTCTGTGAGGTTGTCCACCTGCTGGCGGAGTTTGAACTTATCTATAATGTCCTGCACATCCTGTGAGAACCCGTTGAAATACTCAATGATATTCATCTTCAGGCGTTGTGGGTCTATCTCATTCTTCAATGTCTTCATCGTAAACGCAGAAGTGTTGTAGAACGGATAGCCAGTCACCTGTGTAAGAAAAGGTGTATAGTCAACAAGGTTATGGCTGTCGCAAAATTCCTTCTTCTGGAGTACGGCAGCCTTTGTGGGTTCAAGGAGCACGTCGATACGACGAAGCACCATGAACGGCAGGATAATCTTTTTGTAGTCTCCTTTCTCGAAAGCATGTACCAACACGTCGTTGGCTATGTTCCAGATGAAGGAGAAGAGCGCGTTATATTGTTTGTTGTCCATCGTTTTTCAAAATTAGAAATTGTTTATTCTCCACATTTATTTTCACTCGTCATCTAGCCGCTTCTTATTGATTGCTTCAAAAGTAATGTGGCCTGCATTGTGGATGGTTTCTACCAGCCAAACGTGTTTACCTGTCAGGCTTTTAGCCATAGCGTGATAATTTTTCTGCAAAGATAATGAAAACATGCGTAAAAATGAGACGCAAGTTCTGAAAAATGCTGCTTATTAATGTTTTTTATCCAACTTTCTCTGCGAAAGGATTCATTTGAGCAGATGGAAAGGGGCAATAATATAGCAGTTGACAAACTTGCGATTAGTTAAATAATTATAAAGAATGCGAGAAAGGTCGGGGAGGCGAGGTCGTATTTGTGGAAAAATGAGTACCTTTGCAGCCCGAATTGAGTCCGTCGGGGCAGGGTGAAGTGTGTACGGACGTGCACCGCCTCGCGGAAAAACCCCTAAATACAAGTAATTAAACGCAATGTACGCAATTGTAGAAATCCAGGGTCAGCAGTTCAAGGTCGAGGAGGGCAAGAAGCTCTTCGTGCACCACATGAAGGACGTGGAAGCCGGCAAGACTGTTGAATTTGACAAGGTGCTGCTCGTAGATGCCGACGGCGCTGTCAAGGTTGGCGCACCCACCGTAGAGGGCGCAAAGGTAGTAGTAGAAGTGGTGAACCCGCTCGTGAAGGGCGACAAGGTGATTGTCTTCAAGATGAAGCGCCGCAAGGCCTCTCGCAAGAAGAATGGCCACCGTGAACAGTTCACCCAGGTAGAAGTTAAACAAGTAATCGCTTAAAGGAGGAACAGAATTATGGCACATAAAAAAGGTGTAGGTAGTTCGAAGAACGGCCGCGAGAGTGCAGCCCAGCGACTTGGCGTGAAAATCTGGGGTGGCCAGAAGGTGAAGGCCGGCAACATCATCGTCCGCCAGCGTGGCACCCATCACAATCCTGGCAATGGCGTGGCCATTGGAAAGGATGACACCCTCTTCGCCCTTATTGACGGCACGGTGAATTTCCATCGCGGCTATCATAACAAGAGCGTCGTTTCCGTTATACCCGAAGCTGAGGCATAACACACAACTTACAAACAAGCTTATTCCAAACAAACAACAGCTCCTCAGTGCCCGGAAACCAGGCTCTGAGGAGTCTGCTTTAAAACAAGTCCCCTTCCGTCTACCTTCCTTAAAGACTATGAATATCGACGAGAGATACCTTCACCTGCTGTCGACCACCTATCCCACCGTGGCCGACGCCGCCAGCGAAATCATCAACCTCGAGGCCATACTCAACCTGCCCAAGGGCACCGAGCACTTCCTGGCCGACCTCCACGGCGAGCACGAGGCTTTCATCCACGTGCTGAAAAACGCCTCGGGCAACATCAAGCGCAAGGTGGGCGAGATATTCGGCAACGCCATCCGCGAGAGCGAGAAGAAGGAGCTGTGCACGCTGATCTACTACCCCGAGCAGAAGCTGGAGCTGATTAAGGCACAGGAGGAGGATCTCGACGACTGGTACCGCACCACCATCCACCAGCTGGTGCGCGTCTGCCGCGACGTCAGCTCGAAATACACCCGCTCGAAGGTGCGCAAGAGTCTGCCGGAGGAGTTCAGCTACATCATCGAGGAGCTGCTGCACGAGCGCTCTGACGACCAGGACAAGGCGGCCTACGTGGCTGTCATCGTCGACACCATCATCTCGACAGGCCGTGCCGACGACTTCATCGTAGCTATATCGAATGTCATTCAGCGGCTGGCCATCGACCAGCTGCACATACTGGGCGACATCTACGACCGTGGACCCGGCGCACATGTCATCATGGACACGCTGCGCCAGTACCACTCGTGGGACATACAGTGGGGCAATCACGACATCCTGTGGATGGGGGCCGCCGTGGGCAACGACGCCTGCATCTGCAACGTGCTGCGCCTCTCGCTGCGCTATGCCAACCTCGCCACGCTGGAAGAGGGCTACGGCATCAATCTCGTGCCCCTGGCCACCTTTGCCCTGGAAACCTATGGCGACGACCCCTGCACGGAGTTCATGCCCCGCCTGCTGAAAGATTCCACTATGGACGAGAAGACCCGGCAGCTGACGGCGAAGATGCACAAGGCCATCAGCGTGATGCAGTTCAAGGTGGAGGCAGAGATATTCCACCGCCGCCCGGAGTGGGGGATGGAAGACCGCTGTCTGCTGGAGGCCATCGACCCGACCGACCATACCTGCACCGTCGACGGCGTGAAGCACCAGCTGAAGGACTGGAACTTCCCCACTCTCCACTCTCAGCTAACCCCCGAGGAGCGTGAGCTGATGCAGAAGCTCCACCACTCGTTCCGTGTCAGCGAGAAGCTGCGGAAGCATATACGCACCATCCTCTCGCATGGCTGCATGTACAACATCTGCAACCAGAACCTGCTCTTCCACGCCTCCGTACCCCTCAACGACGACGGCTCGCTGAAGGAGGTGGAAATCCTGGGCAAGCGCTACAGCGGACGGCAGCTGATGGAGTATATCGGCCAGCTGATACGTGCCGCTTTCCAGAACGACACGCCCAAGGAGCTGAAGGACTATGCCAAGGACTATTTCCTCTACTTGTGGTGCGGCAAGGACTCGCCGCTCTTCGACAAGTCGAAGATGGCCACCTTCGAGCGCTATTTCCTGAACGACAAGGAGACCTGGCACGAGGAGAAAGGCAACTATTTCCGCCTGCGCGACAGTGCCGAGGTGTGCGACCGCATTCTCGATGCCTTCGGCGTGCTCCCCGTCCATCAGGGCAATGGCGAGGAGGGAGACATTGGGGAGCGAAGCGACGGTGGGGCGAAACCTGGTCAGGGAATGGGGTCGCGTCACATCATCAACGGCCACGTGCCCGTGCATGCCGCATCGGGCGAGAACCCCATCAAGGCCGGCGGGCGGCTGATGGTGATCGACGGCGGCTTCTCGGAAGCATATCATACGGAGACAGGCATCGCCGGCTACACCCTCATCTACCACTCACGTGGCTTCCAGCTGGTGCAGCACGAGCCGTTCACGTCGACACAGGATGCCATCATGCGCGGCACCGACATCAAGTCGACCACGCAGCTGGTGGAGATGAGCACCCACCGCATGCTCGTGGCCGATACCGACAAGGGCACGGAGCTACGTTCCCAGATTGGCGATCTGAAAGACCTGCTCTACGCCTACCGGCACGGCATCGTCAAGGAGAAAAGAAGCTAGCTTGCCGTAGCGGGCGTTTGGTCATTCCAGCACGCCGACTTCTTTCCACTGTTCTACGAAATCTTCCACGTCGCGGTGGGCTACCTCTGCCGCGACGTTGTATTCTTCACACAGCCTTTCGGCCAGGGCATCGACGGTGAAGTCGCCCATCTTGACGGCTTCCTGCCATAGCCATGCTGCCGACTCGTTCAGGGCAAGCATCTTGCCAAAGTCGATGACGCCGAGACCCTCGGCTGTAATAATGCGCTCGCCGCATACCTCGCGGAGCACGAATCCTTTCTTTATTCTCATATCTTTTTACCAAAAATCTTCGTCAAAGTCCAGCCCGCCGTTTCCTGTCTGGGGAATGATGTCTTCCTCCTCCGGGATAGGCTTCCCGCCTTCGTCCTCGTCATCCGGCGTGGGCAGCTCGTAGTCGGGCATCTGCAGCAGTTCCTCGCTGCTGACGGGCAGCGGCAGGAATATCTGTTCGTAGAACTCGTCGTAGTCGTGGAAGCTGTAGCGGGTGCCGATGAAGGCCAGGTTGTGCTCGCTGATGACGATGCTGCGCCCCAGGCGGAGTATGGGCGACAGCTCTTCGGAGGCGGAAATCTGACGGGCATATTGCAGTGCCTCGTCGTAGTTGAGGAAGCCGCGGATGAGCATGCGACTGTAGCCTTCCATGCGCTCTGTCTCCAGGTCGAAGTTACGCACCAGGAAGTTGTTAAAGTTGAACCGGGCCATCTCGTAGAGCAGCTGGTTCTCGGCTTGGACAGCTGTGTTTCCCATGGCGGCGGCCAGCGTGTCGGGCTGGTAGACCAGCAAGTAGACAAAGGGCACGTTGCGGTCGGCAGAGAGGGTGTCGACGGAGGCAGAGTCCTGCTGCAGCGTCACGTCGCGACGGTTCCAGATGTCGTCCAGGTCGAAGGTGCCGCCGTAGAGCTGGCGCCCCTCCTGCACGCCCTTCACAATCATGCCGGCCATCTCGCTGACCTCGCTCTGCGGATATTTCTCCACCACCTGTTTCAGCATGTCCACGCAGCCCTTCGCATCGCCCTGGTTGAGCAGGCTCAAGCCGTGGATGAAGAGGAACTTGGGCCGGTTCTCGCCCAGCGGGAAGCGCTCGGCCGAGAGCTGTGCGTTGGTTTCGATGACATCGTGGCGGTCGGCCTTGAAGGCATCGTAGGTGGCGGCGTAGAGCGAGTCTTCAAGGTGTACGCCGAAGCGGGCGTTCTCCTCAAAGTAGGGGTCGCAGAGCAGCGTGGTGAAGTCGCTTTCGGGGTAGTCTGTCTTCAGACGGGTCAGGCAGCTGTCGGCCTCGGACAGACGGCCTTGGCGGGAGTAGAGCAGGAACAGGTGATACCATGCCTGGTCCATCTGCTCGAAGTCGGGATACTGGGTGCTCAGACGCACCAGCTGCTTCTCGGCCAGCGGCAGGTTTTCAAGCTTGTCTTTGAAAATGACGCCCGAGTTGTAGAGACCGTCCTTGATGATGCCGTTGCTCTCGGCCACCTGTTCCTCGGTGAAGGGAATCTGTGCCAGGTAGTACTCGCGGTTGTGCGGGTCGTTGGCCAGGCTGTCTGTGGCAGCGGTGCCCAGGCTGTCGGCCATCTCCGGGTTCTCCGGGCTTCCCGGGCTTCCCGGATTTTCCGGATTCTCCGGACTTTCCGGACTTTCCGGACTTTCCGGATTTTCCGGGCTTTCCAGATTCATGTTGACCACCGTCTGGTTGACGCGCTGCCAGTTGTCGGCATTCTCGCGCTTGCCCCACTGCTTCTGGAAGGTCTGCTTGCCTTGGTTCACGGCCATCTGGTTGTAGAAATACCACTGTCCGTCCTTGCCGGTATTGGTGGGCTGCTGGTTCTGCTGCTGCCGGTTGCGGTTAGGCTGCTGGCCCCGGTTTCCCTGTGCCCCCTGCCGCTGCTGAGCCTGCTCCACCTCCTGCTCGCGTGCCTTGTCGGCCTCTTCCTTCTCCTTTTTCTTCAGGGCGTCGATGACACGGTCAATAGCCTCGAAGCGCTCTTCCTCGGACATGGCGGCCAGGGCCTGAAGCGAGTCCTGCAGGTGGATGGCATCGGTGAAGGGCACCAGCTCGTCGAGCACTTTGGAACGGGCCGACAGCTCCTCGTAGCCCGGGCGTTCCTTGTCCAGCAGGCCGATGGCCTCGCCGTAGCAGCGCTGGGCATCGCTGTAGCGTTCCATGTCCCAGTAGAGGTTGCCCAGCTTCAGCAGGAGCACGCCTTTCTCCGTGCCGCTGCGGGTGGCTTTCTCGTTGCCCGTCTCGTAGGCGGCAATGGCCTTGGTCGTATCGTTCTGCGAGAGATAGATGTTGCCGATGGCATAGTACACCTGGTCGAGGTAGTCCTTGTTATTGTCGGAGGCAGCCATGCGCTTCAGGCGGCTGATCATCTTCTTGTAGTTCGTGGCGGCCATCACCTCGGTCTGGGCGATGCGGGCGTTGAACTCCATCTCGTAGGGCGGGTTCTGGGCTGCCACACGGCCGTATGCCTTGTAGGCCTCCCGCGTGTGGCCAAGGGAGGTCTGTATCTGTCCCATGATAAACCACTCGCGGGCTTTCTGCGTCTTGCGGTGCTCGCGGCGAATGACCTTCCTCAGCAGGGGCACGGCGCGCTCCAGCTCGCCAGTGCGCAGGTAGTAGTCGGTCATGGTCTTGTCCCAGGCCGGCTGGGCGCTGTAGTGGATGGAGTCGCGGTGCTGGTTGCGGATGACGTCCTCGGCATCGTATATCCAGTCCAGGTGGGCGTAGCAACGGGCCAGCCAGGCACGGGCAATGCCGTTGATGGCGGGCTGCGTCTGGTAGAGGCGGCTCATGTAGCTGAAGGTGGCGGCGGCCTCGTCGAAGGCTCCCTTTTGGAACTGGGCCTCGCCCAGCATCAGCCATGCTTTCCAGATAAAGGGGTTGTACTCGCGTCGGCTGAGCCATTCAATGTCCTTCTGTGTCTTCCGGCGGCTCTTCTTCCATTCCGGTCGTGCCTTGATGCTGTGCTGCTTGATGGTCTTCTCCATCTTCTCAACGGCACGGTCGAAGCTGCCGCTGCCCAGGGTGCGGCTCTGCTTGTTGCCCACGGTGAAGAGCGGCAACGGCTCGGTATAGTCGTCCTTGTTGCCCTTCTCCTTGTCTAGCGAGCCGTCGATGAAGGCTTGCTTGCCGTTGTAGAAAGTGTTGTATTTTGCGGTAAACGACTGCCAGAAACGGCTCCGCGCAGTGTTCTTCTGCACGGAGCAGGCAGCCGCCAGCAACAGGACGGCCACGAGCAGCATGTTTACGACAGTTCTTCGCATTTACATATATAAAACTACGAAAGTGCCGATTTATTGCCTTTGCGCCGTTTTTTCTCTTTCTAGATGAAGGCCTTCGCGCCGTTTCTTCTCTTCCAGCAGACAGCCAATCTTACATTCGCCCGAAGCCACACTGCTGCATGTCGAGCAGTCGTGACCCTCCGCCACCGGCTCGTCGGTTCCTCCTTTGGTGAACACCGACGCCAGTGCCGCCACCATGCCCAGCGCCACCAGCGCGCCTATACATATCAGAACAAACTGCATAATGCTGCCAATTCTTCAGATGACATGGTGTCCATATTTAGCCAACGACCAATGAGAATCTCAGTCCTAAGGCATTTGCTATCAGCATGAACGTAGAGAGTTGCATGTCCGTCTGTCCCTGCTCAAGCGAAGATATATATTCTCGCTTCTTGCCGATGCGCTCACCTAACTGCTTCTGAGTCAGTTTCTGACGCTTACGCTCGTCACGCAACAACTCGGCATAGTACCAAGCCTCTGCCTTGGCCTGAAACTCCCTACGTGATGGCGAACCTACTGGTCCATACTTCTCTTCAAGTCGATCTTCTATCTTAGGCAGTTTTGCCCATTTTTCTTCGCTGATCTTTATCATAAGCCATCCTCCCATTCTTTTAATAATCGTTCGGCTTTCTTAATTTCTGCGTAGTATTGCTTTGAACTTTTCTCTACGAAGGAGTTGAGCATGACCATATGCTTGCACTCCATGAAGTTGTCTGCATCTATTGTAAAAAGAACCGTGCGATATTCATTGTTACCCAAAGATACGCGCATTTCGTAGAAATCGGTTTTTTCGAGACGTTTGACGAATTTGTTGCTGACTACATACTTTGTGAGCATGATTTCAAATACAAAGTCATACTTGTCCTTCACTTTCTTAGGTAGACTTTGATAGTAGTCATCAAACTCTTTAGTATATGTTGCGCTTCTTATCCGCTCGTTCATGCCGCAAAAGTAATATATTTAATCCAAATCGCCAAACTTTTGGAAGAAAATAATTCTTTTTTTTCTAATCTGCTTTTCCTCCTTTCCGCCGCAATTACCACATTTTCAACTCTGGATGCTCCTTCATTATCTGCAGCATCTCCTCCTTGGTGCTCTCGTTCTTCTCCTTGGCTAATTCCATGTGCTGCACACGATAGCCCGTCACCACCTCCCGCTGCATGTCCACATCGCTGTAGACATTTACACAGAAAATGTTCTCGGGCTTGTCAATGAAGACAATTTGCAGGAACAGCCCTCCGCCAATAAACGGCTGCGAGGAGTAAACCACGAACTGCCCCTGTAGGTCTTTTCTATAAGGCTCCAGCAGCTCATCCTCGATGTTGCCGCATAGGAAATCGTCCAGATATCGCCGCAGCGTGCGGATATACTCATTGTCCACCCAGTCCTTCTCCTGGAAATCAGCAAAGCGGATGTCGTTCAGCGACTTGTCCCCCGGCAGGCTATTGTATTCATCTTCACTCCATTCTTTTTCTCCTGTAGAATCCTGGTCAGATGAGTTCTCCCTGTCCACGATTTCTGTTCTGTGGGATGCCTCATCTGCATTGTCCTCCTCCGCAGGTCGTGAATCTACTTTTGCTTTCTCTCCACATGCAAGCAGAAATGCCGCTGCAATACCCATTATGGCGATTGCCCCAAATACCTTGTTGTTGTCTTTTCCCTTCATCTTGCTACTGTCATTTGTTTTGGCAATAATATAGCAGTTGACCCGGAGCGTCTCCGGCGGCAGCCGCTCCCCTCCCCTACACAGGGGAGGGGCAGGGGTGGGGTTTGTAACTTTTCCCCGCCGAGAAAACACAGCCGATGTTAAACTCGCTGAAGGAAGTTAGAGACCCAACCCCTACCCCTCCCCTGCAGGGGAGGGGAAAGGCTACGGGTAGGCGACCGCAGGTCGGGAATGCGCCATGCGGAAAAGTAATTTTAGGTCAACTGCTATATCATTGCCTTTGTTTTTGGTTGCAAAGTTAGCTTTTTCCTTTCAAACGGCCAAACTTTTTCGCTCTACAAGTCTTGTGGAAGCGTGTTTTTATTCCAGTTTTTGTTCCCAGACCACCAGGTCACGAGGCAGGGCGATTCTCTTTGCTTCGCCTCGCAGCCCGTCTATGTAATAATGACTGGCCAGATGCTTGTCGAACTGTCCCACGAAAGCCCTGCGAATCCTGGCACACTTTTCGTTGATGGAGTTCAGTAGCGGGTTCGTCACGTCCTCTATACTCTGTAAGGCCTTGTCGCTCATGCCGTAGGGTTTCAACCTGGCATATATCCGTGTCAGCTCCTCCCGATAGTCCGGCAGATGCTTAAACAGAATCCCCTCCGGATGATTCAGGAACAGCAGATAGACAGCCTTCACCAGCGGCTCCATGCGAATCTCTCGGTGCTCATCGCCGAGAAATAGCCTATAGTTCCTGCTGACAGTCAGTTTGAGTAAAGGCTGTTCAGTATAGAAAAGAGACGAGATGTCCAGTTCTGTCATACCATAGTCCTTCAACTTCCTTACTTTCTCCTTCACCTCTTCCACAAGGATGTTACAGAGGCTCTGCCTTTCGATGTTGTTGTGTGTGTTTGTCATAGTAAGCTGGTTTTGTGGTTGTTGTTCTCATGGACGTGTTTGCTCAGGTCTCACTTGGACCACCTTCGAACACCTGCTTCTTGATGAGGCGAAGCAGGTATTCTACTGCCTTGGGGGCTTTCTCGCGAGCCGTTGTCAGCTTCCGGGCAAACTCCTCCTCGGCGATGTCCGAGTTGAAGTCGTCCACCAGCTCGCGAGAGTCGTCCGAGGTCTTCACGAGCGCCAGCCCCTTCCGCTTCATCAGGAAACGAAGCGACAGGATGCCCTTGTCGTACTTCGGCTTCGCCTTGATCAGCTCCTGCATGAGGCTCAGTCCGTTGTCGCCGATGTGCAGCTCGTTGAGCATGGCAATCATGTAGAGCACCTTCGCATCCGGCGTTGACATGTCGAACACGTCGCCCATCAGCACGTTCACGGCATCTGCCTCCTCGTATCGCTCCAGCTTGGCCAGGCAGCGCGACTTCACATAGAGTGCCTCCTGGCACTGGTGCTGTGCCAGCACGCTGTCGGCATACTCCAAGGCCTGTCCGTACTCACCCGCATAGAGGCTCAGCAGGGCCACGAGGAACTTCGGTGCCCAGTGGTCGGCCTCCCTCAGCTCGGCGGGCACGTCGCCCACACTGCCAAAGATGTCCTCGTCGCAGATTACGGTGTCGAGGAACCGCTTGGCCTGCTGCATGGCCTCCTTGATGTCCCCTTCGGCAGCCTTCTTCTGCACCAGCATCAGGTATTGCCTGGCAGCCTCGTCGTAGTCGTTGCGATGCAGCAGCTGATAGACCGCCTTGCCGCTCTCGATCTCATTGCTGATGACCTGCTCGTCGTTGTACCCGCTGGCGTAGGCCAATACCTCACGGCTCGTATGGGCATACTGCGGGATGATGCATCGGGACAGGTAAAACCCTTCCAGCGACCGCACACGGCTCAGTGCCACATAGAGCTGTCCGTCGGCAAACATCCCCCGGCTCAGGTCCAGGTACATCTTGTCGAAGGTCAGGCCTTGGCTCTTGTGCACGGTGATGGCCCATGCCAGCCGTAGCGGGTACTGGGTGAAGGTCCCCGTCAGCTCCTTCTTCATCTTCCGCGTTTCTCGGTCGTATTCGTAGCTGTACGACTCCCACGAGCAGTTGGGTACCACGTAGGTGTCGCCTCCGTCGGTGGTCACCTGTATCTCGTCCTTCGCCAGCTTCGTCACCGTTCCTATGGTGCCGTTCACCCAGCGCTTCTGCTGGTCGTTGCGTGTGAACATCACCTGAGCGCCCACTTTCAGCTTCAGCGTCAAGTCCACGGGGAAGCGCTTCTCCTCGAACTTTCCCGTCACCGTTCCCTCGTAGGTGTACTCCTCTGCCTCAATCTCTGCCAGCCGTTGCTGGTTGATGGCGTCGGCAGTCTTGTTGAGCGAGGCCAGCGTTATCACCGTCCCGTCCTCCTTCTTGGGAATAGCGACCCGCTGGTTCAGGTGCATCAGGTTCTCTGGCGTGGTCTTGTTCAGGCGCACATGCTCCAGGATGCGCAGGAAGTCCTTGTCCTCCTGGCGGTACACCTTCTGGAACTCTATCTTCACCAGCCGCAGACGCTTGATGGCGTCAGCCTTGTAGAAGAAGAAGTCGTCCGTGCGGTAGAGGTCGTGCATCAGGTCGCGCTCTGTCCCCTGCTTCACCACCGGCGGCAGCTGGAACATGTCGCCCACGAAGATGACCTGCTTGCCTCCGAAGGGAAGCGCCGAGCGCAGCGTCTTGCGCATGGTGTAGTCGATGGCATCGATGACGTCACAGCGCACCATCGACACCTCGTCTATGATGATGGTGTCCGTATGTATGAGCGTCAGGATTCTCGCCTCACTCATCTTGCCCGTCGTGCCCGGCATGCAGACATCCATCGGCAGCCCGAAGAACGAGTGGATGGTGTCGCCACCTGCCAGGATGGCCGCCACGCCCGTCGGCGCCAAGGTGATGAACTGCTTGTCCACCGTCTGCTGCACCTTGCGGAGGAAGGTGGTCTTACCAGTTCCTGCACGTCCTGTGAGGAAGAAACTGCTGTTCGTGTTGGCAATCAGCTCGTAGGCGAGCATCTGCTCCTTGTTCTCTCTGTCGAGTCTGTTGTTTTCCATGGTCTTATCGCTGTTCTAGTTTAGGGAGTATCTGGGTTAAACGGGTGTTGAAGTCAGGGTCAAGGAAGCTCTTGTAGCATCCGCTGACCAGTTCTGCTGCCTGTGCGGCCATCTGGTCTGCCGGCATGAAGATACGCTGGGTCTTCATGACTCCGGCCAGGAAGTCCTTCACCATCTGCTCCGACTCCTCGCGGATGAACGCCTCGTTGCGGAACACCTTGTCGTAGTCGCGCTTCTGGATGAGCTCCATCTTCTGGCCGTTGAAGGCATAGAGCTCGATGCCGTCGATGTAGGTCCAGTTATGGTAGAGCCCCACCTTCTCCACGATGACGATGCGGTCGCAGAAGCGGATGCCGAGGTAGTGCCGATGCCCGTTCCTGCTCTCATACTCGTCGCAGATGAACATCTTCTGGCTGTCATCCCAGACGGGGATATGCACGCGCGGGTTGCCGAAGGTCGGCAGGATGCTGTCAAACAGGTTCTTGTTGATTGCTTTGCTCAGTGTAGCCATGGTCTTGTCGTTTTTTTTGTTGGTTATTCATTCCTCATTCTTCCCTCATTGTTCTCATGCCAGCTGTCTTCGTTGCGTCTCCTCAATCATGTTATGTGCGAAGGAGAACAACTCCTGGCTGCTGACATGAGCCCCCTGTGCCTTGAGCTGTCCGGCCAGGAAGTTGCTTAGCATCAAAATGCTCTGCTCCTTGGCAAACTGCTCGTTGAAGATGCGCCAGTCGCAGCCACCCCAGTATTTCTGGGCGATGACCTTCGCCTGCTGCCCGTCCCAGCAGAACAGCTTGATGCCGTTCAGGAAGGTGTACTTGTATCCCTGCCCCAGGTCGTAGTACACTGCCAGGCGATTCGAGATGCGGATGGCCTTGTAGTACATGTTCCCGGCAGCACTGGTGTACCCCTGTGTCAAGAAGATGTTCCTGGCAGCGTTGTAGGTGAGTGACTCGCCCGAGAGGGCAGGAAGGTTTTTCATCACGATGGTCTGAAGTGCTGTGTTCGTCATAGTATTTTAGATTTTTAGTTCCCGCCACTAAGCTTTTGCAGCATCAATCTCGAAGCGGTTTCGATGATTGACGCTGTAAAGGTACTATGAAAAAATGGCACAACTATGAAGAATTACTTCACACTTTGTACATATCACACAACCTTTTTGCTTTTTCTGCAAATTTCTCTCTTAGCCATAACGGTTCTATTACCTCGATGGCATCGCTATAGGAGAACAAAAGCATCTCCAACTCTGTGTTGATTTTGAGTTTCAATTGGAAAAATGCATCACTCTCAGTTCCTAACTCTTTAAGTTCAGTCTGAGACCAATGGAGGGGTTTGGTTCTAATATAGTCAATACTTTTATTGCTTACTTTCAGTACAACCTTTTCCACAGGGCGGCCTTTGTAGTTCGAAACACCGACAATATTGTCAAAGTATTCTTCAAAATCAACATCTGTCTCGATGTATGGTTTGCTTAAATGCTCTAATTTGACAATTCTGTCAAGGGGATAATTCTGTATTTCCTTTTGTTCCTCTGAGTATGCGAAAGCAAACCACCTCTTATTATATTGACGAAGGTGATAGGGATGGATATTAACAACAAACTTATCCTTGTTAAATGGCTTATAAAACAATTTCAAAGGATACTTGTGGGTGATGGCTTCAAGAATTGGCTCCACGTAGTCAAGACCAACGACTTCATTATTGTTGTCAAACGACATGAAGTTAAGACCTGTTTCGGAAACACCTTTCTGCAGCCCCATCAGATAGAACCTGAGCATATCGTAGCGGGGGTCACCCTTAAAGAGATTTAGATTCTCAAGAGACTGACGGATAACCTCCATGTCTTTAGACGTTTGCTGCATAATAGAAAAATTCGTGTCCTTATATCTCCACAGCCGCTCCCTGCCTCTATGTAGTCTTGTTTCAAAGACAGCGCCATATTTCTCCTCTAATTCTTTCAAATTGTCCCTAAGTTGGCGCTCACTAATGTTGTCTATCTGAGAATCTGTCAAAATCTCGTTTAATGTACGGCCATCTGGCATACGGAGCAGTTGGTCTAATCGCATGAGACGGGCAAATTTGTCTTGCCCGTCTCGCATCAACGTTTTCTTGTATTTGCTCATACGACCTCCTAGGCAAATTGACGTAATTTCTTGTCCGGTTTCCTCGAGCTATGAATGACTTCAGTAGAAAAAGCAGTGAACAGAGGTAAAGCTATTCTACCGTCGTCTTCTGCTGCCAATTGCTGATACATTTCTTTGGAATCATCACGTAAGGGCTTAATTCCCGCAATAGAGGTGCGGTTCTTCTTCCCCGAACCAGTTCTAGCCGACATTCACCTACAAGAACTAAATGTTCTCTTAAAACTGTTTTAACTATTGTTCTTCAAGTTCTTCGTCAAAAGAAACATTGCTTACTGAAATGTTCTCTGCAATCAACCAATCACTATCAGGTCTCGTAATTAGACGTGCATTTGTGTAGGCCATTTCCAACGTAAGAATAGTATGTGCGATATATGCTCCACTTTCAGTCGCCTCTAAAACTAAAGCGACATCAATATTGTCTTCGTCAACCAATGCTAAAGGAAGAAGTAAAGATATCTGTTTTTGTCCTGGATAGTAAATAGGTATTGCTGTTTTGAAATTCCATCGAACACGTTTAATAGCATACTCAATAGCATCAGTTATGCGATTTTTAATTCGATTCATGCTTCTTGTGTCTGACTTTATTGCATCAGCAAGTTCTTTATAAAACTTCGGAGTCTTTGGCTGGGAATAGTCAAATTTGGGGCCGTTGTCGCGTAAAAAATCCAGAGGTAGACGACGGCAATTATCTATAAAATGGTCCCAATTATATGATCCAATTTCTGTCTTAATATCATACACAAGTTCAGATGTCAAATTATAATAATGGGCAGGTGCGGGAAGATTTGTTCCAAAAATACGAGTTAAAGTTTGATGTTCTTTGTCATTACTTTTTACAAAAGTCCAAAATATCCATTTTCGGGAACTGCTTTCATTAGTATTCCTACTAAATAGAGCATAAACAGGTTCGTATAATTTATCTACTAACCCAGTATTAAAGACGGCATTTTTATCTGTTGTCATTATCTTCTTTTCCCAAGTTGGATCACCTTTATGTTCTTCATCCTCTGCTTGAAGTCTTTCGAAAGTTAATAGGAAATAATTTTTAAGAATCGGATAACCTCCTGGATCTTGGTTTTTATTTCCATAAAACCAATTCTCTTTTAAGGCCTTTTCTTCTGCCAGTTGCCGAATCGCATAGTTGAAACCATTAATATTTCCTTTGTTCGGAAAAATGGCAAAGCTCATCATTTTATCAAATGCGGATAATTTTTTCTTCCTCAAATTTCCATTTCTTGAAAATACTCTTGGTGCGTTTATGTCTTTCCTATATGGAATTGTACCTTCTTTGGCATACTTATGGACGGCAAATGATACATATATTTTGGGATGCAATTCATCTCCTCTATTGTCTGATTTGTAGTCTTCTCCAAAAATAACTTCGAAAGCATCTTGTTGACTAACAAATCCGTATCCTTTAATATTCAAACCGCTTTCCAATAATTTTGGCATGATAAGAGACTTTAAGAACCATCCATCATCATTTGGCATGTTACTTAAAAGAATTGACGATATTTTCTCTTGTAATTCAACACGTACAGTTTCATCAATTGATGGAAGAAAGTTCTTCTGGAAAAACAATCGAACGGCTTGTGTCGTTTCTCCACTTTGAAGGCGGTATTCCCTCTCAAATCTAGCCTTTGGATTTGTCTTCAAAATGAAATCACATAAAGATTCCTTCTCAATTGCTTCAGAACCTTGTTCTATCAATGCATTATTAACTTCCTGAAGTAAAGCCTCAAAGTCCTTGTACATGCCAGGCATGGTGGGCAGAGATTCATAACTCTCTTGGATAATAGTCTGTAATTCCTTCATTTTGATAATGTATTTAAGTTAATCTTTTGCAAACTTACATAAAATTTTTGAATTATACCCCAATTTCATAAAAAAGTTGAGACCACACCCTTCTTTTTTGCTGTTAAAGTATGCTCTCTCGCATATTTTTGCTATCTTTATAGCGTTTTTTTAAAATTAACTTTAGCC
>JAEEGL011529336.1_pt1 | contig 15905 bp, 12 predicted proteins | sample 9134231 | NCBI WGS metagenome assembly JAEEGL01 (sample SAMN16246548, study PRJNA631951) | gut metagenome | biome: gut microbiome; feature: rumen; material: fiber-attached | host: Bos | place: Iran: Karaj | collected 2018-10 | reverse complement strand
GTCACAGAAGCCGAGGTCCTTGATGCGCTGGGTCGATTTGGGGCTGTTGGCGAGGCCGATTACCTTACCGGTAACGCCTACGCGCTTCTTGGCCTCGTAGCAGCACAGCATGCCGCTCTTGCCACCTGCACCCAGGATAACCACGTTCTGGCCATATTGGCACAACTTGGCAGTCTGGGCGGGAGCGCCAGCAACGTCGAGGGCGCTCAGAGCCAACTTCTCGGGCATGTCATTGGGAATCTTGGCATAGATGCCGCTCTCGAACAGGATAGCCTTGCCCTTGATGTCGACCTGGTCGACGTCGGCCTTGATATTCAGAATCTCGTCGATGCGAAGCGGGGTCAGCGACAGCGACACCAGCGTGGCGATGCGGTCGCCCTCTTTCAGGTCGATTTTGCCCTTCAGAGCGTCGCCAATCTTCTCCACGGTACCCAGCAGCATGCCACCCGAACCGGTGCGGCGGTTGCGGTGCTTGCCCTGGAGTTCCACGTTTAAGAACATCTCTTTCTTGATCTCCTCCATCACCTCGGCTTCGTCGTCGGGGTTCTTCGCCTGGCTCTTGGCGTAGTTGTGGATATCGGTGAACGAGGCCGAGTCGATGTTCAGCGTCTGAACGTCGATCAGAATCTCGTTGTCGTAAATCTCGTCCATGTTGTTGTCGAGTTTGTTTGCCGGTTGGGGCAGGACGCCCTTCGGTTCAATCACGCGGTGCGTGCCGAATCTGTTTCCATGTTTCTGCATGTCGTTGAATGTGTTTTATTGGTTTATACTATTAATTGATTTTGTTGTTTGCTTTTTTGTGTAAGCCCTTATTTGCGGGGAGGCAGGCCCAGGATTTCGCGGGCCTCGTCGCTCGTGGCGATGGGGCGGCCCAGTTCCTTGGCGATGCGCACAACCTTCTCCACCAGTTCGCCGTTGCTTTTGGCGAGCACGCCCTTCTCCAGGTACAGGTTGTCCTCGAAGCCCACGCGCACGTTGCCGCCCATGGCAATGGCTGCGGCGGCCATCGGGAAGGCGTGACGGCCTACGCCGGTCACCGTCCACGTCGAGCCGGCGGGGATGCCGTTGACCAGCCAGCACAGGTTGGCCACGGTAGCCGGGGTGCAGCCGGGAACGCCAAGCACAAAGTTGAACTGCATGGGAGCACCCGGTGCCTGGCCCTTGCGAGCCATGTTCAGGATGGTGTCGAGATGACCCATCTCAAAGCACTCATACTCCGGCTTGATGCCGCGCTCCATCATGCGCTTGCCGAAGGCACGCATCGTGGGCATCGTGTTGTCGAAAATCTCGTCGCCAAAGTTGCACGTGCCGCAGTCCAGCGTAGCCATCTCGGGGAGCGGGGTGGTGTCGGTCGACTCAAGGCGCTCGTCGGGAGTCATGCCCACGGCACCGCCCGTCGACGGAATCAAGATCACGTCGGGGCACACTTTTAATATTGCCTCTTCGCACTCCTGGAAGCGGGCACGGTCCTGGGTCGGCGTGCCGTCGTCCCAGCGGACGTGCAGGTGAACGATCGCCGCGCCGGCATCAACGGCCGACTTGGCTTCGCGTACTATCTCCTCGACCGTGTAAGGAACGTTGGGGTTCTGCTCCTTGGTCACCTCGGCGCCACAAATTGCGGCGGTAATGATCAGTTTATCCATATCCTTATTTCCTTTGACAGTCTTTGGGGGTTACACATGTGCCCGATGCGCGGCACACCACGATGGGCTCGTCGAGAATGTCGGCTGCCGACGGCGAGATGTCGGGACGCGACACGGCTACCTTGCGAGCCTCAAACTGCATGTGGCGCGACGTGTTGCCCTCGCGGTCAATCCAACCCTCAGCCTCGATGTAGTCGCCGGCATAGACCGGCGCCAGAAAGTCGACACTGTCGTATGCGCGGAACAGGCCCTCGTCGCCGTCGCGCATAATTAATAACTCGGTAGCCACGTCACCAAACAGGTGAACCATGTGTGCTCCATCAACCAGGTTGCCGCCGTAGTGGGCATCCTTTGCGCTCATGCGCAGTCTGATTTTTGTGCGATATTCCATACTCTATAACCCTCAGTGTTATTGTTCAACATAGATGGCGTCGACATAGATGCCCGATGCGTGGACGCACTCCGGCTTGATCTCGCCTGTCTTCACCAACTTCTCGGCCTCGACGACGACATAGTCGGCTGCCGTGGCCATCAGCGGGTTGAAGTTGTTGGTGGTGCCCAGGAACACCATGTTGCCAAACTCGTCGACGATGTTGGCGCGCAGGAAGGCGATGTCGGCCTTCAGCGGCTTCTCCAGCAGGTAGTCCTTGCCGTCGACGTTGACGATCTCCTTGCCGTCGGCCATGATGGTGCCTAAGCCCGTCGGGGTCAGCACGCCGCCAAGGCCGGCGCCGTAAGCGCGGATGCGCTCGGCAAGGGTGCCCTGAGGCACGTACTCGACGATGAGCGTGCCCTCGTTCTTCTGAAGTGCGGTCTGCTTGTTGGTGCCCGTGTGCGACACAATGGCTTTCTTCACCTGATGGTTGCTCACCAGTTTGCCGTGGGCAACATCGTCATACGCCGTGTCATTGGCGATAATCGTCAGGTCCTTAACTCCTTTTGCTACGATGGCGTCGATGATTTGAGTGGCGCTACCAACGCCCAGAAATCCGCCAAACATGATTGTCATGCCGTCGTGAACTTTCTCAACGGCTTGCTCAAGTGTGATTTGTTTATTCATAATGTTATGTTTAGGTATATGTTGGTTTTCCTTTTAAGACTGCAAATATAGTGATTTTTACTGACTTTTACACCATATTTAAAGGAGTTTTTCTGAGAAAATCTCGCGCTTGTTTGTAACCCCTATTAATTCAGCACATTGCGATAAAAGAAAATTGGGGCAAGAATTGCCCTGTCGTGGCATTTTTCTGCCCTTATTTAATGTTGCGCGCGCATGTGCGCGCACAACAAATTGCCACATTCCCTTGCGCACACGCGCGCACACAAAACCACCAATGAATATAACAATCAACAAAACCATTTATTTATGCAAAAAGTGTGGTCAAAGGGACTATCCCTTTGACCACACCTGCGATGCGAATATTTTGGTTGTTAGTGTGTTATCTGTTAATTTTTTAAGCGCAAAAATGCATAAATATGATTATTTTGGTGATAATTTGATGTTTTGTGGGACGCCGACAATGGCCTCAGCGTTATTGCTCGCGAAATTCGCCCGGAGTGACGCCCGTGAGCCGCTTGAAGTACTTCGAGAAGAACGACGCGTTGGCAAAGTTCATCTCGTCGGCAATCTGCGCCACGGGTTTGTCGGTGTGGCGCAACTCAGCCTTGATGCGCGTAATCAGGGCGCGGTCAATCCACTCCTTGGCCGTCGTGCCGCTTGCCTGGCGCACCACGGTGCTCAGGTAGGAGTCGGTGAGGCACATTTTGCTGGCGTAGAAGCCCATGCGGTGCTCGCGAGTGGCATGCTGGTTCACGAGGTAGATAAAGCGGTCGAAGATGGTCTGCTCGCGCGACAGCGTGTCGCGGTGGCTGTCGGCATAGTCGCCGTACACGCTGTCGTAGTGGTGCATCTGCGCCGCTATCAGGTTGGCCACCACGGCCTTGTTGTAATTCTCCTGATGCACAACGTGCCACATGGTGTTGAGGATGTGACGAGCAGTGGCAATCTGGCTCGGCGTGGCAGGCACAGTGAAGTCGCGGGCGCGGCCGTTGAAGGTGGAGGGCTTCTGGCCCGACGCAAAAGGCAATGGGAAGTCGGTGGGGATGCCGAAGCCGTAAATCTCAAAGTCGTCGCTGAAGCCGATGGGGTTGATGACCGACCCGGGGCCGATAAACACCAGCATGCCGGCGCTTAAATGCCGCTCCACAAGGTTCAGCGTCACGTGCGCCTCGCCGTTGGCCACAAAGCCCATGCGGTAGTCGTCGGTGCTGAACGGGGGCTGCTGCTGGATCATGACTTTAAACAGGTCGGGTGCCCCATGGATGATTGCCAACTGGTTGTCGATGTAGATGCGCTCTTTCAGCAGTTCGGGATGCGGGGTGAAGATGTCGCGCATCACCTTCAGACTGATAAGTTTCGGTTGCCGTCTCATTTGCTCAATCTTTTAAAAATCCAATGCAAAGATAATCATTTTTGCGCTTTTAGTAGCATATTTTTTGACAAATCTAATAAAAAGAACATAATGCCCCAAGTAAGGATAACAATCGGCCTCAAAATCGGCAATAACTTTGCAGCATCAACCCAAATCGGTCATTAGAAATTCTGTCAAAACAAAACTGTTATGATATAATTAGGAGTAAAAAATAACATAATGCCGTTCTAATGACCGATTTGTGATAAATAACAACGCTTAATATTATGAAACGTGCTTTGAGTTTGATTTGCGTCGCCGCGATGGCCGTGGCCGCAGTGAGCCAGACGCTCGAGCAGTGCCAGCAGGCCGCCGAGCGCAACTATCCGCTGATTGCCCGCTATGGCCTTATCGAAAAGACGACCGAACTGACCGTGGAGAGCATCGCCAATGTGTGGCTGCCCCAGGTGTCGGCCTCGGCGCAGGCCACCGTGCAGACCGACGTGCCGGAGTTCCCCGACGCCATGCGCAACGCCTACAGCCAGATGGGTGTCGACATGAAGGGCCTGCGGCGCGACCAGTACCGCATCGGCGTGGATGTGCAACAACTCGTCTACGATGGCGGCGCGTCGGCCAACCGCCGCGAGGTGGCCCGACAGCAGGGACAACTGCAGGCCGCGCAGACGACAGCCGACGTGTATCAGGTGCGACAGCGGGTCAACGACATGTATTTCGCCCTGCTGCTGGTCGAGGAGCAAATCGCACTGAACAACGACTTGCAGGAGCAACTGGCCGCCAGCGAGAAAAAGTTGCAGTCGATGTACCGTCACGGTACGGCTGCCGAGTGCGATTATCAGAACGTGCGCGCCGAGCGGCTCAATGCCGTGCAGCAGATGACCACGCTCAACTCGCAGCGACAGGCGTTGCGACGCATGCTCGCCACATTCTGCGGCATCGAAATCACGTCGCTCACCAAGCCAGCAGCAACGCCCGTCGCTGCCACGGCGGTAAGACGGCCCGAACTCGACGCCATCGACGCCCAACTGAGGCTCATCGACGAGCGACAGAAAGCCGTCGACATCGCCTTGAAGCCGCAGGTGGGATTCTTCGCACAGGCCTTTTATGGCTATCCGGGCTTCGACATGTTTCACGACATGATGAACCGCAACTGGACGCTCAAGGCACTGGTGGGCGCGCGAGTCACATGGAACATTGGCGGACTGTACAACCGCAAGACCGACCTGGCAAAATTGCAACTCGAGCGTGAGTGGGCCGAGAACAGCCGCGAACTCTTCCTCTTTAATAATAACCTCGAGCAGGTGCAACTCAATGAGAGCATCGACCGCTACAACCGACTGCTGCAGCAGGATGACGAGATAATTGCCTTGCGGGCATCGATACGCCACGCCGCCGAGTCGAAACTCGCCCACGGCATCATCGACGCCAACGACCTGGTGCGCGAGGTCACCGCCGAGAACGCCGCGCGAATCCAGCGCTCAATCCACGAGATTGAGATGCTGAAAGAAATCTATAATCTTAAATTTGTCACCAATAATTAATCACGCGATATGAGACGTATAACTATCATAGCCGCCGTTGCCATCGTCATGGCATCGTGCAACAAGACCAAGAAGGACTACGATGCCACGGGCACTTTCGAGGCCACCGAGACGACGGTGTCGGCCGAGCAAAGCGGGCAACTGGTGCGCTTCTCGGTCGTTGAGGGCGAGAACTTGGACGACGGAAAAGAGGTGGGCCTGATCGACACCACACAGTTGTGGCTAAAAATCAAGCAACTCGATGCCACAAAAGCCACCTATCAGAGCCAAAAGCCCGATGTGGAGCGGCAAATTGCCGCCACACGACAACAACTCGCCACAGCGCGCAACGAGCAGCGGCGCTACAGCGAGTTGGTAAAGGACGGCGCCGCGCCACGCAAGATGCTCGACGATGCCAACAGCCAGGTGCAGGTGTTGCAGAAACAACTCGACGCGCAATTGTCGGCTCTGCAAACGAGCACCAATGCCCTCAGCAAGCAGATGATCACCGTCGACGTGCAGGTGAACCAACTGCTCGACCAAATCGCCAAGTGCCACATCTTCGCGCCGACGCGTGGCACCGTGATTGAGAAATACGTCGAGCAGGGCGAGTTTGTGACAGCCGGAAAGCCTCTGTTTAAAATCGCCGATGTGGACCAAATCTACATCCGCGCCTACGTCACATCGACGCAACTGCAGAACTTAAAAGTCGGCCAGCGGGTCAAGGTGTTCACCGACTATGGCGGCGGAAACCGCAAGGACTACGACGGCACGGTGACGTGGATTTCGAGCCAGTCGGAGTTCACCCCCAAGAGCATCCTCACCGACGATGAGCGTGCCGACCTGGTCTATGCCGTGAAGATTGCCGTGAAAAACGACGGCTTTATCAAGATTGGTATGTATGGCGAAGTGAAATTCCAGTAACGCGATGAACGCTATCGAGGTCAATGGAGTAGGGAAGAACTACGGCAAGGTGCAGGCGCTGAGCGACGTCACGTTTGCCGTGCGCCAGGGCGAGGTGTTTGGACTCATCGGGCCCGACGGTGCCGGCAAGACGTCGATGTTCCGCATCCTGTGCACGCTGCTCAAGCCCGACAGCGGCACGGCCTCTGTGCTCGGCCACGACGTGGTGAGCCAATACAAGGCTGTGCGCCGCAAGGTGGGCTATATGCCCGGCCGATTCTCGCTCTATGACGACCTCACCGTGCGTGAGAACCTGGAGTTTTTCGCTACGCTCTTCGGCACTACCGTCGGTCAGGGCTACGACTTCATCAAGGCCATCTACAGCCAGATTGAGCGCTTCGACAACCGCAAGGCGGGCGCCCTGTCGGGCGGCATGAAGCAGAAACTCGCTCTCAGTTGCGCATTGGTGCATCAGCCCGAGGTGCTTTTCCTCGACGAGCCCACTACGGGTGTCGACCCGGTGAGCCGAAAGGAACTCTGGGAGATGCTCGGCTCGCTCAAGGAGCGCGGCATAACCATCGTGGCGGCAACGCCCTATCTCGACGAGGTGCGACGCTGTGAGCGGGTGGCCTTTCTCGACCATGGGCAGGTGCAGGGCATCGACACCCCCGAGGCCATTCTCGAGCGCTTCGCACATGTGTTCAACCCGCCACCGGTGAGCCATGAGCAGGGAGGCGCATTGGCCGGCGATAATGTCATCGAGGTGGAGCATCTGGTCAAGGCGTTCGGCACGTTTCACGCCGTCGACGACATCTCGTTCACGGTGAGGCGCGGCGAGATTTTCGGCTTCCTCGGGGCCAATGGTGCCGGCAAGACGACGGCCATGCGCATCCTCACAGGCCTGAGCCAGCCCACCAGCGGACGCGGCAAGGTGGCCGGGTTCGACGTGGGCACCGAGTATGAGCAAATCAAGCGGCACATAGGCTACATGAGTCAGCGTTTCTCGCTCTACGAGGATCTTACGATTGCCGAGAACATACGCCTTTTTGCCGGCATCTACGGCGTGCCGGCCGACGTGATTGAGCGCAAGACCGACGATTTGCTCGCCCGTCTGCAGTTTGCCGACCACAAGCACGACCTGGTGGGCTCGCTGCCTCTGGGATGGAAGCAAAAGTTGGCGTTCTCGGTCAGCATCTTCCACGACCCGGGCGTGGTCTTCCTCGACGAGCCCACCGGAGGCGTCGACCCGGCCACGCGCCGCCAGTTTTGGGAGTTGATTTACGAGGCGTCGGAGCGCGGCATCACCGTCTTCGTCACCACTCACTATATGGACGAGGCCGAGTATTGCGACCGCATCTCGATAATGGTCGACGGAAAAATCAGCGCCATGGGGTCGCCCCAGGAGTTGAAGCGGCAATACGGCATGCCCGACATCGACCACGTGTTTACTTACCTTGCTCGCCAGGCGGCGCGCAGCAGCGATTGACAATGCCATGCGACAATTCTTCAGTTTTGTGATAAAGGAGACGAAGCACATCTTGCGCGACCGGCGCACGATGCTCATCCTCTTCGGCATGCCAGTGGTGCTGATGACGCTCTTCGGCTTCGCCATCACCAACGATGTGCGCAACGTGCGCACCGTGGTGGTAACCTCGCAAATCGACCATCTCACGCGCCAGGCCGTCGACAGGCTCGCCGTGAGCGAGTATTTCGTCATAACGGCAACCGTGCCCACGCCACGCGAGGCCGAGCAGATGATTCGCAACCAGCAGGCCGACTTGGCCATAGTCTTCGCAAACGACTTCGCCTCGAAGAAGAGCGGCCTGCAATTTATCGTCGATGCCGCCGACCCTAACATGTCGCAGCAGTGGACCAATTATGCCACACAGGTAATCACCAACCCATCATCGTCGGTGGTCAATGTGCGCATGCTCTACAACCCCGGCATGAAGTCGGCCTACAATTTCGTGCCGGCCATCATGGGCATGCTGCTGATGCTCATCTGCGCCATGATGACCTCGATATCGATTGTGCGCGAGAAGGAAAAGGGCACCATGGAGATGCTGCTCGTGTCGCCCGTCAAGCCGCTGGTAATAATCATTGCCAAGGTGGTGCCCTACATGATGCTCGCCATCGTCATTCTCGTCACCATCTTGCTCATGGCTCGCTTTGTGCTCGATGTGCCGCTGGCGGGCTCGCTGGTGTGGATTGTTGTGGTGAGCGTGATTTACATCGTGCTGGCTCTGTCGCTCGGACTGCTCATCTCCAACATCGCCACGAGTCAACTCATGGCATTGCTACTGTCGGCAATGGTGCTGCTCATGCCCATCGTCATGCTATCGGGCATGCTGTTCCCCATCGAGTCGATGCCCACGGTGTTGCAATGGGTGTCGGCAGTGATTCCACCCAGGTACTACATTGCCGCGATGCGCAAACTCATGATTATGGGCGTAGGCATCGACGGGGTGTTGCGCGAGGTAGCAATCCTCACCGGCATGACGGCGCTGCTGCTTGTGGTTGCTTTGGCTAAGTTTAAAAATCGTCTTGAGTGATGCTGCCATGAATACGCTACGGTTTCTCATTACCAAGGAGTTCCTGCAAATCAGGCGAAACTCGTTCCTGCCACGGCTCATCGTCGCGTTTCCCATTGTGGTGATGTGTGTGATGCCCTGGGTGATGAATATGGAGGTGAAAAATGTCGTGGTCGATATTGTCGACAACGACCGCTCGACGCGTTCGCAGCGGCTCGTGCACGACATCGAGGCCAGCAACTATTTCATCTTCAACGGGCAGAAACTCACCTATCGCGACGCTCTCGCCGACGTGGAGACCAGCCGTGCCGACGTAATCGTGGTGATTCCGCAGCATTACAGCCGCGACATTGCCAACGGCACACAGCCACAGGTGCTCATCGCGGCTAATGCCATCAACGGCACAAAGGGTGCCATCGGAAGCGCGTATCTCTCGCAAATTGTGACCCGAAACGCCAACCCCGACGCGCTCGACATCGCAAGCCGCATCGCCACGCTCAACCTCTACAACAAGAACCAGAACTACAAGTTATACATGATTCCGGCCTTGCTGGCCATCGTCATGATGCTGATGACGGGTTTCCTGCCGGCTCTCAACATCGTGGGCGAGAAGGAAAAAGGCACCATCGAGCAAATTAACGTCACACCGGTGAAGAAGTCCACTTTCATCCTCTCGAAACTCATTCCTTACTGGATTATCGCCCTCTTTGTGGTCACCGTGTGCCTAATTCTCTCGTGGCTCGTCTATGGCATCACGTGCCAGGGCTCGCTGTGGTATGTCTATCTGCTGGCCATGCTGCTGGCTCTGTTTTTCTCGTCGTTCGGGCTGATAGTGTCGAACTACAGCGACACCCTGCAGCAGGCAATCTTTGTGATGTGGTTCTTTGTGGTGTGCTTGCTCTTGCTCAGCGGACTGTTCACGCCGTCGCGCTCGATGCCTGCCTGGGCCTATGCCACCACCTACGTCAATCCCATGAGTTACTTCATCGACGCCATGCGCACCGTTTTCATTCGCGGTGGCGGCTTCGCATCCATTGCACATCAACTCGCCGCCCTCGCCGGCATCTCCATCGTCATGGCCGCTTGGGCCATCGTCAGTTACAAGAAAAACCATTAAAAAATCCCCTCTTGCGCGCGCACATGCGCACAAGAAAAAAGGGGACTGTCATGTATGCTGCGTTGTCAACGCAGCCTGTGCTCTGTCAGCGATTCCGCAGCAATTCGAGCACTTGCTCCACGGGCAGAGCGTCCACGTGGTAGCCATCGCGGCCCGTCATGCTCTCGGCCATAAATAGCGAGTTCCACAATGCCTCGGCGGTGGCTTCGATGGTGGCCGCAAAAATGGCCGACATCTCACTGTTGGCCAGCACTGTGGCGGGAACTAACTTGGCTTTGTCGTTGATAAGGTTCTCAGGGGCTACCGACAGGGCAATAACGTAGTCGCCGCTGCCGTTCGACGCTATGCCGCCAGTTTTGGCCAGGCCCATCATGGCGCGCTTGGCGACGCGCTCGAGGTTGCGCGAGTCGAGTGGGGCATCGGTAATCACAACCATCATGCACGAGCCGTCAACGTTCTCGTTGTTGCTCACATGCTGCTTGAAGTCGTAGCGACCCAGCGCGCGCCCCACCTGCACTCCGTCAATCTCCAGGATGCCGCCATAGTTGGTCTGCGCCAGCACGCCAATCGTATAGCCGCCCAACGATGCCGGTAGCACGCGCGACGATGTGCCTATGCCGCCCTTGTAGCCGAAGCAGATGGTGCCCGTGCCGGCGCCTACGCAGCCTTGCTCCACAGGGCCGCCCTTCGCGCTCTCGATGGCATCAATCACCATTTGTGGCGTCACTCGCATCAGCCTGATGCTGTTCAGCCGGCCGTCGTTAGTCTCGCCAACCACGGCGTTCACCGAGTTCTCGCGCTCGTTGCCGGCCTGCTTAAGCGTGTAGCGCACTACGCCCTCGATGCCCGCAGCCACGCTCAGCGTGTTCGTAAGCACAACGGGCGTCTCGATATTGCCCAGTTCGCGCACCTGCGTGTAGCCGGCCAACTTGCCAAAGCCGTTGCCCACGTATATCGCCGCCGGAACCTTGTTGCGGAACAAATTGCCGGGGTGGGGCACAATTGCCGTGACACCCGTGCGGATGCTGTCGCCCTCGATGCACGTCACATGGCCCACGCTCACACCGGGCACATCGGTGATGGCGTTGTTCGCGCCGGGGCTGAAAATGCCCGTCGCGAAGCCCCACTCACGCAGCGTCTTGTGCTCACCGGCAATGCCCATTGTGCCACAAAGCGCCAATGCCACTATCATTGTTAAGCAAAATCCTCTCATATCTATAGTTTTAATGTTTCACAATTTCACTTTGCAAAGTTAAGAAAAACAATAGTGATTTCTACTTAAAAAAAACTAAAACAGCGGTTTTTTCAAAGTCATTTTGCTAACTTTGCAGGCTGAATATTTTTGTGAATAATAAAATGAAGAAATTATATAGTTTTTTACTGATTGTTCTCATCGCTTCACAGTTGTGGGGACAGAACCGCAATCGCATTTACGACCTCGAGGAGGTAAACATCGAGAATAAGGCCGTCCAGGACTACATGGCCGATGCCCTCGCCACCTACTCCAGCAATAGCGACTACCGCGTGAGTGTCATCACCAAGTACAACAATAGCGACATCTACGGCACCAAACTCTATTGGCCCGCCGGAAAAGAGGTCAAATGGACACCCTCGGCTACCGATTTCACCGAGGTGCGCATCAGTGCCAGCGAGTATCGCGACTTCCGCAACGCTTTCACCTATTTCCCCCAGAGCAAGGAAGACAGCACTTATATCATCCGCAATTTGCTGCCCGGACGCATCTATTACTACAAAGTTGAGGAAATTAGCAACGACGGACGCGCCACGCGCAAGGCAAGCGGCGTGTTCCGCACCACAGGACAGGTGAGGATGATTTGGGTGCCAAACAACGCTAACCTGCGCGACATCGGTGGCTGGAACACGTGCTACGGCAAGCCGATTAAGTATGGCCGCCTGTACCGCAGCGGAAGCCTCGAGCGAATCACCAAGGAGGGCCGTCACGCATTTGTCGACAACCTGGGTGTGGTTGCCGAACTTGACCTGCGCAACGAGACGCGCCGCACAACGTCGTGCCTGGGCGACGACAAGGACTACCTACGCATTTCGCACGGAATGTACAAGTCGGGCATGACCGAGCGCAGTTCGGTTTACCCGAGAGACTTGCGGTGGATTATCGCACGCCTCGATGAAGGCAAGAACCTCGATTGGCACTGCGCAATTGGTTGCGACCGTTGTGGCACGCTCAGTTTCCTCATCGAGGGCCTACTGGGCATGAGCGAACTCGACATCTGCCGCGACTACGAACTGTCGACGCTCAGCCTCTCAAGCAAAAACAAGCGTGTGCGTAGCCCGCTGAAGAGCATGTTCAAATACATCAAGCAGTATGGCGACGAAGACAACCTGGCACAGTGCTTCTATAACTACTGGATCAGCCTGGGCATGAAGCGCGAGGAACTCGATCACTTCATCGCCGTCATGGTCGACGTGCCAAACGTTTCGCAAATCACTCGTTCCTATTGACAAACACATAATTAGCCTTTATTTTAAAGATAGAAACCATGTTAAAGAAAAGCACCTTATCCCGCTACATCTACTCGCTCGCAGCAGCAGCGTTGGCCCTCACTCTTGTCACGCTCAACGCTTGCTCGAGCAAGGAGAAAGAGAACGCCTTTGTCATCAACGAAATCATGGCGGCCAACCACACCGGGCTTCAGGCAAGCGACGGTGAGATTTACGACTGGATTGAGATAAAGAATGTCTCCGACAAGCCAGTCTCCCTCGCCGACTACAGTCTGTGTTTCGAGAAGAATAAAAACAAAGACAAAAAGAAGGACAAGAAGGATAAGAAAGACAAAAAGGATAAAAAGGACAAGAAAGCCGACAAGCCAAAGAAGGACAAGAAAGACAAGAATAATGGCGACGGCAAGGGCAAGCAGTGGAGTTTCCCTGATGTTACGGTCCAGCCAGGCCAGTGCATCATCGTGTTCGCCTCGAAACTCGACACCATCACCTCAAGCGGCGAGATGCACACCAACTTCAAACTCTCGGCATCGGGCGGAAAGTTGATGCTCAAACTCGACGACAAGGTGGTCGACGAGGTCACTTACACCGACATGATGGACGACCAGGACTACCGACGCCTGCCTGACGGCAAATTCGAGAAATGCTTCACTCCCACGCCGGGCCACGACAACACGCCGCAGGGCTACGAGCAGTACAACAGTATGCTCGACAAGCAGCGCCAGGGCCCACTGCGCATGTGGGAGATGCACTCCAAGGGCTACAAGACCGGAAAGGCCTGGGTCGAGGTGAAAAACGTCAGCGACCAGCCCGTGGCTCTGCAGGACTACTGCCTGACCACCAGCAACAAAAAGTCTAAACAGTGGCAGTTCCCGGAAGTGATGCTGCAACCGGGAAAAACCTATGTGGTACACTGCCAAAATGTGGGATTCAAAACCACAAAAAACCGCTCGGTGGCGCTGACGAAAAACGAGCGATTCGTCGACGGGTTGACGTGTAACGCGGCACCTTACGGGGTGTCGGTAGGACGTGTCGAGGGCCTTACAGGTACCTTTTTTTTCTCCTCACCTACGCCTAACGCTGAAAACAGCACACAGCATTACCGCTTTATCAGCGACGAGCCGCTGTTCAAAACGGCACCGGGCGTCTACGCCGGACGCGACAGCATGCTTATCAAACTCGATACTCACGGCTTTACCGTGCACTACACTACCGATGGCACCGAGCCCAACGCTCAGTCGCAGGTTTATGGCGATTCAATCCTGATCACCCGCTCCACGACCATTCGCGCCTATTGCGACGGCGACTCAACCACGCTGCGCAGCCCCTCGGCCACGGCGTCTTACCTCTTCGAGCAGCCACACACAGTGCCGGTCATCAACGTGACGATGAGCAACTACGACCTCTACGACTACGGCCACGGCATCTATGCAACAGGCCCCGGGGCACAAGTCGAATTTCCTCACTTGGGAGCAAACTACTGGCACAAATGGTGGAGAAAAGCGCATATCGAGATGTTTGACAGCGTAGCCGGTGGTTTCTCGGTAGGCTGCGAAATCGCCATCTCGGGCGGATTCTCAAGGGCCCTCGACAAGAAGTCGTTCAAAATACGTTTCCGCGACGAGCACGGGCCGGCACGCCTCAACTACGACCTCTTCGGCAACGGACAGACCCACGAATACCGCAACTTCGTGCTGCGTGGCGGATCGCAGGACATCACGGGTGTCATGATTCGCGACGAGTTCTTCACAAGCCTGATGCAGCCTCAGTGCCCCGACCTGCTCATTCAGAAGTTCCGACCCGTGGCGCTGTACATCAACAAGGAGTATTTCGGACTATACTACATCCGCGAGAAGGTCGACGAGCACTTCGTCGCCGACCACTACGACGTGAAGGACGACTCGGTGTCAATCGTCACGGGCGGTCGCTTTGCTGAGGAGGGCACGATGAAGTACTATAATGAGTTTATGAGTTACGTCAGGAACCACGACCTTTCCCAGAAGGAGAATTACGAGTATGTGAAAGCCAACCTCGACCTCGTCGGGCTTATTGATTTCAAACTCGGACAAATCTACTCCTCGAACAACGACCCCGACAACGTGCGATTCACTCAGGCGCGCGACAGCAAGGGCGACCGCAAGTGGCACTTGGTGTTCTACGACCTCGACGACACGTGGCAGTTTATGATGCCGGCAGGATTCTATCTGCGCGGCGGCTGGCAGACCAACGTCGCCAACGTGGGCATCCACAATTTCCTTATCGATCGACTGCTGAGTAACAGCGAGTTCCGCGAGTTATTTATGCAACGCCTCTCGCTGCACTTGCATTCCACATTCTCAGCCAAGAATGCAACGCAGCATTTCGACAAACTCATCGCGCTCATCAAGCCCGAAATGCCGCGAAACTGCGAGCGGTGGGCAAAAGTGCTGACCTATGAAAAATGGCTGGAGCACGTAGCCGATTTCCGCGCAAAGTTCAACGATCGACCAGCGGTAATCCTCAACGACCTGCGAAAAGAACTGAAAATCACCCCCGAAGAAGAAAAGAAATATTTCGCCGACCTCGGCTACTAATCAAAAGCAACACCATTATCAGGCTCCATCCATAGTCACACCACCGGCACTGCCCCCATGCGTTTCCACGTAGGCCACGGCAGTGCCGCGGCTTTTAAAGCAAGAGGCACTGCCCCCATGCGTTTCCACGCAGGCCACGGCATGCCGTGGCTTTTAAAGCAAGAAGAAAAGCGACACGCCCACCACCGAAATCACCGCGCCCACAACGCTCTTGACGCTGATGCGCTGACCGAAAAGCCAGTGCGCCGGAGCAATGATAATTATTGGCGTGAGCGCCATCAGCGTGCTTGCGATGCCCGCGCTGCAATACTGCACTGCCAGCAGCGAGCAGCCAACGCCAACAAACGGCCCGAAGATGGTCGTCAGTGTCGCTACGCCCATGCTCACGCGGTCGGTAATGTTCTGGCGAAGCGAGCGGTAGCCCTCCTTGAAACGCATCAGCAGCGCAAAGCCTAATAGGCCCGCGATACAACGGAAGAAGTTGGCAAAAAATGGCAATATCCACGGCGCAGTGGGTGTCGATAGTGTGGCCTCGTAGTGATTCATGCCGATCTTGCTCAGCACCAAACCCACGCCCTGGCACACCGCGGCGCCGATGGCGAAAAGAACACCGTTCAGCGGCAACTCGAGCGACAGGCGGCCGTGGTGGGCATCGTCGCGGCCAAGCACCGTGATGGCGATGCCGGCAAGCGTCACCACCATGGCAAG
>JAEEGL011151113.1_pt1 | contig 15905 bp, 13 predicted proteins | sample 9134231 | NCBI WGS metagenome assembly JAEEGL01 (sample SAMN16246548, study PRJNA631951) | gut metagenome | biome: gut microbiome; feature: rumen; material: fiber-attached | host: Bos | place: Iran: Karaj | collected 2018-10 | reverse complement strand
TATTTGGTGGATTCAGTTCTATCAAGACGCCGAAGAAGCAGATAAAAGCTATAACAAAAGATTCGAATCATCTAGTGAACAAATAGATGAATCAGAAGAAGCTAATTCAGAAACAGCGTATTTAACAAATCAAGCTTTGACGTATGTGCCAGGGATGAACACAGTTTCATCGAGCGTTTCGTCAAAATAATATTCTCTAATTAGTTCTAAACCATCCCATTCACTGTAAGTGTTATGTTTTGCACCAGTAAAAGTGAATGTGTTTTCAGTATATGAGACATTTAATAAAGAAATATCAGCGTTAGCGTATTCAGCGTGTTTACCTAGTTTCCAATATGTTTCATATGTAGTAAATAAGCCAAATGAAGTGGCACTATGCTCATTATTAACATAAACGTTTAATCCGCCTTGTATTGGTTTATCTAAGTCAGGTGAATAATAAACCATATGGGTATCACAAACTAAACCCTTATAGTCGTAACCAATGGTTAATAGATTAAAGTAATGATCTTCATCAAGATAATACCAACCATTGAAGTACTTACATTCTTCTTTTTGTGGGGTCTTGAATTCGAAATATTCAGCACCTTCTTTAACATAAATTCCAAAGGCATATGGGCAGTCTAATTGTTTATACACTCTAGCGTTATATGTGCCTTCAATATGCTCATAATCATGGCTAATATTTAAATAGCAAAATTGTGTAATTTCATTAATGTCTTGTTCGAAGAACAAATTACCACCATCAGTTGTTTTGCCTTTATAAGAATCGCATTGATTAAATGTTAAATAATTTGGGTGTTCTTTTTTATCATAGTTAATCCAGAAATAATGATCTTTAACTAATTTATCATTCTCATAATATTTACAAGTCATGACACCTTCACTACCATCGATGACAAAATAAGCGCTATCAACACTCCGCACCTGGTTAAGGTTCTCGTGAAGAACCCATTTACCCGTTAAAGCACCGAACTCAGTTTGATGTTCGTTTTGCATAGCGCTAAAAAAGCCACATGACGATAGCGACACGGCAATAACTGGTAGTACAAATAACTTGCTGATTCTATTCATAAAATAATTCAAATTTGGTGTGCTTGACGCGATTCGAACGCGTGACCTCAACCTTCGGAGGGTTGCACTCTTTCCAGACTGAGCTACAAGCACGTCTAGTATTATAGCGCAACTACTACCGCTTCGGCCAAACAAACGTGGAGTTTAAATTGAATTCACCATTATCAATGAGGATATCTTGGCCAGAGGCAGATTTATTAATAACCGTTAAGAAATAAACCCATTCCGCTACTTCAGATAAAGTGGCCCATTTCTTTAATGGAGTGGCATCCATAATTTGATTCCAACTTTCTTCATCTTCCATAACAGGAGCATTAGATTCGGTGAGAACACCTCCTAAAGAAATTGAATTAGCGGTCGCTCCAAATTCAGCTAATCTAACAGCAACATTTTTCATATAGCCAACAAGACCCGCTTTAGAAGCGACATATTCTGGAAATTCAAAACCACTTCTAGCAGAAGCAGAAGCATTAAATAAAACAGCTTTGATTTTATCTTGGAAAGCATATTTTTCAGTAACGTTCATTGAACCCACTAAATTATTAGCGATGTCATGATCGTTTTGCTTTCCCGCGTTATTAAAAATAATTTCAACATCCTTGATGTTAGGAAGAGTATTCTTCTTAGAAACATCAGCGATGTAATGAGTATAGTTGGGATGTTTGATAGAAGAAGACAGCAAATCAATGCCGATGACATCATGACCACATGCTAAAAACTTTTTAGCGGTTGCTTGACCAATGCCTTTAGATGCACCAGTAATTAAAACTAACATTATTTGCCCTCCCTATTGATATAATCAAAATATTGTTGACCAACATTGCTATTTCTCCAGTTTTTAGTAATGGCGTAGCCAATAGGAGAAAAAACTGCTTCCATAACTAATTCTAATAAAGCACCTAATAAGGAGCAAGTGAGACATTGAATAAAAGTCCAGTGGAAGCCATCCCAGAAGATTGGCGCGAAAACCATAAAGGTTAAGATAGAGAAAATGAAGTTATCAAAGAATTGTCCGATGAATGTGGAGACATAACTTCTAGTGAAGAACGCAAGCTTGCCATCTGGATTATTCTTAAACATCTTACCTATAGTAAAGTTCATGCCGTTATTTATTAAAGCAGAGCATAAAAACGCGATGGTACTACTAAAAAGGATGAACCACGTGCCCCCAATTATCGTATTAAAAGCCGTATAGTCATCAGCGGTACTAGGAATAATAGAAACCACAAAGAATATCAAACAAATTAATAAGTTTACTAAGATAGCAAAAACCGACATTCTATTGCTGGCTTTAGGGCCAAAGTGTTTGACCACCACATCCATTGATAAGAAAGATAACCAAGAAATAAGGATACCTCCATCAAGGGCTAAATAGTCAGTCTGTACGAGTGTCTTATTTGCTAAGATATTCATCGCAATAACCGATATAACAAAAAGAGCGACCACCGGTGCGGGAATTGATCGCAATAAAATAACAGTTAACTTAAACTCGTCATGTAGCCATTTCCCGGGACTACGACGAGCAGTTTTTTCTTCATTCATGTAATTCCCCTTTGGTTTTATTTTATATAGCGAAGGATATCGAGCCCGAACTCCGCTGACAAATATGTCGCTATTATTATAATTGAGATATTATTTAAAACAAGAAAAAAGAACCCCTCTCTCTAGCAAAGAAGGGTTCCTTAGAAAAGCAAATTATAGATAAAGAATATCGTTATCAATAATCATATTGGCATAGGCCATGCCTAAGCGGACACAGTCATATGTCTTATAGTGATAATTATCAACGCCACCTTCTTTATCGCCTGAATCTGGGTTAATGTTTAAGCACATTTTTTCTTGACCGTCTTCATGGTGATAAGATGTGTTAATAACATAGTTATTTTCTTTTTCTGAGGCTAATAAATCTTTTTGTTTATTGACCACTAAATCTTGGTCAGCGCCATATGGACTTCTTGGGCCATCATAGATATAGGCATCAATAAATGGGATATTTTGTCCATCTTCATCTGGAGCATATTCTTCATAGTCTGTTCTAAATCTTTCGACTAAGCTACCTAAGTTTTTAGCATAGGCATTACTTCCTGAATCAGATTCACCTTGGTGCCACAAGAAACCTTTAATGACTGGAACTCTACCAGAGTCTTCAATTAGTGCGAGGTTTTTATCAACGAATGGTTTGAAGTAAGTTTCATATAAATTGTTATTGGCGTTATAACCACTAAAGGTACTATCGTGAGACCAGTTAGGAGCACTGTTGGTAAAACCAGAACCAGAGAAAGCACATTTAATTAAGTAAATAGGTCTTTCTTCTGTCGCGTATTCTTTCAAGACCATGGAAATACCAATTTCTGGACCCATAAATCTTTCTTGGTTACCCATTCCAACATTAGTATTAATAAATTTACCAGCCTGCTTATCTTCTTTATTAGATGAATTGGCGCCGTTAGGGCCACTTGGAGGATAGAAGCCAAAGAAGCTAGTTTGAACTTCTGGAACACCAGGAGCATTTCTAGTGACATTGCCGTCTTCATCTTCAAAATAAGAAATATCTAAATCTAAATCATAGTCATCATTTAGTTTTTCAAAAGCATTTCTTAACCATTGATCGCCATTAGCACTGACATAGGTTGTAGAACCTTCCATATTGGATTGTCCAGAAAGAACAAACACTGTGGCGGTACCATCATCAACTGGTTCAGAAGATGTTACTGAACTTGCTTGCGGCTCAGAATTAGCTTTTTGACTCTCGCTAGAACTTGCTGGTTGAGAACAAGATGATAAAACCAAGCAGGTAAAAGGCAAGATAAATAATAATCTCTTGTTAATCTTCATATCAAAATCTCCTATCACAATTATAGTAGTTAGACGTCTTTTTAGTTAACTATTTTTTATTGACATTATTAATTAATGATTTATATTAATGATAGAGCGATTATCGTATTGATAGTCGGACTATCATAAATTAATATGAGTTTAAAAGATGCAAAAGTAAATTTTTTAGTGGATATGGCCACTGACCTATTCATGACCCGTTCAATTAGCGAAGTCACAATTAAAGACATCGCTGTTTCTGCGCAAGTAGGCGAAGCCACTATCTACCGCTACTTCGGTAGCAAGCAAAATATGGTTGTTCATGCTGCAATGAAAATTCAAAGCATTGTGAGCAAAGACTTTTTCAATTTGGAAAAAGGTAAGAATGGTTACGAGAAACTTAAAGTTTTCTATGAAAGCTATTATGAGATCTTTGTTAAGCACCCCAACTTTTACAAATTCCTAAGTGAATTTGATGCTTATGTTTCAGTCGAAGATAGCTCCATCACCAACCCATATGAAAGCGCGATTGATTCTTATAAGAACTTTTATATGGATGCCTATGAATTAGGTCTTAAAGATGGTTCGGTTAGAAAACAAAACAATATTGAAATGTTTTATTTCTCCACCACTCACGCTTTACTTGAACTCGCTAAAAAGTTAGCGTTCAAAAAAGCCGTCTTAAACCAAGACAACCGTATTGAAAAAACAAGCGAACTACAATGTTTAATCGACATCATTTTAGGGTCGCTAAATAATTTGTAAGTCAAAAATAGGTAAAGAGAGAGAATTATGCGTATTGTCTACTTTAAAAACGGTGTTAAATATAACACCACTAAAAACAATCAAGACATTCAGATTAGTGAGGTGAGAGAAGGAAATCACACCACTATTAAGCTTTTGGCGGGTGAGGAGATTACACTCGCCAAGGCTTACGTGGATTATCCTTGTTTCATTAATTATAAAGATCTATATTTCTTAAACGGTTATCAATCATGGACCGATACTAAGGAATATAAATTAGCCAAACAATTAAGGGATGTGAATAAGTGCCCACATATCATCACGGCATTATATTCATTAAAGTGTTATGGTGATTCTAATTTCTATAGATACTCCATTAGAAAAAGTCATGGCCATGATGTCTTTTATAGCAAAGGCAATCATGAATGCTTTATTTATAATTTAAATTATAAAACCGCTTATTTAATCGTTGAATTAATTAAAGATAGAAGTTCTATTCGTTTAATCAGTGATATCGAGAGATTAAAAGTGAAAAAAGGTGAAGAAGTCACCATCTTTGATTATTGCTACTACGACAACTTCGAAAAAGGTTTATACGAATTCTGGGAAGCTTTCCCAATTAGAAATGTAAAGAAGCTATTGGGCTATACATCTTGGTATAACTATTATCAAAACATCAATGAAGAAATCATTAATCGCGATTTAGATGCTTTAGATTCTAGATTTGATGTTTTCCAAATCGATGATGGTTATGAGACATTTGTCGGTGACTGGCTTGATGTTGACCCAGTTAAATTCCCAAACGGCTTAAAACCAATCGTTGATAAGATCCATTCTAAAGGCTATAAAGCGGGTTTATGGCTTGCCCCATTTGCCGCGGAAACAAAATCAAAAGTATTTAAAGAACATCCAGATTGGATTAGAAAAGATAAAAAAGGTAAACCTGTTAAAGCGGGTTGTAACTGGTCTGGTTTCTACGTTTTAGATTTAGAAAATCCAGAAGTCATTGATTATATCAAAAAGTTCTTAGCTCACTATATGGAGATGGGTTTTGACTTCTTTAAATTAGACTTCTTATACTCCGCTGCTTTACCAAGTTATGAAGGAAAAACTAGATGCCAAGCACAAGGTGAAGCCTATAAATTACTTAGAGATATTTTAAAGAATAAACTTATTCTTGGTTGTGGCGCTAACATCATCAATTCCTATGAAAACTTTGATTATTTAAGAATTGGACCAGATGTCTCTTTAGAGTTTGACGATGTCTTCTATATGAAACTATTACATAGAGAAAGAATCTCCACAAAAGTCACTATTCAAAATACCATTTATCGTTCATTTATGAACAACCACTTATTTGGTAATGATCCAGATGTCTTCCTTCTTAGAGATGACAATATGAAGATGAGTAAAGAACAAAGAAGATCATTAACTATCTTAAATGCTCTATTCGGTTCGTTATTATTCACTAGTGATAACATCGCTACTTATGATGATGAAAAGAAAGCCATGTTTGACGAAGCCTTAAAGATTTTCTATAACGCTCATAATAGACGTTATATTACTAAAGGTAAAATCATTGATATCACATTTGAATTATATGGAAAACCACAACATTTAATCTATGACATTAATAAAGGAGTTTTCATTAATGAAAGATAAAACATCCTTAATCTTTAATAACCCAATGCCTCAAAAAGTCATTAAGGGTGCAGAAAAAAGTAAAGCAAAATATATTAAGAAATACGGCGATGATAGTAACGCTGATTATAAAATCGGTTTTAAAGAAATCCCAACTTTAGATTTTATTGGTGCATCTAATATCGTCTTTGGTGAAAGTAACCAAAAGTTTGAAGATAACTCTTTAATCGTTGGCAATATCAGAATGGGTTTTGGCCACTACCGCATTTCTATTGCAATGGCAAGTGCGGCTAGAGCCTTAGGCTATAAACCATATTGGCTTGATTTAGCAAGTTTTGATGCCACTGGTTCAAAGATGATTAGAGAACAAAACGATATGTATTCTTTAGCGTCTCGAATTAGCCAAAAATCTAAACTCTTTAATAAGATTGTTTGGGAACCACTTAATTCCGAAGGATTTAAGAAGATTACCTATAACGCAAAAGACCAAAAGAACAGCGAACTCTTAGTGCCTATCTTTAAAAACATTGATAAAGATATTCCATATATTGCTACTCACGTCTGGCCTAGCCAAGCCGCGATTCATGCAGGCATGACTCACGTTGTTAACGCGATTCCAGATAACTGGCCAATGGGATTACATCTTTCCGAAGGCGCAATCCATACTGTTCAAACTCCATTTGCCTATTTTGGTTATAAAACACTAAATGGTTTTGATAAGAAACCACTCAACGGCATCCCTGAAGACCAACTAAAGATGGTTGGTTGCTTCATTGACCACGAATTACTCGTTGATTTAGAAAATGATAACGCCCGTCGTAAAGCAAGAATTGCTTCAGGTAAACCAATTAGAATGCTGATGACTGTTGGTGGCGCTGGCGCAGGATTTGATATGTTCCTCGCTATGGTTAAGCACCTTATCCCATATGTGAAAGAAAATAAAGTCGCATTGTTCATTAACTTTGGTGATCACAAAGATGTTTATGAGAAACTTTGCCAAAAGATTGAAGGCATTGAAACCAAGAACTACTTCAATCAATATAACGAACTAAAAGACTTTGTTAAAGAGATCAAAGAAGGCGATGCTTCTGGAATCTACGCTATTTATAATCAAGATATCTTTGAAGCGGTTTATAGCACTAATTTATTAATGCCTGTCACTGATTTATTAATCACTAAACCAAGTGAATTAGCATATTATCCAATTCCTAAACTATTTATGAGACATATCGGTGGCCACGAAGTGTATGGAGCGATTAATGGTCGAGAAAATGGCGATTCTACTCCAGAAGCTCCTACTAAAAAAGAAGTTACCGCTATGTTAGATAGATTAATTAGCGATAAAGAGATTATTCCTCATATGTGTGACCGCATTGATGAACTTAAAAAACTAGGTCATTACAATGGCGCTTACGAGTGTGTCAAACTCGCAGTGGGCCAAAAGTAAGATATATTATCAAAACAAGGGACGTGTTTGCTAGAGACACGTCTTTTTGTTTATTGTTAATAAAAAGTGCATAATAAAGAGGATGGAAGAAGTAATTATTAAAAAAGAAGAACCCAAAAAGAATAGGGAACTATGTGCATTGATGGCCGCTTTATCCGCTTTAGTATCAATTCTATTAGCGGGTTATAGTGTTTATCTTAGTGTTTTAGGTAACCTTTGGTTTATTGGTGTTGCCGTTTTCTTTCTTATAGAATCTTGGTTAGTAATTTGGCCTTTATTTAAGAAGGAAGATTATCAAGCTATGCGAATGCAAGGCATCGCACAAATTGTGGGTGTCCTTTTCTTCATGCCTTATCTACTCTTCATGATTTTATGGAATGATCCTTATTCTAAGATGGACTATTCCGCGATGACATTTTTGTTTTTAGGTGTCTCAGCGATATTTAATGTTCTTCTTTACTTTGTAAACCGCATCATGCTTAAGGAAGATTATCATCCTTTATTACATGCTTATAGCAATAATAGTTTGATTAATGCTTTCTATTTAGTGATTCTAATTCAGCTCATTATTATTAATAGATTTATTCCTGGAAAAGAAATATCTGAAATACAAAACTTATTAGAAGCTAAACCAATCTGGGTTTATATCATTGATATTATCATTAATGGTACATTAACTGTGTTTGCCGCTTTACTGGCTCTCAGCACCGCTATCAGAGCGGAAACAAAAGAAGTATTAAGCACTAAAGGTAAGATTAAACATACTGCTAAATGGTTCACTGACCATGAAATCAGTATGTTCTTTGGTTTAATGTTTACTCTTTATCTAGCGGTTCTTTCAATTATCAACATGAAGCAAAGCTTCTTCTATATTCTTTTATTCATCTACTATCTTGGTAATGCCGTTATCAGGGTGACTAACTATTTACTACATAAAAAGATTAAAAAGATTAGTAATGGTAACCAGATAAAAGATAACCGTTATTCCAGTTGGTTATTATTATTAAATGCAGTCACGTATCTGTTCTTTTCTAATGTTCTCGTAGTGGCCGCCATCTTCATGATGATTCAAAAGGCTAATCTAGGTAGCAATATCTATTTATTCCTTTTCATTAGCATTCCAATGGCAATCTATCGTTGGTTCACCACCAATAAGAGCATTAGAAAAAATAGAAAAGAGAACAATACTTATAAATTAGGTATTTCATTAATCGCTTTAGTAAATGTCTTCTTTACAATTCTTGAAGTTGTGGCCATCTCTTGTCACGAACTACCAATTGTCTGGCTAAGATACGTTATTATCATCTTAGCGATTATAATAGCTAAAATTTCTGTTATTGTTGTGGCCTTCATCTTTGTCATTCACTGGATCAGAAGCATGATTCTTAATAGTCATAGAAAAGAAAGAAGGCTTGCTAAACTTAAAAGAGAACAAGAAGAAAAGGATGCTTAAGCATCCTCTTTTTTTATCTTTGTTAATTTGATTAAAAATCCTTAAGGAGTTCTTCGGCTTTGTCTTGGCTCTTTAAAGGATGAGCATAAACGATTGGTGGATTTTTAAAACCAAGATTAGCAATTTGTTCAAATGACTTTTTAGTGTCTTCTCCCGCAGGATAAAGGATGAACTTAGTTGTTTCCTTATTGAAATCAAATTGGCCTAATACAGTGTTGATTGGGGTAGATAAACGGTCGTTCCAGATTGGTGAGCCAATCACAAAGACATCATCTTCTTTCATATCAAGATAAATATCTTTCACTGGTGTCTTTTTACTTCCCATGGCTTTAAAGCCATATTTAAGAATTCTAAAGAAGTTCACTTTGCCTAACGGTTTAAGAGTTTCTACTTTTACTGGTTCATAACCTTTTTCTTTTAAATAGTTAGCAATAAAGTCACCATTACCACTCCAAGAAAAATAAACAAAATATTTCATAATCGTTTCCTCTAATTAACTATAACAAAAAAGGTGACGGTTAACGCCACCTATTTTTTGTTTATTAAACAATTAATGTTCAATGAATGTTAAGTATGAACCATCGGTAAAGATGATACGATAGTTTGGACAGGCGATTGTCACTGTATCTTCATTACCAGTGAGGTTGATGGTTGGTGCACAAACGAAGTCGTTATCACCATCAGCAGTTAAGATATCTGTCACTGTATCTTCAATTTCAACAGAAGCACCATTGAGGGTAACTTTGAAAGCTCTTTCAGAAAGTTTCATACCTAAACCACTTTGAGAGACTCTGCCGTTCATCACTAATTGATAAGCACCAGCTTTAGGAGCTTTAATCTTATAGGATAAGAAGACGGCTGTATCGTTTTGTGGATCGATTTTACCACTCTTAATTGTCGCAGTTGAATCTGGACCATAGTCAGCCATTTTGATCTTAACGCCTTTTTTACCAGAGGAATTATCGCTTAATTGGATATATGGTTTACCATCAGAGTTATTTTGTGGTGCGCTTTCTGTCCAGACACGACCACCGATTGGTCTACTGAAGTCTGTAGTTTCTTCACCACCTTGTTGGCCGCCACCACCTTGACCACCATGACCACAAATGGAACATACAGCACCATCGTGTCTATGCCAGTTACATTTGACATTGGCGTCTTCTTTAGCGACTTTCCAGTGAGCTAAATCATCACTAACCCATTCGCCATCTGGTGTATAGGTTGGGATCATTTTCTTGGCATCATCTTGGGTAATTTTGCCATCTTCATAGCCAGGAAGCATGATTTCACGGATTCTTTCGATGTCTTCTTCTGCAACACCAGCGTATTCAATCATCCATTTTTCACAGTTTTCATTAACTGTAGCTTCTGGATCAAAACCATCCCATGTTTTGCCATTATCTGTATAACCATTAATAAAGGCATCCATGAACTTTGGATAGTGAGCACTGGAAGAGTTGTGCATATGACATCTCTTATTATTGGTTTGTGTTGTTAATTCGAATTCTTCGATTAAGTCAGTGTAACTGACACCTAAGATAGCGTTGATGAAGAAGTCTAACATACCTGTTCTATCAGCACCACCCCAGCAGTGGAAGTAGGTGTGTTTTTCATCAGAGTTAGCCATGATATGCATAACTTCTGGTAAGTTCTTATAACTATCTTGTTTTAAGAAGTTTTCGTAAGAAACTAATGTTCTACAAATGTAATCACATGGTGTGACATCAGAGTTAAGAGCACTAGCGGTACGGCCGTTTGTTTCAGATTCTTTTTGTAAGTCGATTTCATAACCGATCTTCATCACTTCTTCTTGGACCTTTTGGACTTCTTCACTGTAGTTAACACCATGACCACCACTCTTATCATCAATGTAGTAACCACGATACATTAAACCCTGGTTTGTTCTAACACCATAAGATGTCATGAAGCCACCGATATCACGGACGTTATGAACACCACCCATAGTGATTGTACGTGGGTAGTCACCTGTCGTGAATTCAAAGCCTTGAGAGGCATCTTCATCAGCAGTCACGACTTGGACTCTATATTTAGTGGCTCTAAATAAGTTTGGAAGTTCAGCGCTGACGATGTAATTTGTTTGATCGACAACGATAGGAGCTTCTCTCACATCACTAAAGTCTTCTTTAGACCAGAACTTAACAACGGCGCCTTCATAATCTAAGCCATCGTCTTCCCAAGTTAATTTGATTGGGTAGTTCTTACAATCGTTGCCATAGTCATTTCTATTTAAAAGTTCACAAACGTCGACGCCACCTTTATCGGCATCAGCATATGTTGTACCATCGCCTTTATCAGCAGCGGCAGCGATTTTAGCATAATCATCAGGACCATATAAGGATGAAAAATGATATGGTTTATCAAGAGTTTTTTCTTGTTCTTCCATCGCATCGATATAGATTTTTGCTTTCGGATTGATCATGCATGTATCTTCAACATCATCAAAATCAATTTCTGTAGTTGGTTCAACGAGGTCGGTTAACTTGATTTCATCACCACCATCAACAGGAATTGAAGATTCACCACCAGGATTAGAAGCTGGTTCGTTTTTTGAAGATTCTTTGTTATTGTTGTTGCCAGTACAAGCACCTAAAGATAATAAAGATGCTGCAATGAGCACGAAAAAATTGTTTTTCTTCATACAAATTCCTCTTTCTTTACCTTTATTCTACTGAAATACTAGCGGATAGCAATAGGATAATAACAAGTATTATCAAACGACTATCATTAGATTTAAAAAGAAAAAGTGTCGATTATACTCGACACTATTACATATTAGCTGGTCGGGACGACAGGATTTGAACCTGCGGCCTTCAGTTCCCAAAACTGACGCGATACCAAGCTACGCTACGTCCCGAAATTGGCGCGCCTGACAAGAATCGAACTCGTAACCTCCTGGTTCGTAGCCAGACACTCTATCCAGTTGAGCTACAGGCGCACATAGTGCAAGATGATGGAGGTTCCTACCGGATTCGGACCGATGATCATTGAGTTGCAGTCAATTGCCTTACCAACTTGGCTAAGGAACCATTCTTGCAGCGAAATGTATTATATCACTCACTATATAATAGTAGCAAGTTTATTTTTGAAAAGTTTTTATCGCCTATTTATTGAATAAAAAACACCCCTAGATTACTAGGGGTGTTTATTAAATTAATGAAGATATAACTCAGTTAGAAACTTCAATCCACATTTTTTCAACTGCGGTTTGTTGATCACCAAAGTCTTTCATGAGACAGCAGCGTTTGAGCACTTCTTCAGTTGGATATTGAGCGTCAAATTGACGGCCTTTATCTTCGTTAGAAATATTGATTGTGGCTTCACCTTCAATAGAATCACCGAAATAGAAGCTTAAATCGACTTTGTAAACATCGGTATCATCATCGTCAGCGGCATATGTATCGTTAACATATTCCCAGATTTCTTCGCCAACGATTGGGGAAGTATAACCAACTTCTTCCATACATAAGGCGGCGTTATCTGGTCGGCAAATGAAGTTCACGAATTCTTCGGCTAATTCTTTGTTAGCGCCTTTTGGCATGCACCAACCATCGAACCAAACGTTACTACCTTCTTCTGGAAGAGAGTAATTTAATTGCTTGCCAGATTCTTCGGCACTATCCATAGAGAAGACAGAGTCACCACTCCAGGCCAAGTTGGCATGATATTCGCCAGCGATAATGGCTTCTTTTCCTTCATCAACTTCAAAAACTTTGACGGTGGTTTCTTTGGCTTCTTTTAAAGCTTTACCAACTTTATCGATTGTGACATCATCACATCTATTAAAAATAGCACTTAATTTTGAATTGAAATCTGGATCATTTTCATCTAAAGCAGCAATTTCATCTTTGTAGACGTGGAAGATAGCGGTTACATAACTATCTCTCATTGAGTCTTTTAAAGAGAATTGTTGGAAGTTTTTGCCTTTTTTGTATTCTTCAGTGACTTCGCCTTTGGTCCAAAGGCATTCCCAAGAACTGACTTCTTCAGGCGAGAAGAATGTTGGATCATATGTGAAGCCCATTGTGCCCCAGAAATAAGGAACAGCATATTTTAAGAAGGAACTACCATCTTTTAATGTTTCATTAGCAAATCTGCCTCTAATAAATGGGGAACCGAATTCATCCCAGTTACTTAACGATTCAGCATATTCGTCTTTTTCTTCATCGTATGAGAATGGTTCTAATCTACCTTCATTGGCCATCTTTTGAATCATGTAATCAGATGGGCAAATTAAGTCCGCTTTGATGGAGCCCATTTTGATTTGCTTATACATATCTTCATTAGTGGAGAATGTTTCATAAGCGACAGAAAGGACTTTTCCATCGTGATTTTCAGCATAGTAATCGACGAATTTATCCACAAGACTCTTATCGACGATCTTGCCATTTTCCGCGGTGCCAAGATAGATATAATCTTCCCAGTTATAAATAACTAAGTCATATTTCTTACCGCATGCAGTTAAGGATGATAAGCAGGCGATTGCAAGAACAGGGGCGCCTAACAACATAAGTTTTTTACGCATTTTTGTTTTTCTCCTTTTTTAATAACTTTCTAGAATTTTGGCTACTCTTTATGTTCATAACGACCATAACGATTAAGATAACAGCAAATAAGATTGCCGTGAATGCCCTAAGTTGTGCTGGCAATGGTTTCTTAACTGTAACAGCGTCAACATAGGTTGAAATTGTGTCGAAACCACCAACAGTTGGCTTTGTAAACGCTGTAATAACATAATCATCTAATGATAATGTTACTGAAAGCATAAAGCCTGAGAGGATACCAGGAATGATATCAGGAATAATGACCTTCCATAAAGCTTGTGTTTGAGTGGCACCTAAGTCCATCGCTGCTTCATATAAAGAAGGATCCATTTGTTCGAGTTTTGGTTTAACAGAAATAACGACATAAGGAATGGATAAGACGACGTGACCAATCACAAGAGTTAAGAAGCTTCTTGGTAAGAACGCTGAACAAAGCACAAAAAGAATGCATAAGGAGACAGCGGTCACGATTTCAGCGTTAACAATTGGGATTTGAGTAACAAAATCAAGGGAGTTCTTAATCCATTTTCTTCTTGAATAATAGATACCAATAGCGCCTAATGTACCCAAAATGGTTGACACCGTGGCAGCAGTTAAGGCCACCAAAGCGGTGTTGCGTGCCGCAGTCCAAATCTTGTTGGCGTAGTCATTACCACCTAAATCAAATAAGGTAGAATAGTTTTCAAAACTAAAGCCAGTCCACACACCAGTAGTTCCTTCTGAGAAAGAATAAACGGTGATATAAATAATTGGTGCGTACATCAATAAGAGGATGAAATAGATAAAGATATTAGCGAAGATCTTTTTGAGCTTTTCACCAGTTCTCTTTCTTTGAAGGGCGCGGTTGGTTTGTTCAATAGATAATGCTCTTTCCATTACCAGATACCTGCCTTTCTTTCATCGTCTTTTCTAGTGGCAAATTTCTCGATAACGAGAGACATGCCAATAATCATGAGCATAACAAGAGATAAGACGGAACCAATGTGTTCGCCAGCGGCACTCGAACTATTCAAGAACCAGTCTTGAATAATGTTACCGATGATGCTTCTTGTTCTGCCCGACATCTTGTCGGCGATAACATAACTAGACATTGTTGGCATGAAAGTCATCATACAAGCGGAAACAATGCCTGGAATAGTCATTGGAATAATAGTCTTAATAAAGACTTGTACTGGATTTGCGCCTAAATCCGCCGCAGCTTCGATTTGATTCTTATCCATCTTTAACATTTGGTTATATAAAGGAAGGATGGCGAATGGTAAATAGTCATAAACCATACCAATAACAATCGCCGCATATGGATATGTCGCAGTAATATCAAAGCCGAAAATACTACTGGTCACCATGTTCACCAAGGCCTTTAATCCAACGGTACGAATAACAAAGTTAATCCACATTGGTAATAAGAAGATATAAACGAGAACTTTGTTCTTATTGTATTTTTTATTGCTTAATAAGTAAGCAATTGGATAAGCAATTAATAAGCAGATAAGGGTTGTAGAGAAAGCCACGACAAAGGTCATGCCAATAACTTTCCAGTTAGAGGCATCGGTAAAGACTGTCCCCCAGTTTGAGAAAGAGAAGTTACCGTTAGCATCAGTAAAGGCGTAGTAGAAAATAAGCGCTAATGGAAAAACAACAAAAAGCGCCATAAAGACAGCGTATGGCATGCATAAGCTGCCTCTGAAGTTAAATCTACGACGTTGTTTGACCGCAGCTTCAGCCATTTTTACTTCTTAGCTCCTCCTTTACGAGAGAGATTGATCTTGGATTTATCAATAATGACACTGACTTCATCGTTTTCATTCCATAAGTCTGGGCTGTTTAAGATAAAGTCTTCTTCATCTTCAGTTCTAACCATAACTTCATAATGGTCACCTAAATAAATTAAAGAGATGATGTTACCATGGATTTCACTGGCATCTAAATCATCAGAAATGGTGATTGCTTCGAACGGAACTTCAACATTAATTTCCATATCAGTGCATTCAATTTCGTTGTCTTTCTCATCAACAAGCACTTCATCTTCATTGATTCTGGCGCCTGGGAATAATGGCAAAATATCAACATCAAATTCAGCATTAGCGAATTCGACTTTGTAATCTTTTGTAATATAACCATCGTAGAAGTTAGAAACGAATGGCTTCTTCATAATTTGGATATTGACTGG
>JAEEGL010924232.1_pt1 | contig 15905 bp, 8 predicted proteins | sample 9134231 | NCBI WGS metagenome assembly JAEEGL01 (sample SAMN16246548, study PRJNA631951) | gut metagenome | biome: gut microbiome; feature: rumen; material: fiber-attached | host: Bos | place: Iran: Karaj | collected 2018-10 | reverse complement strand
GATAAAGGAATATTTTTAGTTGGAGGAATTAGTAAAGATATAAAAATATATCGAAATGATAATTATGAATGTATTCAAATAATTGAAAATGCTCATAATAATGATATTAAAGGTTTCATTGAATTAAAAGACGGTTCTATAGCATCATTTTCAAAAGATAAAACTATTAAAATTTGGAGCTTTTGAAATGAATTTTAATATTTTTATATAATATTATTTTAATAAATTAGGCTCTTCTCTTTTTGTCAATGATAAAAAAAGAGTCATTTTATATAATTACTTAATACATCATTTCCTTTATTGTTGAGTTTATGTTAATGTTTTTTATTTAATTTTTAATTTAAAAATATTATCTTTTGACTTATATTTAATAAAAAATTAAAATAACGAATTTATGTTAATAATTGTATCAATTTAGTATTAAAATTGATAATTGAAATTCATAGGTTTTTGGAGCATTGTTTAAGTAATCTTTCTCTCTATAATATTAAATATAAGCAAACTAAAATTAAATTTTCTAAAAATTATTGAATTATAAATCTCTTTTCATTTTTTTAAAATTTATGAATATAAAATAATGAGTTAATAAAAAGGAAAATCACATGAGATGAAATTGTAATTATTTAACATATTTAATAATGAAGAAGTATCATTTGAAAAAAAGATGATACTGATTTATTTAGGTTGTTTTTCTTTGTTAAAAAAAGATTTCTTAATCAAAAGTTCAAATTTGAAATTTAAAAAAAACATTGGAAAAATTTATTAAAATTTTTTAACTTTTGTTTGAAGATTGATAGACATATTTACAATAAAAATATAAACAGCCACCCAATCCTCAAAATTGTTGTTGAATTTTTTTGACTTGAAAAATAAATTAATAATTATTAATCAAGCTTCGAAAACTCAATTTTTAATAATTAAAATTTATTTATATTCCTTATATTTGATTAAAAATTTTATTTATGGTAAAAAAAATAGAAAAATATTTTGGATTTTCTTATTGTTAGAATTAATAAATCTTTTTAAAAAATAAGATATTGTATTGAAAAATATATAAAATAATAAAATAAGAAATAGGTTAATAAATATATTATATGTAAATTTTCAAGTATAAACGAGATATATAAATTTAGGGTATATTTTTTAGAATTTGAAAGTATGTAAAAAATATGGATAGAATTCAGAATTAATAATATATGAATTTCAAAAGATAATAATTAACAAATCATTTTGTTTCATCCAGAATTAAATCCAAAAATAGGATTATCAAAATTTATTCAAATTATTTAACAGAAATACAATTGAAAAAATAAGGAATTATAATGGAGTAGAAAATAAATTTCTTTATAATTGATATAGAAGTGATTTAATTGTGGTTCTTTTGATTATGAAATATTTTTCGATTTTATATTTGGAAATGATGTTATTGTTATTTTAAAAGGTTGATTGAAGAACATATTTTTGACAAAATATCATCTGTTTTTAAAAAGATATGTACTTATTTAAATAATAATTTTCTTAATTATAGAACAGAATGTATGTCTTAAAAATGATATTAATAATGAACTTTATGGTGTAGAAATTACTTATTTTTTCTATGAAGTAATTTGGAAGTTATCATCATTTATTTTTTTATTAAAAAAAATTAAACTTTGTTTATCAATTTTTTTTTTAGTTTTTAAATTTTAGTTTAAAAGAATAATTTTATTGATTTACATTCTTCTCTTTGAAGAAATAATTATATTAAATATACGAACACTGGAAAATGACATTAATCTATTATTATTTAATTAAGGTATTTATTTAATTTATGTACTTTTTATTTTTTTAAAATTTTTTTAAAATTAAATTGAATATTTTGATTTGGAAGAAGAATAATAAATGTATAAGCTTTTTAAATATCATTTCATAATATTTCTAAAAATAATTATCATAAAAGAATATCTAACTCACATATTCCAATATTTTTTTCAATTTTTTACAGAAAATTATCATTCAATTTTTAATAACTTTTAAATAATATTCCATCTATAAATTATTTATTTATTAAATAAATAATAAATTTTCAAATTATCTTATCTTAATCAATTACATCAAAGAAATTCATTTCACTATGAAAAAATAAGATATAATAAATTATACTAATAGATTTTTAATTAAATCAATTAAATGATTTTTTCTCTTAAATTTTAAAAAGATATTTTTTTCATAGATTTACTTTAAATTATAAATTGAAGCTTAAAAATTCATTTATTTATTAGACACAAAGTCTTAAATTTAATTTATTAAATAATTAATAATATGTTTGGGGATGAAATTGATACCACAAAAAAAAAAATTGAAAAAACCTCATTATCCATCGCCCACATAAATACAGAAAAAATCGAAAAAAATTTAAATTTAAATTTATCTCCTATCCTTCCTCCAAAAAGAAAATCAGTTAGTATAACAAGTGATATAAATGATATTTTAGAAGAAACAAACAATTCACCACATAATAAAGAATATACCAATTTAATTCCAGTTGGGATAAAATGTAAAATTGAAGAGCATAAATCAAAATATATTTCTTTAGATAAATATAAATTGGCTTTTATTTGTAAAAAATGTTTAGAATTAGGATTAGCAGAAAACAATTTGGAAATTCTTGAAGAAAAAGAAAAAAATAATTTTGAAAAAAATAAAAATGAAAATTTATGTAATGAAAATTGTGGAAATATTTCTTATTTTTTATGTAAATCTTGTAATGAATTTTTATGTTATAATTGTTTAATGACAAAACATAATCATCATATAATTGAAACAATTAATTATGAATCTAATATTTTTAAAGATGATATTAATATTGAAATAAATATGCTTAATAAATTAATTGAAGCAATGAAAAATTTTAAAAATAATGTTAAAATAAAAGAAAAAGAAAATAAAAACAATGGTTCATTATTAATGAATGATTTCTTTAACAATATTAATCAAACTTCAATTGTTATTAAAAAAATACTTGATGAAAAAGTTTTAAATTTAATCAAAAATTTTAATGAAATTTTTGAAGGATTTGACAATGATAATTCATCAATATTTGAAGGAGTAAAAAAATTGAAATCAGATATTAAAACTTCATTAATAGAGTTAGAACAATTAAATAAAACATTAAATGATAATTCTATCAATATAATAAATAAAATTGAAGTTCTTAAAGAAGGAAATAAAAAATATAAAGAAATTGAAAAAATAATAAAATATTCAAATAATATTTTAAATGCAATAATTAGAAATGAATATCATACAAAAGAGAATAACAATAAAAAACAATTACAAAAAGAAAGCATAAATTTAAGTTTAAATACATTAGAAAATTCTGTTAATTATAGTATTAAAAGTGGAAGTAACAGTGAATGTTTTCATTTAAATAGATTTAAAAGTTTCAAACATTATAATTTAATGTTTTTTAAATCTACTTCTTTAGCTTTTTCTTCCAAAAAAGATATTTCTTTAGTAGGATTGAATTTATGTTCTTTATATTATCATAAAAAAAAATTAAAAGATCCTAATTTTTTAATGCAAAAAATAGAAGATAGAGAATATTTAAATATTGAAATTCAAATAAAAGAAAATGAAGAAATCAAATTAAAAGAAAATAAACAATTATTAGGAGCTATTAATATAAATGATCCTATTATTTCTTTATTTTTTAATTCCCCTATAAACATTGAAAAAAATAAATTTTATATTATTACTGTGAATAATATGTCAAAAAATAATTTTTATAGTGATTTTTGGACTGGAGCATGTCCTTCAATCACACATGATAATTTAATTCAATTAATTCATTGTAATTGTACAGGAATATATTTTTCTTTTTCATCTCCTAAAGGGATCCAAAGTGATTTTAATGAATTTTCAAATGGAATTATAGAAGGAATAATTTATAGTATAGCAAAATAAAACTTATTTTATTAAATAATTTATTATTTAAATAAATTTTAAATAAAAAATTAATATAATTATTCAATAGATTTGAAAAAAATCAAAAATTAATAAAATAATAAAGATGCTGGGGATTGGGGATTGGGGATTGGGGATTGGGCCCAATCCCCAATCCCCAATCCCCATCCCCAGAATAAATTTAAATATTAATATTTTTTCAATTTAACAATAATTAAAATAAAAAAATAATGTATTAGATTTTAAGATTAACACTAAATATTTTAGAGGGGGGGGTTGGAACGAAAATGAAATTTTATGGCTTAAAAAAATTTTAAGTGAGGGAGTTATAAAGGGTCTTACGAGATTTATATTTTATTTTTTTATTTATATTTTTTTATTCATTAAATGGAACACACGTACAAAATACATTTCTATCACCGTCAAAGTCGTTATAATATTTATCACATGTTCTATTTAATCCATCAACTTTTTCGAATAAACTTTGTCCTTTATTTTCTCTTGATTTATATTTTTCATTATATTTACCCATATATAATAAAGTATCATGTATATCATATGCAGTAATCAGTCTTTGTTGATTATATTGTAAATTTTCATTTTCTTTTTCAATAATAATAGAAAATAATCCTAAACTTTTTTCATAGGTAAAATCATCGCTTTGTAACATAAAATTTATTCCTAACATATTATTTCCATGATCAGAAGCAATAAAAATTGCAGTTTTTTCATTAAAATAATTATTCATAACAAATTCTAAAAAATCAAAAAGTGGTTGATCTAAATACTTTACTACTTCCATAGTGGATTCATGAGCATCAATAATTCCCATTCTTAAAAATTTTCTTTCATTTTCATATACTTTTAAAAATTGATAACCATAGTCAAATACATATTTGAAAGAATCATAATCATAGAAACATTTTCTGATCGGAGAAAATTTACCTATTCCCTTCCAAGTTGCGACAGGGGGATGATAATTTGGGTCACAAAATAAAGAAATACTTTCATGATCATAGTTTTCATATTCGATACCTTCAGCTGACCAATCAGTAATTTGAAAAGCATCTTTTTCACAATTATTCTGAGTAAATGCTGTAATATAACCTATTTCTTTGAAATGTCTTATAATATTTATTCCACCTGTTTGTCCATAAACCGAGCCTCCATAAAACATTGGCAATACATTCATATATGTATTATCTCTGAAATTTAAATATTTGAAAAATTGATATGAACTTGCTTGTTTAAGTTTATTTTTATTGTCTATCAAATATTTATTTAAAAAATTGACTGTTTTTGGAAATTTTCTATGGAAATGTCTTCTTGATAATGCATCAATATAAATAAATATTATAGTCTCATATTTTACACTATTTTTTGATGCTATTTTTCTTCTTTCTTCTAACAATTTATCTTGTTTCTGTAATTTTATTTCCACTGTTCCATGATTGTTATTATCAAATTTTAAAAAAACTTCGGGTTTACCTTTGAAATTTTGTAAAGTTTCATTATTAACGGGAGCAATTTCTGATAAAACAATACTTTGAAAAGTACTTTTCATACTTTCACCAGTATATGTACTAGCATCTGGGAAAACAAAGTAATTTCCTTTATTTTTTATTTGAGTAGATATACTTTCTAAAGTTTCTCTTTTACCTCCTTTACCTTCGCATTTTTTACTGCCAAATTTACTTAAATCAAATACTCCATCAAAAAAATCTATTGTGCAATATTTTGGTTTTTTTATTTTACATGCATCTTTTTCTATATCATTATTTATTTTTATATTACCAATTCCAATATCCCAATTAGAACAATCTTGAGTTCTAATTTTATAAAACAACATTGGAATTAAAATTACAGAAAGTAAAATCGTACATTTTATATATTTTTTATTTTTTAAATAAATAATGAATAGATATATAATTTGATAAATACAATATAAAATAATATTAAATATTAGGAATAATTCTCTATTATATCTGCCATGATCTCTTAGATCATATCCATTTTGACAGAAAGTCATTATTATATATATAACTATAAAAAATGGGAACAAAAATTTAGGAAGAATATTTTTTGATGTGAAAAATAAAAGTAATGATGATATAAAGAATGAAATAATTAATTTTACAGCTAAAATTTTAAAAAATATAATCTTTTTTGAAGCAAGACATTCATATTCTTCTTTAAAACATCCTTCTAAACTTAAATAATAAAAAAAAATTGATAAAAGAAATAATAATATTGAAATATATATTTTTATCCTATCTTTTTGAAAAAAAGATTTTATTTTTTCTTCCACATTAATTTTTGGATTTTTGTCATTTTCTTTCTTTTGAGAAACTTTAACTTCTTTCCATTTTTTTTGGTTTATCGTTGAAAGGTCTGTCATATAGACACAAAAAATGATATATTAATAAATTATTGGATTATTAATTGTTTTTATTAATTAAAAATAGAATTCTGTTTTTTCCCAATCATATATTATCAATAAAAAAATTTAAAATTTAAAAATTTATTTGATTTATTTTTAAAAAATATTTAAAATATTTAAGTTTTTTTATCCTTCATTTTTTTCTTCTTCTTTCTTTTCTTCTTTATTTTCTGCTGGATTAGGATTAATGCTATCATCATGAGGTTCTTCTTGATCTACTTTATCAGGAATATCATCAGGAATTTTAGGGAATTTCTGGTAACTAAAATCAATATTATTATTATCTTCAGTTTTCATTCCATTACCAAAATAAAAGAAATAAGTTTCTCCGTTTACATAAGCATTAATAGCACCAGGCCATCTTAAACTTTTAACAGTCACAACAGAATAATTATATTTATTTTCTTTAGGTTCTGCACCTTCTTCAGGTTTTTCATTAATATATGGATTAATGTAAATATTATCTTCATAAAATTGTTCAATTTTCCAAGGCATAATTTTATAATAATCTTTACTTCCTTGGAAATTAGTAACAATATATTTGTCATTTTCACAAGGAGAAATTCTATCACCATAAGGATCAATACTATTCATTTTAATTTTATATTGTTCAGGATCTCCTTCTGCTGGAGGTTCAGGATGTGATACTCTACAACATTTTAATATTTTTGGAGGATAATGAATCCAATAAAGAGTAGAAGTTAGAGTTTCATTTGTAAATCTTTTTACTTTTTCTTGGTTTGGAGTTAATTGTTTAAATACATTTTCTTTATCTTCAACTATATAATGATTAATAGAAGGAACTAATTTAGCTCCATGATAAATTCTAGCTAATTGACATCTTAATAAATGTCTTTCTTCACCATCAAAAGTGGGATTAGTATATATTTTTCTATTTAAATTACCAGTAAATATATATCTTATAATTTGACTTTGTTTTAATTGTCTTGGACTAACATCAGGTAAATCAACCCATTTATCATATAAATTATTAGTCACATAAAATGTATTTCTATTTATACCATCTTCTTTCCTTTTTTCCATATCTGCTTCGTATTTTGCATCTGCAGGTGGATCAACTTCTGTTGCCTCTGCAACATAATAATCTTTTTCAGAACAGAATATTTTTCCAAAGAATGTTACATTTCCATTTGGTAAAGTTAAAGCTAAATTTTTTAATGAATTATTTATTAATAATAATTCCTTTGTGCTTAAGCCAACACCACTAAATGATAATTTATTAAATACATCTATATAATCTGGTATAAAAGACACTGATGTTGGCCCAGCTGCTTCTCCTTCTCCTTCTCCTTTTGAAACTGATGTTAATAACTTTCTTTCATTCTCATATATTTTGGGATCTAAATTTTCCTTATTTTTTTCTTTTAGAATATATTTCCCTTGTTCTTTTATTCTTAAGGATATATCTTCAAATAAATCATTGAATTTTATATCATCATTTATTAATTTTTTAATTTCATACATTTTATTTAAATGTTGAAATAAGTTTTTCTCTCCGTCTTTTGATTTTATGTTAGAGAGAATTTTGGCTAGTTTACTATTTTCAGTTATCATTTTATTTAAATTATAATTACTTTTATTAATTAAAGATTTTTATATTAATTTTTTTGTTATTAAATAATATTTGGATAAATGTTTAGGGAGCAAGTATTTTTAAAAAAAGACAATAAAAATCTTATTTTAAAGGATGATAATAAATATAAAAATAAGATAAATATATCTAATAAATATTATTCTCTAACCAGAAATCTATCAAATATAATAAAAAATATTGAAATAACAAATCAAAATAAAGTAAGAGAATATAATAAGAAAAATATATATAATTCATTATACCAAAGTATAGATAATAACAAACTCTTCCAACCAAATAATTATCAAAGTTGTAATAATATTCAATTAAAAATTGATCACATAAAAACTACTTTAACTCCTCCAAAAAATGTTTATAAATCTGCTGCAGAAATAGAGTTAAAATATGAATTAATGTTAATGGAAAAAGATAAAATAATTAATAAATTAAAAGAAGAATTAGAATATTATAAAAAATTACTTCAAAATTCAAATAATAATCAAAACAAAGATCAAAAATTAAATGATTATTTATACACACCTCAAAAAGATGATTATATTGATGGTAAAAGTCAAACAATAGATAATGAAGATTTTAAAAAAAATCAAAAAGTATATTCTGAAAGATTAAAGAATTTTTATAGTCCAAAAGCAAATGATATGTTAGCAAATTTTTTTATTAATCAGAAAGCAAATTCTAATTTAAAGAAAAATGTAACAAAACATAGAAAAGTCCCCTCAAATAGTATTACTACAACTTTTGAAAGTAATAGTGCAATTTCAAATCATAAAAAACTGAATTGTAGTCCTATTCAAAAGAAAGATAATTCTAAAAAAATTTCTTTGATAATAGAACCTAATAATTTATTCAATGGTAAAAAAGAATCAAAAGATTATCAAAATAAATTACAAAATATAACTTTTAAAGTCACAAAATTAATAGATAATTTATTTAAATATGTTAAATAAATTTTTGATCGATTAATTTTGTGAGATTATATATAAAATAATTTTAAAAAATCCTTATTTAATTTATCAAAATTAAATAAATAATTCATTAAATTTAAATAATATTTTAATTTTATATCAAAACATCTTATTTAATAAAAATAATATATTTTTTTGAGAAAGTTATGTTTGAAGAAGACAAGCAAAATTTAGTTAGAAATGATAAAAGAGGATTACCTCAAATAAGAAATTATCAATTAATAAAAAAAATAGGCCAAGGAACTTATGGAAAAATATATTTAGCAGAAGATACAAAAAATTTAAATCTAGTGGGACTTAAAATTATAGATAAAACCTTCCTTGAAATTCTTGGAAAAAGTGAAGAAGCTTTTATTGAACAATATATGTTAATTCATTTAAAACACAATAATATTATGAATTTAAAATCATGTTTCCAAACTAAACAAAAATTAATTTTTGTTCTAGAATATTTGAAAAATGGAAATTTTGAAGATTATTTACAACAAATTCAAAGTAAAAATGGTATTCTTTCATATGAAACAAGTAAATTTTATTTAGCTGAAATTCTTAATATTTTATTATATTTTCAAGAAAAAAAATTGGCTCATTTAGATTTAAAGCCAGGAAATATTTTAATGGATGAAAGACTTCATTTAAAATTAATTGATTTTGCAACAGCTAAAATAATAGGAAAAGAATTTGATATCAATTCAAAAAAATTTATAAAAACTTCAAATTCTTTAAATAATAAAAAAAATATAAATAATTTAAATATTATAGGTACTTTAGAGTATACATCACCAGAAATGTTGAATGAAAATATTATAAATTATAAAAGTTGTGATATTTGGTCATTTGGAATAATAATGTATGAATTATTTCATGGCTATACTCCTTTCAAAGGTCAAAGTGACTTTGAAACAATAGAAAATATTAAAAATTATAAATTAAAAATTAATGAAAAATTACCAAATGATGTAAAAGATTTAATAAAGAAATTACTTACTTATGAAGAAAGTAAAAGAATTGGTTTTAATGATATTAAAGAAATTATGAATCATAAATTTTTTAAAGGAATTAATTTTAATGATTTATATAATGAAAAAGTACCTGAAAATTTTAAAAAATCAATTTCTGATTCTCAATTTCTTGAAAGAAAAATAAGTTTTCAAGAAGAATTATATTCAACTGATGAAAGTACTGAAAATGAAATTGAAAATATCATTGATAATTTACCTCTAAAAAACAGTAAAAATATAATTAATTTTTCATTTGGTAATGATTATTGTGTTGTAAAATATGAAAATAATCTTTTTTTCCATGATGATTATTTTTTATAAAATCTAAGGGTATTAAATAATATTTATTTTTTCTTATCATGAATGATGATGTTGAAAAAATAAGTTGTTTAGTTTATGTATTTAATTATATATATATAATAAGTTTTATTCTGTTAGGTAAATGATAATTTATAGATTTATATTTTAGGATTAATTGAGTTATTTTTATACAATTTTGGTCTTCAAAGCAAAAATAAATTAATTTTGTAGTGTATCATTAATAAAAATTATTTAAACCCATAGATAAATAAAACTGTTTTAAAAAATTATTTTTTTATTATTATTATAATTTCTATAAATTAAATAATGCTTTGGGGATGTAAAATTAGGGAAAATACTCCTTATGAAATATCAGCAAATGGAAGATGTGTTTTGAGAATTTCAAATATTTCTCTGAAATTTGGTCCTAAAGATTCCATTATTAAAATACATTTAAAAAAAAAGAATGATAATAATGATATTCTTATTTCAACATTAAAACAAAACAAAAAGGAAGAAGAAAAAATAAATTCAATTATAAATTTATCTGAAGATGATATATATAATATTTATGTTAGTGGAGGAAAAGCAGAAGTACATTTAATTGGTAGTTTAATGTTATTTGATAAAAAGGATTTAAAAAGAAATAAGACATTATTAAAAAAAAATAAAAATAAAGCTCATAGTATCAATGATGAGTATGAAAATTTAAGAGCTATAAAAGAAGAAGAAGATATTGATCAAATTTTAGAAAGAAAAAGAACACTTTCAAAGTAATTTAAGCCAAAAAGAAATTATATTTAAATTTTAAATAAAATAAATAATTAAACTTTTAATTATATTATTTAATAGCATTATTAATTATTTAATATAAAGCATATTTATATATTTAATATATTCTTCAATCATAAGAATAAACAACATAATTCTGTTAAAAGATTTTGATAACACTAATGAAAATATATATAAAATGTACATTTATAGAGTTGTGAAATAAAATTAATTGATTTATAATTTTTTGTTATCCATTTAGATTTTATGATAAATGAAAATGAATTTAAACATAAAACTATGTATCTTCTTAAACAAATTGGAAATGAAAAATTTTTTTTTCCAAAATAAGAAAATAAATTTTTTAGAAATAGTATTATAAGTTTTAATGAAGTTGAAGAAGAGGAAGAAGAAAAAAATGAAAATGAAAATGAAGAAGATGAAGTAAAGAAAGAAGAAAAAAGAATATAATAATAGAAGAAGAAAATATAGAAAAAAATTCATAAGAAAAAAAAATTCTAAAGAAAAAAAGAAATTAAACTTAAAAACATAATTTAAATAAATAATTATTAATATTTAATTTAGTATTATCCTTAAAAACGTTTAAATAATTTAATTTTAAATTTATTATTTTACAAAAACCAAAAATTAAAAAATGAGAAAAGTATATTATCCTCAAAAAAAGAAACCAGATCCATTATTAAAAATAGGCTTAAAAAGAGAAACATTAGCATACACAGATAAAAACATAGACCCAAATTTGAATTTTTTAAATAGATTTTTATATGATGAAGAAAGGAAAAAATTAGATAAATTAGAACGTCAAAAACAAGAATTTAAATATATATCAAAGGCTTACGACGAAGCTCATTATCAAAATCCAAACTTAACAAAAAAAAAAATAAATGTAGATCACATTTCAGGAAAAATAGGACAAGAAAATAGAGAAATACAATTTAATAATTATCAAAATAGTGGATCAAAATTAACAACAGATCAAGCATTTTCAAAGCCATTTAAACCAGATATTAAAAGTATAAATTATCATGGATATAATATAATAAATAATAATATTTTAGGATTTTGTAATCCTAATCAACAATTTCCTTCTTCCTCTTATCAAAATACTTATTTGGGAAAACAATTACCAGATGAAAGTGCTGGTTTTACTCCTGAAGAATATCAAGAATATTTAAGATTAAAAAATAAATTAGTTATGAATAAAGAAAAAGAAATGAAAGGGACTTTAGTTAATATGAAAGTTCCTGGAAGAGGAGATATTATAAATGAAACAAGGAGAATTTCAACTGAGGAAAATGACAGGAGAATTAGAGAATATAATCGAAATGTACAAAATTTAATGAAAGAACAAAGAGTTTTAGATAAAGGACAAGTCGATTATTTCCTTAATAAAGATTATGGAGAAAGTAAAAGACAACATGAAATATATATGAATGAATTACAAAAACAAAAAGATTTAGAAAATAATAATAATATTAATAATAGAAATATTAATACTGAAGAAGAACAATTTTTAAGAGAGAGAGAGGAATATGAAAAACAGTATAAACAGCAAATGATAAATAATTCAGAATTAAATAATAATATACAATTAAATAATAAAATTGGAGCTGAAGAAATTCCATATTATCCACAAATGCAAGAACAACAAAATATCCAAAGTGAAAGGTCAATTCCAAATGAAAAAATACCAACTTTTATAAATGAAAATAAACCAAATAATCCTCCAAATAATATGAATCAAAATCCAAATATCAATAAAGATATAGAATATGAACAATATATATTATCTCAATTAAACCAAAATGAAAAAAAAGAAAAAATGGAAAATTCAGAAATAAAAGAATCAAATAATAATAATCCAAAGAGAACCGATAAAGATTATTTAGCATATATGGAATTAATGCGTGAAAAAGAAGAAAAAGAGAAAGAAAATATAATAAATAGACAAGAAGGGAATAATGAAATAATAAATAAAGAAATACCTCAAATAAATAATAAATTATCTCAAGAAGAAATTGAAAGAATGGAATATGAAAATTATTTAATGGAAAAACAAAGAGAAATGATGATGCTTCAACAAAGAGAAGAAGTTGATCCTGAATATTTAAAAAAATTACAAAGTTATGAAGCTATTGTTCAAGACCAACCTATTAATTTAAAAGAAAATGAAAATTTAATTAATAAAAGTAGAAACTATGAAAATCCTTATACTACTAATAAGAATTATAATATTGGGAAATCTACTTTGGATCAAAATCCTATTTCTCAAAGTAATAATTCTTATAAATTCGATTTTAATAAATATTATTTAGTTAATGGAAATAGAATTAATTCAGGAAGATTAAAAAATGCAGGAAATAGAATAATAAGAAAGTAAAAATTTATTTATTATTTTTTCAAATACTTTTAATTTTAAAAAAATTAATTTTAATTATACAATTATAATATAAAACATATATTAAACTAATATATAGTTACAGCCTTTACAGAACAAAAATATAATAACTTAATAAAAAATTGGAAATAAATTTATTTATAAAGTGCATTATACAATATTAACCTTCCTTTAATTCAAATAAAATTTTAGTCATTCCAGTTTTGATGATCATTTGATTGAAAATTTCCATTTTATTAACTAATAACCAAACACCATTAGTTGATTGTTTATTTCCACTTCCATTTTCATTATTAACATTTCCGTCATAAACATAAAATTCATTTGTTTTATCATTATAAACAAAAGTAACTTGTACTCTACTAATTCCTGCTTCTTCAGAAATTATTATATCACAATCTTCTCTTCTTCCAACTTTAATTATTTTCTTTTCATTTAAATTAAATTTAAATCTTTTATTTTTATAATATATTATAAATTGCATTGATAATATTTTCAATTCTGTTTTTAAACTTATTAAATTATTAAACATAAATGTTGATTTATTATTTCCTTCTAATAAAAATTTTGGATTTATTTTTAAAAAAATTCCATTTCCTTCTTTACAATCTTTAATATAAAATTTCCCATCTTCAAATATAATACTAAATTGATGAGGTTTAATATTAGAATCAGCAATTTTATAATCAATTCCTTTATAATAAATACTATCTTCTTTACTAACTATAGAACTTCCAAAAGTAAAAACTTTTTCTCTTAATTCTTCTTTAATAATATTAATATTTTTACTTTCACTTACAAGAGAAGTATTTGTTATTAAAACTTTATCAAATTCAACATCAGATTCATTTGATAATTTCATTGTTAATACATTTTGAGATAAAAATTCTCTTGAATCTATTATACTTGATTTTACATGAGTTATGTTGTCATTTTTATCTGAAAATGTTATTTTTTTACTTTGAACTGATTTAACTTTATTTCCTATTGAATTTGAATTTTTAAATGATTGAACTGTATTGTGAATTGAGGATATTTCATTTAATAAAAAATTATTAAAATCTATTTGCTGATTTTGAATGATTAAATGACTGTTGTTTAATTCATTATCTAAGTTGATGTCTAAATTTTTTTCATTTGTATTTTCCAGCATACATCCCATTTGAATTTTATTTATTTTATTATTTTTTTTTTCTTTTAAAAACCTTATTTAATTCATTTTTCCCAATTGAAAATAAGTAATGATTAAAAATATTAATCTTTAAACAAAAAAGAAATGAATAAAAATAAATAAAAAAATATTTTATTTTATTTCTTATTTTAATTAATATAAGACAATAGATAAACAAATGTGTAATGTATTACATTTATATAGGATATGTCATATTCAAGATAAAATTAGAGAACAAAACTTCATTTAGAAAGAATGATTACAATGAAAGCTGTGATTGATGTTGAAGAATTAATAATCCCAACATTTTTAAAATGAAGATTAGCAAAAAAGGAAATTGAAGAAGAAAAATTATAGAAAATAGAATATGGAATGAATGAATAATTAGTAAAATATTAGAAACAAATATTCTGGAAGGACAATATAATTTAAATGTTTTGGCCCCTCAAAATTATCCTTCTTTTAAAAAGAAGTAAAATTTCCTTTATTCAAATTTAAAAAGACAATATGATATAATAAGCCGATTTTGATTTATATTCAAGTATTTCTATATTAAAACCAATATATGATAATAGAAATACAAGATGTAATTAGAAATAAATATATAATAAAAATTTCAAAATCCTAATTTAAATTTTGAATCTCCTGAAAAATTTAGAAGAATATTAGAAATTTAAATGATTAATTCTTTAATAGAAGAAAAAGACCAAAATCTTCTCTTCAAAAAACAAATCTAAATGATAAAAATAATAATAAAACAACTGTAATTTCAACTTCAACAAAATATCAAAATAACACAACAAATAATAATATAAAAGTTACTCAAACAGGAAATCAAATAATAAAAATAAATAATTAAATTTTTTAAATTTAAATTTATAAATTTAAATCAAATTTTATCACTTTTTTCATAAGAATTTTTTCAAAATAATAACTTTATATTTAAAAGAATTAATATTTTTTAAGTAATTCATCATTAATTTGTTTTTGTAAAGCCATACATTCTTTTAACAATCCAGAAAATTCATTATCATTTGCTTTAGAATCAATATAACTTTGTAATCCATAAATAGTATTTTCATTAGCTTGCATTTTTTTTTCTAAATCTCTCATTCTTTTATAAATATCATTATCTTCTAATTGAGCATTCTTAGTTCTATTTTTCAAAACTAAAGAAGTTAATAATTTATCATAATTATCTTTATTAGCTTTTAAAATAATTAATAAACTTTTCATTCTATCAGAATCTCTTTGAAGAAAATCTTTCTGTGCATCAAT
>JAEEGL010382130.1_pt1 | contig 15905 bp, 10 predicted proteins | sample 9134231 | NCBI WGS metagenome assembly JAEEGL01 (sample SAMN16246548, study PRJNA631951) | gut metagenome | biome: gut microbiome; feature: rumen; material: fiber-attached | host: Bos | place: Iran: Karaj | collected 2018-10 | reverse complement strand
TAAGGAAAAGAACCTTAGCAGGCTCAACAAATATTGAAACAAGAGGCAGAATGCTGTGGCCAACGAGAAAATCAACGCCGCCGTTAAGTATTGCAAGTACTCCGCCCATGAAAGGACCAATTACATAGAATCCGATGATTGCAAGTACAAGTCCGATGATACCAACAGAGAAGTTGTTTACAAGCATCTCGAATCCCTGAGGGATCTTGCCTTCAACAGCCTTGTCAAACTGTTTGATAACCCATCCTGCAAGAGGTCCAGCGATCATTGCGCCCATGAACATAACGTAATCTGTTCCGCAGATAACACCGACTGCCATGATGGCACCCATAATTGCTCCCCTTTGTCCTCCTACCATTTTACCACCCTGATAAGCGATAAGCAGTGGAAGTACATATTTGATCATGGGGTCAACCATAGAACTTAACTGTTCATTGGGGAGCCAGCCTGTTGCTATGAACAAAGCAGTTAAAAGACCCCACGCGATAAATGCACCGATATTCGGCATAACCATTCCACTAAGGAACCGGCCAAAACTTTGAATCTTCTCTTTCATTTCATTTCCCTTTCCAATCTAGTAAGATAATCCAGTCATTTTGTATCCCCCGGCACGTCTGCCGATTACGATAATTCAAACGCGTTCGCTTTGTTGTGATTTCATTTTATGCGCCGCATAGGCATAAATCAATTTATACATATTTAACTTTGTCACATAGACAAAGTGACAAGTTCTTAAGAGTCAAAAAATGCGCGGGGTTTCGCCCCCGCGCATATATAAAAATATTATAAAATTTCTGTTAAATCCAGATGAGCATTACAGGTTGACAAACTTCTTTGTGCTGTCATTCAGCTGGCTTGTAACCCTGTTATTATTGTCCATGGCATCCCCGATTCCCTGGATCTCACCGACAATCTCAGTCGAGTTGTTGGCTGAAAGACTGATCGCAACCGTGCTCTCCTCAACTGAATCTGTAATGGAGATGATAGAATCAGCCATGCTGTGCATGGTATCGTCAAGGGAATCAGCCCTGCCGCTGAACCTCTCTAGTATATCAGTCATTATTTCGGCTGTGTTCTCATACTTTTCACCGGTTTCAACAAATGCCTCATAGTCAGCGATAACTGTGCTGTTAATAAAGTCAACAACCTCTATGGCATTATTAGACAGTTCCTTAACAGCCTGTGTAACGTTTTCACTTATTGTCTGGATATTGCCCGCTGTCTGTCTGCTGTTGTCAGCCAGCGCACTGATCTCCTGCGCAACTACCGCGAAGCCCTTGCCCGCTTCACCTGCTCTTGCAGCTTCAATGCTGGCATTGAGCGCAAGAAGGTTGGTCTGGGATGCAATATCAAGGATGACCTTGGTAAGTTCGCCGATCTGGTTAACCTGCTCGCTCTCCTTTACGGAAGCATCCAGAGTCTGGCTGAGAGCCTCCATCCTTGCGCCTGTGTTCTCTTTCTTTTGCATTGCCTCTGTCTTGATGGCATCTGCTTCCTTCTGGATCTCTTTTGCCCTCTCTTTTCCTGAAGCAACCTCTCCATTGATGCTCTCAACAGCATCCCTTACATCATTTAGCTGATCCTTGATATGAGAAGCTGTGGTTGATACATTATCCATGCTTGCAGAGAGCTCCTCGAGAGCTGCCGAAGTATTGGTAATGTTGTCATTTGCTGCAGCGATCTGTGAAGTCATTCTGTCTGAGGAATCAGTGAGGATCCTTGTGCCGTCCTTGACTTCTCTCATTACCTGCTGAAGGGTTTCAATAAACTCGTTTATGCCATCGCGGATAAATACAAGCTCATTACCCGTCCTCACTTTTATTCTTGCCGTCAGGTCACCTTTTCCGGAGTTTATGTCTCCAATAATGTCCTGAACCTCGTCAGAGATTTTTACTATAACCTTTGTAATGAGCACAAATGATACATAGAGATTGAGAAGCAGACATACGATAAAGATTATCATGCCTGTGACATTCATTGTAGTTATCCTGTTTCTCTGCTGAGTAATAAAACCTGCCACATTTCCCTGCAGAGCCTCTATAGATGAATCAAGGGTCGAAAGACCGCTCTTTACTCCATTCATATTGTTTATATAATCGCCTGTTATGATAGCAGAGGCTGCCATTCCATCGCCTGACGTCATCATTATATTGAATGCTTCATCAACATTGGCGATAAGAGCCTCTGCCGAAGATGACAGCTGGGTTGTAGCCTGGGCGTCACCATACATGGCAAGCTCATCGCCGATGCTCTTGATGTTTTCTCTGATCTCGCTCTCATAGGTTGCGATTTTACTTGATGCAGCCTGTTTCTCAGCATCTCCGTAGTATGACCATAGTCCGAGCACGCTCTGAATAGTTCCATCAAGTCCTGCTATATCTTCCCTTACGGTTCCTTCCCTCTGCACAAGCTTGGTAACCCCGGATAAAATCCCCTGTACACTATCCGTCATAGAAGATATTCCATCATTAACAACAAAACTTACTACGTTAAACACCAAAAACATAAGTATGTTGAAAAACAGGATCTGCACAGGTATGGATTTAAAAAACTGGACTTTCTGCTTTCTTGAACTGTTCATCTTATTTCTCTCCTTTCACGCAGTCATACATAGCCGCGTTAATATTATATCTCTTTTTAAACTATTTTTTATCGGTTTATTATAATTTAATAATTCCATATCCGTGAGCTGTTGTCTGAGACTAACCCGGCACTCTATCTGCAAATTTAGCTTTAACATAAAAAAATGACGTCAGGGTGATATTTGTTTGCAAACGCTGCAAACCCCTGACGTCATTATTACAGTTCTTTATATTGTTCTTTTACTCGTTATTATGTTTATCAAAGCTGTCCGGCACATGTGAAAAGACTCCCTGTCTGACAGATGTTTCTTCACCCTGCTGCTCAGCAGCAATGCCCTGCTCTTCATCGCTCTTTACATTATCCGATGCCTCTTCATCCACGGCTGATTCAGCTTTTGGCAAAGTCACTGCGTTATCGGAAGCTGTGTCAGCAGCATCACCTGTGGCATACACATCAACAGAAGCACCTGCCACAGTATCCGAGCCATCTTTCCTCTCATCCTTTTTCTTGATAGGAACATTCTCTCCGACCAGTGCTGACTCCGCTCTTGTTGCATAGATCCTTCCGCGCTTGGCTGCCTCCTGCTCCTCCTCTGTAGGTTCAGGAAGTCCCTCTACCTCGCGGTAGATCTTCATGAACTCCTTGCCTGTGATCGTCTCCTGCTCGATCAGGAACTGTGCGATCTTATCCATGGCATCGAGATGCTCCCTGATGATAGTCTTGGCTCTGTCATAGCACTGTGCAAGGAGCTTCTTGACCTCCTCGTCGACCTCGGCGGCTGTGGCATCGCTGCAGTTGAGAAGCCTGTTACCATCGAGGTACCTGTTCTGTATGGACTCAAGCTGCATGAGCCCGAACCTGTCACTCATACCAAACATGGTGATCATGCTCCTTGCCATGTTGGTCGCCTTCTCTATATCATTCTCAGCACCTGTCGTAACTGTGTTAAAGATAACTTCCTCAGCAGCTCGTCCGCCAAGAGATACGATGATGTCATCTATTAGTTCGTCCTTGGTCTGAAGGTACTTCTCATCCTCAGGAACCTGCATTACATAGCCCAGAGCTCCCATGGTTCTTGGAACGATCGTGATCTTCTGGACAGGCTCTGTGTTCTTCTGAACCGCACTTATAAGTGCATGGCCAACCTCGTGGTAGGATACGATCTTGCGCTCTTCTTTGCTGAGGATCCTGTCTTTCTTTTCCTTACCGACAAGTACCTGCTCTACAGCCTCCATCAGATCCTGCTGGCACACAAATTCCCTGTGAGCCTTAACAGCATTGATAGCAGCCTCGTTGATCATGTTGGCAAGATCAGATCCTACAGCACCGCTGGTTGCAAGGGCGATTCCCTTAAGATCCACGGTCTCATCCATCTTGACATCCTTGGAGTGGACCTTCAGGATCTCTTCTCTTCCCTTGAGATCCGGTTTGTCAACGATGATCCTCCTGTCGAAACGTCCGGGACGAAGAAGGGCCTTATCAAGGATCTCCGGTCTGTTAGTGGCTCCAAGAATAAGTACACCCTTTGAAGAGTCAAATCCATCCATCTCAGAAAGGAGCTGGTTGAGCGTCTGCTCACGCTCCTCATTGCCACCGCCGTACTTGTTGTCACGGCTCCTTCCTATGGCATCGATCTCGTCGATGAAAATGATGCAGGGTGCGTTCTTGCTGGCCTCGCTGAAGAGGTCTCTCACACGGCTTGCACCGACACCGACATAGAGCTCGATAAAGTCTGAGCCTGCAAGTGAATAAAACGGAACATGAGCCTCGCCCGCAACTGCCTTGGCAAGCAGTGTCTTACCTGTTCCGGGAGGTCCCACAAGGAGTGCTCCCTTGGGGAGCTTGGCACCGATCTTGGCATATTTGGAAGGGTTGTGAAGGAAATCCACAACTTCGACCAGTGACTCTTTAGCCTCATCCTCACCGGCAACGTCCTTGAACGTTACACCGGTCTCCTTCTGAACATAGACCTTGGCATTGCTCTTGCCGACACTTAACGGTCCGCCTCCCCTTCCCATTCTCCTGAAGATTACAGAGAGAAGAAGCCACATCAAAAGGATAGGCGCGATGTAGTAGAGGATAAATGAAAGAATCGCTCCCGAGCTGTCAGGAACCTCGCTCGATACCTCAACGCCCTTTTCGAGCATCCTCTGGGTCAGGACGCTATCCTCTTCCGCCTTGCCCGTGTAATAGGTTATGGTAGTGTATCCTGTAAGAGAATAGCCAAATCCCAGCTGGTCCTCGGCCTTTGTCTCCTTGGGATAAATATTTACCCTGTCATCCTCGATGACAATGCGCTCAATCTTGCCCTCATCAACCATTTTGATGAACTCTGAGTAGCTGACCTCGCTGTTGGTATTCTCCGAAAAGGCTCTTAGAAAATAGGTCATGCAGACCATTGTCACCAGAGCTGCTACCAGCAGCAGTATGATATTCTGTTTTCTTGGTGATCCTCCACCATTCCCTCCACCGAGGGGATTGTTGTTCCTCTGATTTTGATTATTGTCCATATTTTTCCCTTAATTTCTATATTGTCCTATGCTATAATAATACAGTATGTTTTATCACTGCATTATATCGCGTACAATGTAATATTTCAATCTAAATTGATACATTAATCTGAAAGTTTTGTGAACATATTTCCCGAAAGCTATAGTTTTTACTTTTCTTACATTATATAATAGCACTTTGTTTAGTTTAATTATTTAGGAGGATTTTTAAAAATGGCTGTTAAGTACATCTTTGTTACAGGAGGAGTTGTGTCAGGACTTGGTAAGGGCATAACCGCTGCATCTTTGGGGCGCCTTTTGAAGGCACGCGGATATAAGGTCACCATGCAGAAGTTTGATCCCTACATCAATATCGACCCCGGAACCATGAACCCTGTCCAGCACGGAGAGGTCTTTGTAACAGAGGACGGCACAGAGACTGATCTTGACCTCGGTCATTATGAGAGATTCATCGATGAGAATCTGGACAAGAACTCCAATGTCACCACCGGCAAGATATACTGGTCAGTACTTCAGAAGGAGAGGCGCGGTGACTACGGCGGGCGCACCGTTCAGGTAATTCCTCACATCACCAATGAGATCAAGAGCAAGTTTTACCGCAACTTCACCGACGATGAGACCAGAATAGCCATCATCGAGGTCGGTGGAACCGTGGGCGACATCGAATCACAGCCATTCCTTGAAGCAATCAGACAGTTCCAGCACGAAGTAGGTCATGAGAACGCCATGCTGATCCTTGTATCACTTATTCCCTATCTTCGCTGCTCACAGGAGATCAAGACCAAGCCCACACAGTCAGCAGTCAAGACCATGCAGGGAATGGGACTTCAGCCCGATGTAATCGTGTGCCGGAGCGAACTTGAGCTCAACCAGGAGACCAAGGACAAGATAGCTCTTTTCTGCAACGTTCCATCAAGCCATGTTCTCAACAATCTTGACCTTGAGTATCTGTATGAGGCACCTCTTGCAATGGAGAAGGAGCATCTTGCTCAGGTTGCCTGTGAGTGTCTTGAGCTGGAGTGTCCCGAACCTGATCTCACCGACTGGAAAGCCATGGTTGATACACTCTACTCCCTCAAGCACGAAGTAAGGGTTGCTCTTGTCGGCAAGTACACCCAGCTCCACGATGCCTACATAAGCGTTGTTGAGGCTTTAAAGCACGGCGGTATCTCCAACCATACAGCTGTCGATATAAAGTGGGTTGACTCAGAGACTGTAAATGCTGACAATGTTGCAGATATACTCTCAGACGTTGACGGACTCATCGTGCCGGGCGGTTTTGGTGACCGCGGCATCGAGGGCATGATCACCTCAATTAAGTATGCACGTGAGAACAACCTGCCGTTCCTTGGCCTGTGCCTTGGAATGCAGCTGGCAATTGTAGAATTTGCAAGAGATGTTGTGGGCTACACAGACGCCCATTCAATAGAATTTGATCCAAACACAACTCACCCGATGATAGCACTTCTTCCCGATCAGAACGGCGTTGAGGACATCGGCGGAACACTTCGCCTTGGCTCATACCCCTGTGTACTCGACAAGGATTCCAAGGCCTTCGAGCTCTTTGGTTCTGAGAACATCACAGAGCGCCACCGCCACAGGTATGAGGTCAACAACGACTACAGAGCTGTCCTTGTCCAGAACGGCATGAAGCTCTGCGGCATGTCACCTGACGGAAGGATAGTTGAGATGATAGAGCTTCCCTCTAACTCCTTCCACATGGCAACTCAGGCTCATCCGGAGCTCAAGAGCCGCCCCAACAGACCTCATCCTCTCTTCGCAGGCTTCATCAAGGCATCACTCGAGCATGAGAACAGATAAAACATTTCTGAATCATAGATTCTAAATGAAAGGGAACACCGGTATGATCGGTGTTCCCTTAGTTTTATGCATTTTTGAATCAGAGATTCAAAAATGCCGCAAACAAGCCATCCTAGAGCGACTACGTCGCGGGCTTGTTTGCCTCTCGTATCATGTTCTCACGAAACCCGCAGCAGGTGCGGGTTTCTGGTTGTACGTTCAAGAAGTCATGCTTATTTTACTGTGAATGAATAAGGACCCGGAACACCTACAAGCTCAAGATAATATGTACCTGCAGGAAGTTTTTTCCTGGGATCAAGCATATTCCCTTTGCTGTGCAGAACAAATACGCTTCCATTTCCTTTGGTCTTCAAGTTGTTGACAACAGATATTTTTGCTTTTTTCTTAAGAGTCAGCTTGAAGTATATGCTCTTATTGCTGTCTTTAGTCAGGATTGTTCCGCTGACCTTTTTATTAAGACTGATTTTCTGAGCAGTTTTGACCTTTGTGTTCTTTGTCCAGATTGTGCCTTTAATAGCAGAATAGACTAAAGGCATTATTTTGATTCTGTTCCATATACTTCGATCTGGGTAAGAGCAGGGAACGGGCTCGGGTCATCTGCTTTTATAAGGTTCCCCAGCTTTATCCACTCGATCCCCTTCCTTTGAATTTGAAATACATGGGGCTTTTGGACGAGTTTCTCCATACTCACCACTTCACTACTTCCATCAGAAAAGGTAAATGTCACTTCTATCCACCAGTTGTCGTGAGGGAAATCTGCCCTTGTGTAGAGGACTATCCTGTCAAAATCAACTTTCCTTCCAAAGTCGATAGTGATCTCGGCGTCGTCCTGCCTGTTTATGCCCCAGGACTCATACGGCCACTCTCCGTGGGAGAGCGTGCAGATGCATCCGTCAATCGCGTTCCTCGATGCAAACACTGCCTCGCCCCTGGTCTCCACATTGGCGCTTGCATGGGGATAGACACCTGAAACCTCGTGCTGGTCAAAGGGATTGAGTGCCAGATTCCTGTAAGCACCTACTTCATAGTCCTTGGCCGGTCTTATCGAAACAACATGCCTGTTTCCAAAAAACGCCAGCGGGTTGTAGCTTGTCTTCTTCTCGTAGAAGGGCACGTTGAAAAGAACGGTCTCCTCCTTAATAAGTACAAGCGACGTCTCTATGGCAGCATCCACCTTGACCATGTAAAACCGATCCGGTTCAATACCGGAAAACTCAATTATGTCGCCCTTTCTGTACTCGCCGTCCCAGGCAAGGACTACAAGGTCCTCGCCCTCACTCTCTGCCTTCGGAATATGGTCCCAGTCATTGTATACAGAAATTTTCATAGTGATAACTTCCCTTCTATCCCATAGAAGTCTATGGTCTTTACTTCGCCGCTCTTAAGATAAATCTTTACAGGTCCGTATCCACCGCACTTTTGAGGATCAGTGTACTCTATCCGCTCTATGGGGAACAGCTCCTCTTCCGTAAACGGCTCTTCCTCTTCCTTGGTGATGACCTGTGAGATCAGGAAATATGGTTCATATCCATACTGCTTTTCTCTCGATGTCCTTGCATACAGCACGATGCTCTTTTCCGAATCGGGATTAGTCCCAACTGAGTCAGCCTTTTCTATATCCGTCCAGCCGTCAAAGATAGTAAAAGCGAGCTGTTTTTCTTTTCCGGTATGATCATGTCCCTTAAGGACAACTGCCTTAAAGCCGTCTTTTTCCTTTATCTCCATCTCAGTGCCATTATCAGGAAAACCAAAGGCGCCAAGCGTGATACTCAAAGGTCTTCGATACATTCTTATCTTGTCAGCTCTTATGATCCCATAGGGCACAGCAAAGTCCGCAAGGTCAATTGCGGTTCTCCAGTGGCACTCGGTCTCCATCTCATAGTCAAAAAACTGTCTTCTGTAGAGAACATCATCCTTTTCACCAGCCCAGAGAGTCACATTTCCCCTAAGAACCTGCCCGTCGTCCGTGTACTTTACTACATACTGCTGCGACTCGATGTCTTCAGAGACAGTAGCCTCCCAGGGAAACTTACTGTTAAAGACGAGCTTGGAGTAGTTATTCATCCCATGTCTGTCACTTTTTTCCTTAAAGACCTTCCCGGTCCTTAGCTCGCTCGTTCCGTTCGCCTCGTGATTGGTTATGCAAAGGCCCGGACCATTTAAATATGTTACCCAGTTCTCATTTTCAGAAAGTCCGTCCCAGCTTCCGTTGTTTTCCTTAGCCGTCCAGAATGGATGGTCCGAAGGAAGATGCAGGCACAAAAGAGCTTTTGCCAGCCAGAATGGTGATTCCGCGCAGGAGTAGCTCTGAACCAGTGGGACAAAGGGTCCGTAAAATCCAAGGACCGGCACCCCCTTGTACAAAAAATCGTCCCTCTTTAGGAACTGCAAGAGAGAACCGGAGCATATCCTTCTCGCAAGTCCCGGGTCAACTCCGGGGTTCCTGAGCATCAGATTTGCATCAAAGGGGCTGGTAGCAGCATTTCTGTATATGCAGCTCCTCCCCCACATATTTGTAAAGCCGTCCCTGTCAAAGAAATATGGGTAGCTCTTTATTAGTTCATTGGAGTTTTCTTCAAACCGTCGCGCGATATATGGCTCCTTTTCATAACCGTACCAGTTGTTCCAGAGCGCAGTGTACATATTGAAGGCCCAGCATGAGTAATAGTCAAAAGAGTGCCCGTCCCTGTACCAGCCATTCCCGGCATAATAATGAAGGATATTCTGGGCATGATCCCTCATTATGTCCTCATCTATCCCATACCCGTTCATATACAGGAAAGCAAGATCCAGCATGTTAAAGAGCCTCCAGTTCTGAGGCACCGTGTTGGCATGACCAAAATCAGACAAAAAGTGGGCTATCCTGTCCTTCTCCTGCCTGCTGTAGCTATCCCATATCTCATCCCCCGACATCCAGAGGCATATCACAAGCGCCGCTGTCTCAACAGTCTGCTGATAGGCAGCAAAGCTGTTTCCAGAATCGTCCTGCCTTCGCATATCGGTGTAGCTTAGCACATAGTTCTTTTCCCCGGGCGTCACAGCATACAGGACCTGCTTCCTGTAGTAGTCCCTTACATTTATTCCGTTCAGCCTAAGCCCCGGCTCTATATGGATAAGAGGCGCAGCGATAAAAAAGCTCCTGGCAAGCCCCTCAAAGATCTCCGCCTTAAAGCGCCACTTAGGGTCCCCTTCCTGCGGATATGTGACTTTCGTCTCATACCTTGGCATAACCACAGGATCTTCAATGCTTCTGAGATTGTCAAAGACGCCCTTTAAAAGATATTTAGCCGCACCGATCCAGCTCTTTCTTGTAAGCCCTGTGTATGGGCTGAGTTCATAGTCTAATTCTTCCGGTTTGAACATTTCATCTCTCCTGCCAAAAATAAGCGAAACGCTGATTTAGTCAGCCTTTCCTCAGAACACCCGAAGTGCGTTGCCCTTGAGCTTCATGAGTGCCTCTATAAAATAATAATCCCCATAAATGATAGACATATTGTGGCCATCTCCATGATAATCGACCGCGCAGTTATTGAGGAGATTGTCTGTATCAATATCCCAGTTTACACGTTTTTCATCAAGCGTCCTAAGCAGCTTTATCGCTGCATCAAGATAAATATCGTCGTCCTCTTCAAGTTCCCTCGCCAGTTCGATAAGTCCCGACGCCGTGATCGCCGCAGCCGTTGAATCCTCAAGGTCCACATCCTCTGGCTGCCTGTAGTCTATCGGTATCAGGAAGCTCTCCGGCATCACGGAGAGAACATAGTCTGCGATCTTTCGCGCGGTCTCCAGATACTTCTTTTCCCCGGTGTAATAGCTGCTAAGGGCAAACCCGTAGATTCCCCAGCTCTGTCCCCTTGTCCAGGATGATCCCTTTTCGTATCCCTGACCTCCCAAAGTATCAGACACTTCCCCTGTAAACGGATCATAGACCACTATGTGATTTACAGATCCATCCTCTCTTACAAAATCCCTCATTGCGGTGTCGGCATGAGCCCTTGCTATCATCTCAAATCTTGGGTCCGTCGTCTCCTCCGACGCCCAGTAAAGAAGCGGAAGGTTCATCATACAGTCGATGATGGCATAGCCCCGTCTGTCAACATTGTCCCAGTTGTTCCAGGCTCTTATAAACTTCCCCGCCATGTTGAACCTTCCGGCCATGTTGGATGCGGCGAGCATGCCGCGGTTTAATGATTCCGGATTCTTTTCGAGCTTGTATCTGATGACAGAAGTAGGCAGCCACTTAAAACCGTTGTCGTGGTCAAGTCCCTCTGTGATCATCAGGTTTTTATCAAGCTTCTCCTCGACGCCTATCGCCTCCTTGCGGAACATCTCATTGCCCGTAAGCTTATAGAGCTGCCACATCTCGCCGCCCCAGAAGCCGTTGGTCCACCACGTTATCTCTTCCTTGGACTTATCATCAAAGCGCCCGTTCCTTGTTGTGTACGGAATTATTCCCCTGTTTCTCTCTGTCACCACACTCATTTTCTGTGATACTTTTTCCAGGACTCCGTCAATCCAAGCTTTCTCTTCTTCCGTAAGTCTTCTCATTATCTCATCCTGCCTTCTCTTAATCGTTTCTTTAGTTTATACATATATCCAGTTCATGATCATTATCCATGTATATGAGCACCCGGTATACCTCGTGTTTCCAGGCAGCGCCAAGCCTGGCATCTTCAATAGGAAAAGCTTCTATCTCAACCTTCTTTGCTCCTCTTATCATAGCCTTTCCAAGCTCTCCAGCCTCTATCAGTACAGGCTCACTCTTGTCTGAACCGCAGCTTTTAGTAACGCTCCCACTCAGCCTTGGCTTCTCATAGAACATAAGTGTAACTGCTGCCTCCAGGTCTCCATCGTATGTATCATGAAGTCGAAGCCCGGTCCCCTTTATGCATTCTATTTTCCTTTTGTAGCTCCTTATCCTGTCATCACCGTAAGCCGGTGCAATATCCATCTCAAGAGAACTTATTCCTTTATTACTACTATTTTCATATGCCTCAGGTGCAATATCAAGTGTGCATTTTGTCGAAACTGCGCCAAATTCTGCACCCTCTCTCTGCATGATCACGTTTTTGTTATATAAATCTGCCCCCGGGTCTTTTCCAAGGTTCTCCACTTCCCCTTCAAGGAAAGTCGGAACATTGTGGAACTGCGACTGCATTGTCCAGATCTCATATCTCTTCTTTGAAAAAGTCCTCGCCGTATAGGTCCCAACTCCGAGGTCTATTATCAGCGGCTTCCCGTCCTTATACACAGTAAAGGAGCCAACGTCGTTGTGATTGTGGGAATCTCCGTTGTTACCTGCCTTTGCGGCAATGACAAGGTGCTCATCCCTGGCTACCATAAGTCCAGTACTCTCAAAGAAACTGTCGGAGGGCTCAAAAATCTCACCACCGGTCTTAACATAATCCTGCTCATCCCCTGTATGAACCTTATCGCATATACGGCTGCCACCTGCACTTTTCTCAGCGATCTCCATCATCTCATCGTATGCGAAAGCCTGCATGACATGGTAAAAGAGATTTATCTCATCTGTAAGAATCCTCTCCGCTGTATCTCCTTTAGCAAAATCAGTTGCCGCAAAATAAGAAAGAGTCTTATCCCCGGTCCGCTTCCCGAACAAATACTCCCTGGCGGTGCGCCTTCCGCAAAGAGGCGAGCAGTCGGCAAAATTGATATAGTAGTCACCGCAGGCGTGCATCCTGACAATATAGCTTCCGATATTCTTTATGAGTTCATTTTCAAATACCCTGTGAAAAGAGTAATCCCCTGCATCTTCGACAGAGGCGCACATCACTTCAAGCGCTCCAAAAAGGCAGAGTCCCGCGTGGGAATAATACTGCGCGCCCTCATTGCAGCAACCGTCATCTCCGTACTCATCTAAAAAGAAGTCAAGAGAAACTGCTGCCCTCTCAAGGAAATCGCGCCTCCTCGACTCCTCAAAAAAATCTTCCTTTCTTGTCAGAGCGCAGATAAGGACATTCTGAGTGCACCAGCTCGTCCAGTTGCACATGGGCTCTTTACCATTTCCCATCCACCAGAAGTGTTCAGTAAGATATGGTATAAAGATCCTCTCCCTCAGCCTTGTATCGACATAGCTGCAAATATATGGGCTTATCTTATCAAGGACAGGCCTTAGCAGATATTCAGTCATAGCCACGAGCGCTCCCGTCTCCGCATCAAACAGGTCTATTATCGGCCTTGTCACGTCAGGCAGATACTCCTGCTTGGCATCTCTTATGTAGCTGTTGTGGGCAGGCAGGCACCACGTGGTCTCCTCGAGGATAAGATAGAGCACGTCGAGAATATCAGCTAGAAACCTCCCCTTATTTTCGACGCACTCTGCCATAACAAGGCTGCAGAGCTTTCTGCGCCTTGGAAAATACTTATCCTCAAACGCTAGTCTGTCTCCGCTTTTTGAAAACTGTGTAAAATCAGAGATAAGAAGCTGGGTCCAAGGCTCTTTTTGCGCCTCTTCTCCAGCCTCTGTCAGCATTTTTTTTAGTTCCCTGCTAAGTGCTTCCCACTTTTTCCTGTCGGAGATGTCGGGATACCGGCTGTATAATCCGGCTCCCTTCGTCTCACTTAATATATCACTTACAACTGTTCTTCTGACCATTCTAATCATCCCTTGACAGCACCTGTGGTAATGCCCGCCACAAAGTACTTCTGAAGTGAAATAAATACTATAAATACCGGAATTAATGATAACACAGAAGCAGCCATGATAAGACCATATTCAGCTGAATACTGTGATATGAACATCTTAAGTCCGATCTGGAGTGTCTTCTTGGACTCGGTTGTCAGATAGATGAGTGGTCCAAGGAAATCGTTCCAGGTATTAACAAATGTAAAGATTATCAGTGTTGAAAGCGCGGGTTTTGACAGCGGAAGCATGATCTTGGTATATATCCCATACTCTGTCATGCCATCGATCCTTGCCGCCTCACACAGTGAGTCCGGTATTCCCTCATAGAACTGCCTCATGAGGAACACTCCGAAGGCCGAGAACGCCTGAAGTATGATGATGGCAAGATGCGTATCCGCAAGTCCGAGGCTCCTCATGAACATGAACTGCGGAACCATGTACACCTGCCATGGCACTGCAATAGTTGCCACATATGCCAGAAAGAGTATGTCCCTTCCCTTAAACTCCAGCTTGGCAAAGGCATAGGCTGCAAAGCTCGATGTCAGGAGCTGCAGGCACGTCACTATGAGTGTCAGCTTGGCAGTATTGAACGTAAACTTTGCAAGAGGTATCTTGGTCCAGATATCAATATAGTTCTGCCACCTCGGAGCCTTCGGTATCCACTCGAAGGGGATCACAAAGACGTCCTTATTAAATTTCAGTGATGCTGAGATCATCCACGCAAAGGGCACCAGCATAAGGAGTGCCAGGAAAATGAGCAGCACGTAGACGGCGGTGCGTCCGACAATTCTGTTAGCTTTTTTGCTTTTCACTTATCCATCCTCCCGATCAGTCATTAGCATAATTTTTCTCGCCCCTGAACTGGATCAGGGTAACTACAAGTACAATCGCAAAGAGTACCAGTGCAGAAGCTGATGCCTGTCCGAGCTTCCAGTTCCTGAAGGCCTCCTCATAAATATAGTAAACAAGTACCATCGCGCTCTTGTTGACAACACCGTTTGATCCGCCTGCCAGCATGTAAACTATGTCATATACCTTGAAGCAGTTGATCGTGAGCATGATGGTGACAAAGAAAGTTGTCGGTTTTAGCTGTGGCAGAGTAATATTTGTAAATCTCTGCCAGGCATTTGCTCCGTCAAGCGAAGCGGCCTCGTAGAGATCCTCGCTTATCCCCTGGAGTCCTGCCAGATAGATTACCATATAGTAGCCCATGTTCTTCCACACCGAAAACATGATGATCGTCAGCATGACCGTGCTCGAAGACGCAGCCCACTTAAGGGGAGCTGCATGAAACACGTTCATGAGAAGCTGATTGACGATTCCTCCCTTGGCGGGTGTAAAAAGCATATTCCATACAGCCGCAACAGCTACCAGCGATGCGACATAGGGAAAGAATGCCACCGTCCTGAAAAACTCTTTTCCCTTGATCTTCTGATTGAGAAGTATTGCAAGTCCCAGTGCCATAGCAAGTGTAACTGGCACAGTGAAAAGACTGTAGACTATTGTGTTTTTGAGCGATGCAAGAAATCTGTCATCTCCAAAGATGTTAATAAAGTTCTGAAGACCTACAAACTTCATCTCATTGCTTCCATCCCACTCCGCAAATGACATGAGAAGCGCAAGTACAATCGGTCCCAGCGTAAATACCGCGAATCCGATGAAGTTAGGTGCAATAAAAGAATAAGCCACCAGATTTCTTTTTCTGGCTCTTCTTCTCATATTTTTTTCCATAGCTGATATTTCTGCTGCCATGATACATCCCCATTTCTATAGAAAGGGCACTTGAACTCAATTCCATTGATATTCAAGCGCCCCGTTTTAAACTTATTTAAAACTGACCGGCATTTCTGCTACAGTGCAGACCCTGCGATTACTGTGCAAGGATTGCCTGAACTCCCTCGTTCATTGCTGCGATTGCATCGTCAACGCTTACTTCCTCATTCATGATAAGATCATGCTGCTCGTTGAGGACTGTCTCGATCTCAGATGACTTGTCATTTGCAGGCATCTCAAGGTATGTGTGGCTTGTCACAAGAGCTTCCTTGGAAGCGTCATCTGTAGGGAAGCCGTCCATTCCGGCGATGAGGTCAACTATCTTGTCGTTGGTCATTGCAGGAATGTTTCCTGTTGAAGCCATAACCTCTGCGCCTTCAGCTCCGCTTACGAACTTAACGAAGTCCCAAGCTGCATCCTTGTTAGGAGCTGATGTAGGAATTGAAAGAGCTGTGATTGTTGAAAGTGTTGAACCAGCCTCTACTCCGTCAGCGTGAGGATACTTAACAATACCCCAATTTGTGCAGTCTGTGTACTCACCGTCTTTGATCTTCTGGATAAGTGTTGCGATG